>Ga0137443_1000086_pt1 | contig 11915 bp, 11 predicted proteins | sample EasRivERMGT300_2_FD_102324 | JGI IMG/M metagenome (GOLD analysis project Ga0137443, IMG submission 102324) | Soil microbial communities from meander-bound floodplain in the East River, Colorado, USA - East River MetaG ERMGT300_2 | ecosystem: Environmental > Terrestrial > Soil > Floodplain ... | reverse complement strand
GTAATTTGGGAAACTCCCATTCCTTCGCATGGAGGATTTAATAAAATTTCTCAAAAATTCTGGAAGTATAATCGTACTGATTTTCTTGAAGTTAATTTTCATTACGGACAGGGTACCGGGCATATTAATTATAATTATTTTTTAATAGATGGGATAAATTCAATACCTCATTTGCTTATGACTTATAATGGAATAAATTTTAAACGTACCATTGCAAACTTTAATGAGGATAAATTCCCGGATTATTTTGAGCATATTTATTATGATCTTGGGAATAAAGTATATCCAAAAGATTCAGTCGCATTTGTATGGCGCGAAAATGACAGTGTATATGTTAATACAAAAAACTTAAAGCAAACGCGCCTGTATTAACAATAAATTTTTAACGTTTGAGTTTTGGATTTAAATAATGTTTTTATAAATAATATTTTTAGTTGTAGAAGAATAAATGTTCGACATAGTTGATAGAAACCAGCAGTTAGTTGAATTTTTAGAAGCGAAAGGATATTCTACTTTTCCGGTTGATGGTTATAAAGTAATTAATAGTTACTCAGGTATGGAAGACGAAATCAATTCACTTTATAAAGGAGTTGGACTAAGAAATATTTCGCATCTCGGAATAATTGAACTTAAAGGAAAAGATGTACTTGATTTTCTTCACAGGATATCTACGAACTCTATAAAAGACCTGCCAAAGGAAGGAGTGACTAAAACCGTTTTTACTTCTGAAAAAGGAAAGATCTTAGGATTAGCCACTTTGTTGAATTTTGAAAATTATCAACTGCTTATTTGCGCCAGAGAAAGTAAGGATAAAGTAATGAGCTGGACAAAAAAATATATTATCGCTGATGATGTAATTGTGAATGATGCAAACACAAAGTACAACCTGGTTGAATTATGCGGTCCGCAATCAGGTTCTTTCGCAATGCTCATCTGCGGAAATGTTGTTAATGAGATCAAACCAAATACATTTAAAATAATTAATACCGATAACCTACTTTTCTTTCTGATAAGACTTGAAAATGAACGCGGCTTTGCTAAATACTGGATGCTTGGAGATTTTGAAAACACAAAACGGCTTATTGGGTTTGCGATGGATTTTAAAGGAGTTTTTAATTTTAATTTGGTTGGTGAAGATGCTTACAATACTTACAGGATCGAGCAGGGAATACCAGCTTCACCTGATGAAATTAATGATAACTTTAATCCACACGAAGTCGGAATAATAAATTATGTTGATTTTAAAAAGGGCTGCTATATCGGGCAGGAAGTAATCGCAAGACTTGATACTTATGACAAAGTTCAAAAAAGGCTTGCCGGAATAAAATTTTTAGATGATGTGAATTTTCCGGATAAATATATTATTTACGATAATGAAGGTACTGAAGCTGGAAATGTAACTTCGGTAACATATTCCTTAAAGTTAAAATCACACATTGGTTTAGCTCTCATAAGAAAAAAATATTTGCAGGAAGGCAATATTCTTCAGGCAAAAAACCAGCAAGGTGAATCAAAGCGCATTAAAATTGAATCGCTTCCGTTTGTCAGATGAAAATTTATACAAAAACCGGCGATAAAGGTGAAACCGGGCTTTTCGGCGGTGAGAGGGTAAGCAAAAATTCCCCAAGGATTAATGCATACGGAACTGTTGATGAACTTAACTCTTTTATCGGCTTTACAATTACCGAAGTTAAAGACGAAAAATTAAAAAAGGATCTCAATGAGATTCAAAACAAGTTATTTACTGTTGGAACTGATTTAGCCACACCTGATACAGAAAAAAATAAAAAGTTAAAAATTAATAGGACCCCGCCCGAATACGCTGCAGAGATGGAAAATCTAATCGATACTTACACCGAAAAGCTCGAAGAATTACTTAATTTTATTCTTCCCGGAGGCTCTAAAGGGGCTGCATTGCTGCACATCTGCCGAACCATTTGCAGGAGAGCCGAAAGAGAAGTTGTGGCATTAAATGATAAGGCGAAGATTGGTAAAAACATTATTATATTTCTGAACAGGTTATCAGATCTGTTTTTTGTTCTTTCGCGTTATGAAAATAAAATCTCAAACATTCCAGACATAATATGGAATTCAAAATCATAATTGGAATTTGGATTTTGTGTTTTGGAATTTCACCCAGGGGGTGAATTTGGTTTCGACGGGGTTAATGGAGCATTGAACTGCACACCGTGTTCTCCTGCAGACACGTTAAACGGCGGGAAAAAACATTAACTGGCGAATATAACTACGCCCTAGCTGCGTAAATAACGCAGCCGTTCTTCATTCTCTCTCATGCCGGGGTTTGAATGGACGTCGTTCAGGTATGATAGCAGAATCGGTCAGTCTGTGCTGATAAAGCGAAATTAAAGCAGGCAGGCTTAAAGCGATCCACGTCTGTTTGGTAACTTTAAGCTAAAACAATAATAGACTAAGTGTGTAGATGTTCTTTGGGTCTTAACTTCGGACCGGGGTTCGACTCCCCGCACCTCCACAATATAATCTTAATTTTGTTTATCAGAAAGAATTTTTTAATTTCTGATTGAAAAGTATTTCTGTTATAAATTGTACTGAGATATAATTGAGAAGATGATGGAATATTTTCTTCTGCAATTTGTTATTTCCTGATATTCTCTTTTCTCTGGGGCTAATGATTACTGTACATTAAGGCAATTATAGTTCACTTTCCTGTGTGTCAACTTTTACCTTGTTTAATTTTGCGGTGCAATGAGTAAATATTTTATAATATTCTTTTTGTTAATTAGTTCTGGCTTGATTCAGTCAGCAAACTTTTATGTTGATAAGACTGCAACTGGAGTAAATAATGGAACAAGCTGGCAGAATGCCTGGATATCATTCTCAAATATTAATTGGAATTTAATTCAACCCGGTGATGTGATTTACATTTCCGGTGGAAGTTCAGCTAAAACTTATTTTGAACATATGAACATCAGCGCAGCAGGCACGTTTGGTAATAATATTCTTATAGCAAAAGGAATTGATTCCGGGCATAACGGTGAAGTAATAGTTGATGGTCAAAATATTAGACAACATGGAATTAACTTCAGTGCTGACGATAATTATGTTACTGTACGTGGATTGACAATAAAAAACACACAATCCAGTGCCATTGACATGGAAGGCGGATGGGAAGGTAATAGTGGTAATTACGTTCACACTAACCCGATTACCGGTTCAAGGATTGAATACTGTAAAATGTATTTAGGCAACGGTATTGGAGTTCTGGTAAAAGGAACAACAAAATGCACTTTTTATCGCAATTACATTGAAACGGTAATTAGCACTTCTGCACAAACGGACGGTTACTTCTCACAGGCAAGTTCTTTTAATGTTTGGGACGGTGATTCAATTATTATCAGGAATCAGAACATCTCACAACATTGTGATGGAATTCAAATTAACCAGGATACTTCTAATATAGTAAGGAACTGTTACATTGAACAGGATAATTCTAAAAGAGAAAATGCACAGGGTATTTATACAACTGAATCTTTTGGAACAATGATTTACTACAATAATGTAGTGAACCTGACTAAATCAACTTCAAATGCAATAGTGCATAGAAATCTGAGTATTGGGAATGGTAATGTTGAAATTTATGGAAACGTAGTTTTTGCTGAATTGGGTGCTGACCATGCTATATGGTGCACAGACCAGAATACACCACCGAAAATAAAAAATAATATTTTGCGATCATTATCCGGATTGTTCGGGACGATATATATTACTGGGAGTAATACTAGCCAGGTGAGTCATAATGCTATTACTGGAGGTTTGGGTGTAGGCAGTGATGTAATCACCGGCAATCCGATGTTTGCAGATGAATTGGGAGGAATATTTACGTTACTTCCAGGTTCACCAGCAATCGATGCAGGAACAATTCTAAGTGCCCCATTTGATGTTGATAAAAACGGAACTCAAAGACCTGCCGGTGGTGGCTGGGATGTTGGAGCTTATGAAATGATTTTCAGTGGTTCCGGTAATTATATAGTGGTTGGTGCGGGATGGAATTACGTATCAATCCCGAAGTTAGGTGAAAACATGACCGCAGATTTTCTATTTCCAACCCGAACATCAAATGTATATGAATATACTGAGATTGGATATCAAATTGTTAATCAATTACAAAATGGTAAAGGTTACGCAATACGTTTTAATCATTCGCAATATATTTTTGTTGATGGTGAATCAGTTTATTGGCCTATTCAAGTATTTGAAGGATGGAATTTGATTGGACCATTCGATGAAAATGTACCAATTTCAGAAGTCACCACAGTTCCAGCAGGAATAATTATTTCCAATTTTTTTGAATTTAGTGGAAATCAATTTGTAGTATCAAATTTGTTGAGAATTGGGAAAGGCTACTGGGTAAAGGTCTCCTCAGAAGGAATACTAAACATTAACAGTAATACATTTTTTAAAGATGTAGGAAATATTAATCACGATTTAGAAGATGGTGTTAATTAAGTAAACTAATTTTTATGCAATCACTCCGTTTAAACCTGACTATTCAAAACTTACCGGTAGTTTAATACCTTCCATCAAACTTTAATTGATTAGGATAGATCAATTATTTATGTTAACTCTGAAAAATTGAAAAGCTATGAGATCATTAACTGAAAATTCAGCATCAAGCAATCGCTTAAAAGTGATTTCCCAACTTTATTTGAAAGTTATTTTCAATCTCAGAATGTTAGGGTTTGAGGGAATTATTTGGATAGCTGGTTTCGTTTACCTTGCATTTTTTTCTAGTCCGGGGCAATCTCATTTCACCATTTGTCCTTTAGCTCATCTTGGAATTAATTATTGTCCGGGCTGCGGATTGGGTAATTCCGTTTCATACATTTTCAGAGGAGAAATTATCAATTCAATTAGCGCTCATCCGCTTGGATTAGTTGCAATCCTGGTAATTTCATTCAGGATAATTGGACTCACTTTAAAAAATAGGAGGAGTAATGATTAGTGTACTTCAGTTAATGCCAACTCTTGAAGGCGAAGAAATGGCTTATGTTCAGGAGATAATTAAACAAATGAACGACTCACAGGCTCAGCAATTTGCTGTAGCTTATATGGCAAGGAGAAAGGATCCGAATAATTTATTACTTTTTACAATAGTTGGATTATTGGGAGTAGCCGGAATTCAAAGATTTGTTGTGGGGCAGGCTGGGATGGGGTTACTTTATTTTTTTACTCTTGGATTGTGTTACATAGGCACCATCATAGATATTGTGAACCATAAAAAATTAGCGTTCGAGTATAACTCCAACCAGGCTCAGCAAGTAGCTGGAATGATACGGAGTTTTTCACCTAACAGCTGAAATTTTTTTGAGCCAGTTTACTGAGACTATATTTTCTTTCTGACTCATATTTAGTTTCTATAATATCTAAGTTTTTAAAATGAAGGTTATTGCAATCTGTGAAGCATTGGATTAAATTTGTTTTAACAAATGGATTCAATAATTTTTCATAAAATGAGCGGTGCCGGAAACGACTTTATCATGATTGATACATCGGCAAATCCCAAATTTAATTTAACTGACTCTATTATTAGAAAATTATGCGACAGGCACGATGGAATCGGAGCTGATGGTGTAATTCTTTTATCTGGTTCTGAAAAATATGTTTTTGGAATGGATTATTTTAATGCAGATGGATCCACAGGAAGTTTATGTGGAAATGGTGCGCGATGTGCAATAAAATTTGCTTCAGACAATAAGTGGTTAAAAGGAAATAAACTGAAATTTCTTTCAAACGGTGTGGAGTATTCTGGTGAAGTATTACCGGGTAACGAAATTAGATTTAATCTTAATCCTCCTTCCACAATAAAATATAATTTTAGAGTAAAAGCCTTTAATCAATTAATTAACGCCCATTTTGCTGATACCGGCTCACCGCATGTTGTTATTAAAATTAACGAAATATTAACAGAACCAAGCAGACCAAATAATTATTTTAAAAGTTTTGATAATTTCCCGATTGAACAAATTGGCCGGGAAATTCGTTATCTGCCGGAGTTTGCACACGGTGGAACGAATGTTAATTTTGTTTTGATTTTTGATGGTGAAATTCATATGCGGACTTATGAAAGAGGAGTGGAATCCGAAACCCTTTCCTGTGGAACTGGTTCAGCTGCTGCAGCTATTATTTGTAACGTAATCGATAAATTAAATTTACCTGTTACAATAATTACTAAAAGGAATGAGAAATTATTTGTAAATTTTGAAATAGAAAATCAAAGAGTTAAGAATCTATCATTATCAGGTCCGGCAAAAACAGTATTTACCGGTTCTGTTCCAATTAATTTTTTTTGAATAAAATTTGTGGAGAGCAAATGCCCAAAGTTATTTTTTCAATTCAATATGAAGTACAAAAAGATAAAAATGAAGAGTACCTGAGAACAATTAAGGAACTGAAGAATCTTTTAAAAGCTGATGGCTTGGAAAATTACAGTGTTTATGAAATAAAAGGAAAGTTAAATCATTACCAGGAATTATACACTTTCAACTCTCCTGAAGCATTTGAGAATTTTGACGATAATGATGACGAGAGAGTGAATTTATTAATTAATAAAATCAGTGATCTGACTATTGAGCATTCGACTAAATACAATACTTATGTCGAGCTACTCTGAGCTTGTAAACCAAATCTTGTGTCAGGCCGACCATTAACCATAAACTAATAACTTACAGGTTGAAGGACCGATTATAACTTGTAAGATTTCGATTAATTTTATTACCAGCAAATATTTAACCTGTTCGGGTCGCCGGTTATAAATTTCAACTTACCAAATTTTTTTTCTATCTGTTTTTTCAGGTTCTTTTTCTGAATTTTTTCCGTTGCACTTTTTTTCTTATCATCGATTTACCTTCTGATATTTATTAATGGAAATTGAATTTTCGTAATATCTTACTTCCTTTAATTGTCTTATCATTTCCAGATCATCCTTAAATAATACCAGCCGAGAATCAATTATCTCCTTAATCGATTTGCGGTATAATGTCCTTAGTTTATTTGCACCAATATTTCCGGAAATTGAGTTTAAAAATGATTTAAAGGATGAGTTCCAGATATTGGTAAATGGACTGGGAATTTATTTAGTTTTTTATTTAGTGAATTGCAGTAATCGACAAATTCAGAGGTTTGATCTTTCAATAATATCCTTGTATTAAATTTTTACAGAATAACAAATTGTTTTGCAAAAATTGCTCATTCTTCAAATGAAATCATACTTTAGAAAATTGCTTGATTATTCCTTGGCATCGTTGATTTTTATCTTATTACCAATAGCTCCAAAGCTCAAATATTTATTCCGACAGGTTAATATTTCCGCATTAATAATTACAATTTGTTCATTTATAGTCAAAATATTCAGTATTTCAATAGTTTGGTCTGTAGGCACACATTTTGAAATACAGTTTACCAAAGAAATTGAATAGTATGATAATATTATTCAATTCAAATCAATAAAATTTGATTGACTTTATTGATTTAATATATTAGGTTTCGGCGTTCTCAATTGTAAGTAATTTTTTATCAACAACTTAAAGGAGGATATATGATAAAAAGAATGATACTAACCTCTCTAATTGTTACTTTTACGGTAACATGTCTTTTTGCTCAAGGGTTAGTAAAGACAGGTGGATTTGCAAGATTGACTGGAATGGGTGGTAACCCGTACGTTATGGATCCATTCTTCAATACAATCAATCCTGCGTGGAATTCAGTTTATGATAATTTCATACTTGGAGACTTAGGTAGTGCTGCAGGTTCTCCATTTTCCGCAGGTGGTTTTGGACAATATCTGTCTGGAAGTTTCAGGGTTGGACAAAATTGGACATTAGGTGGAATTTTGGCTCGTAACGATTTTAATGGAATGTCAATCGCGCTATTAGATCCCGGATCAAACAACTCACTTGGTATTCCATTTCCTGGTGTTGTTTCATCAGTAAACTTAGTCCGTGGACCTGGCTCGGTTGTGCAATTGGATAACAACGTTGAATTAATAGGAACTTACTCATTCGGTAATACAGCCCTTGGATTAGGTATTGCTTATGCAGCTACAACCAATGATTTTACTCCGGCAACCGGAACTTCTTCTGAAGGTGCTGCAAGTCAGCTTGGATTTAATCTTGGAATTGTTTCGGATATCACATCAAGTATCACATTAGATATTGGTGGATCTTTCGTCATGCCTAGTGCTTCATATAAGCTGTCCACAGATAATGAAACAGCTGCCAGTCAGACTATCATTATGATTAATGGAAGAGCGTTCTGGAACATTAATCAAAAATTACAATTTGTACCAATAATTGTTTTTACATCTGCATCTGGTACGCTTGATTCAGGTATAACCTCAACTGGATCTTCAGATCTTCCATCTTTCTCTTCAATTGGTGCAGGTGGTGGATTGAATTACCAGGTTGGTGATTTTCTATTGGCTGGTGGTGTTCTTTTTTCAACAAACAGTCTTACATTTGCTTCTACAAGCACCTCACCAGAGCTTAGTAACACTGCCACAATATTTCCAATTTGGAACTTTGGTGTTGAGTGGAGTTTACTTGACTGGTTAGTTGGAAGATTTGGTTACGTGGCATTTACTGGTTCTCTTAGTCAAGAACAGGTTGGTGCTACAGTAACATCAGTTGACGAATTTGTTAATACTTTCTTCACACCTCCTCAGCGTGGAGCCACGCTCGGTGTTGGATTCAGATTTGGTGATTTTTCACTTGATGCTACAGTTAATGAAGACGTTCTCCGTCAGGGATTCAATGTTGTTGGCGGTGGCGGCGCATCCTTTGCTTATTTAACTGCTAGTTACGCAATGCCATAAATTTCTTTCAAGGAAGGTATTCTCAGGAATACCTTCCTTCCTCTTATTTTTCCTCCGGTTATTTCCATATTTTTTCTTTACTTTTTTATCCATTTATTAGCAAATCAAATTATATATTTAGTTATATGAAAGAATATATCGGCGCAATTCATATGCATTCGACTTTTTCGGATGGCACTGGGCAAGTTCCTGAAATTGCAAAAGCCGCCGGAGAAATTGGATTGGACTTTATTATCCTAACTGATCATAACACTCTTCGGGCGCTTGATGAAGGATATGAAAAATGGTTTGGAAGCACTCTTTGTTTAGTGGGATGTGAGATAAATGATAAAGAAAATAAAAACCATTATCTGGCATTTGGAATCAATGAAACTTACTCAACCCGGATGTCAGCTAAAAATTATGTGAAAAAAGTTAAGGAGGCTGGTGGAGTAGGTTTTCTAGCTCATCCTCATGAGAAACGAACTCACATGAAAGAACATCCCCCATATCCCTGGGTTGAATGGGATACAAATGATTTTACCGGAATTGAGATATGGAATCATATGTCGGAATGGATGGAGAATCTCACAGAGCAAAATAAATATCAGGCATTCCTTCATCCGTTAAGAACAATAGTTGCTCCGCCGCCTGAAACACTGAAGCTCTGGGATGAATTAAACCTGGAAAGAAGAGTTGTCGGCATCGGGGGAGTTGACGCTCATGCGCATAAACAAAATCTTTTCGGATTTTTCGAAGTTGAAATATTTCCTTACAAGGTTTTATTTAAATCGATCAGAACACATATTTTTTTGGATAATGAACTTACTCCTGAGAATAACAAGCAAAATATTTCCAGAAGCAAAAAAGCAATTTATAAATCATTGGAGTCCGGCAATTGTTTTGTTGCAAATGATTATCATGCAGATTCAAGGGGTTTTAGATTTTATGCTCAAAATTCAAAAAGAAAATTCCAAATGGGAGATAGTTTACCATTTACGAAGGACTTAATTTTGAATGTCACAGTACCCGATAAAAATGCTGAAATCCAGATTATCAGAAATGGAAAGTGTGTTCATAAAACCTCAGACGGTCAAGTTCAATTTAATATAAAACAGCCTGGTGCCTACCGCGTTCAGGTATTTTTCTTCGGTAAAGCCTGGATATTCTCAAATCATATAAGAATCGGGATTTAAGACCCGGGAGAATCTCTATCCTAATTCAAATTAATCAGAGTCTTAAATGAAATCTGATTAAAACTGCAGTGCTTTCCCCAGGCTGAAATTTTGAATTTAAACTAATTTCCAACTTACTGCGCTGACTTCAAAAGTTATTTTATCATTCTATGTTAGTAGGAGAGAGCGTTAAAAATTATTATTTTTGATCCCTTATTTTCCGTAAATTTGCGCCCATAGTTCAACTGGATAGAACGCCGGATTCCGGTTCCGGAGGCTGGGGGTTCGATTCCTCCTGGGCGTACTCTTATATCGAAAATGGAGAGGGTTAATCATTAAATAAGACAATTTCAAAGACATTTATTAATTGAAATCAGGATGAAGGAACATAAATAATGCTTCAAAAAAAGAAAAAATTCACAAAGAAAGAAATAAAAGAAGATAAGCTCATTTCTATCGTTTACAAATCTCAATCATTTTTTGAGGAATATAAAAGTAAAATATATACCTATGGTTTGGTCTTAGTTGTTGTAGCTGCTGCAGTTTATTTTTTTCTCAATCAGAAAGCTGAAGAGAATGAACTTGCAGGAATAGAATTATCGAGAGTAATGAAACTTTATAACCAGGGTGCTTATCTTGAAGCAATTGAAGGAAGACAGGGCACAAACATAATCGGGTTGAAACAAATTGTTGACAAATTCGGCGGAACGGAAAATGGAGAAACAGCAAAGATTTTTCTGGCTAATTGTTATTCATTTCTTGGTAACAATGATGAAGCAATCAAATACTTTGAAGATTACAGCGGCAGTATAGATTATTTTATTGCAGCATCACTTGCAGGAAGAGCCGGCTACTCCGCAGTTAAAGGTGATTATGAAAAAGCTGCAGAGCTTTATTTGAATGCTTCAAAGGTTTCTAAAATTAATGCAGAGAATCCTTATTATATGCTTAATGCCGGGATATATTTTTTAAACAGTGGAGATAAAAAGCAGGCTAAAGTTTTATTCGCAGCTATTAAAAAAGAATATCCAAACACTGCAATCATCCGTGAGGTAGATAATTATATCACGTTGGCTGATTAAGACAATTATAATTTTCTAGTACGAATTGATTTTTAAGATTTATCTCAGTTAAGAGATGAAATCAATTTTCTTGACTTTGAAAACCCTAATATCTATTTTTTCTATCATTTGAGAGTAAAAATTAAATAAAAAGTTTATGGCAGATACTTCAGATTTCAGAAACGGTGTAATAATAAAATATAAAAATGATCTCTACAGCATAGTAGAGTTCCAGCATGTAAAACCTGGTAAGGGCGGTGCTTTCGTACGTTCAACATTAAAAAATCTTAAAAACGGAAAAGTTTTGGAAAATACTTTTCGTGCCGGTGAAAAGATTGAAATTGTACGCGTTGAAAGAAAAAAATACCAGTATCTTTTCCGCGAAAATGATTTTCTCGTTTGTATGGATAATGAAAACTATGAACAGCTGAATGTTCCGAAAAATTATTTTGGTGAAGGAGTTAATTTCTTAAAAGAAAGTGAAGAAGTAGAAATTCTTTTTAACGGAAGTGAAATTATTTCTGTGGATATTCCCATCTTCATTGCTTTGAAAGTGGTTGAAACCGAGCCGGGCTATAAAGGTGATACTGCTACAGGTGCACTTAAACCAGCTAAATTGGAAACCGGGGTGATGATAAACGTGCCTTTATTTATTAATGTCGATGATCTGTTGAAGGTAGATACCAGGACGGGTGAATACACCGAGCGATTAAAAAATTAAATCGAGGGTAAGCAAATGGATTTAAACTTAATTAAAAAACTTGTCAGGATCGTTGATACCAGCGGTGTGACTGATCTTGAAATTGAGGAGAATGGTCTTAAGGTTAAAATTGCAAAGAAGATCAGGAACTC
>Ga0137443_1000085_pt1 | contig 11922 bp, 13 predicted proteins | sample EasRivERMGT300_2_FD_102324 | JGI IMG/M metagenome (GOLD analysis project Ga0137443, IMG submission 102324) | Soil microbial communities from meander-bound floodplain in the East River, Colorado, USA - East River MetaG ERMGT300_2 | ecosystem: Environmental > Terrestrial > Soil > Floodplain ... | reverse complement strand
GTTGTTCAATTCGCCGGATCATACAAAGAATTCCGCCACCTCATACATCACGAACTTGTTCATGCAGTAATGAATGATATGTATTACGGAGGTTCACTTCAGAATATAATTGCAAATAACATTTCGCTTCAGGTACCATTATGGTTCAGTGAAGGAATGGCTGAATACCAGGCTTTAGGATGGGATGAGAACACTGATATGTTTATCCGGGATGCAGCGATAAGTGAAAATCTGCCGGATATCCAGAACCTGAACGGATATTTAGCTTACCGCGGAGGACAGGCAGTATTTTATTACATAGCAAAAAAATATGGTAAAGAAAAGATTGGCGAAATAGTTAATGCAATGCGTACCGCAGGTAATCCAGATGGTGCATTTCAGCAGGCAATTGGACTGAATGTTGAAAAACTGAATGAGAGATGGAAAAAAGATATTAAAAGAATTTTTTGGCCTGACATTGAAATCACAGAAGATCCCGATGAATTTGCTAAAAGACTTACCGATCCTGAAAAAGACGAAGGATTTTATAACACAAGACCCACACTATCTCCGCAAGGTGACAAAGTTGCTTTCATAACTAACCGGGATTATTTTTTTAGCGTTTACATCATGAATGCAAGTGATGGCTCGATTATTAAAAGACTTGCCCAGGGAAACGTATCGCCCAGTTTCGAAGAACTCAATATTCTCAGTCCGGGAATATCGTGGTCTCCTGATGGTAAAAAATTGGCTGTTGCGGCATTAAGTCATGGCTATGACCAGGTGTATATTTTTGATGTTGAAGATGAAGACTATTATACGCTTCCAATAAAATTAGACGGAATTCACAGCGTTTCATGGTCATGGGATGGTAAATTCCTGTCATTTATCGGGCAGACACCGAGACAAACAGATCTTTATACATTTAATTTTGAAACTGAAGAGATAATAAATTTAACCAATGATATTTTTTCGGATTCTGATCCTTGCTGGTCTCATGATAGCAAAACGATATTTTTTGTTTCCGATAGGAATAGTTTTCTGAATATTAATAATGTTCCGGAGAAATTTAAAATCTATGAACATGATTTAACACAAACAGAAATTTACTCAGTCAATTTAGAGTCAGGTGAAATTTCCAGGCTCACAGATATGCCTAAAAGCAATGAGCTCTCTCCAGTTATAAGCGAAGACGGAAAATCTCTTCTTTTCATCTCCGACTTAAATGGTATTAACAATATTTATAAGAAACGACTATTCTTTGTGTCATCAGATAATTTTGTCAATAACATAAAAGATATTCAGCCTGTTCCTGTTACAAATTCGCAATCAGGAATCGGACAGCTGTCAGCAAGCCGTGACGGCAAGAAACTTGTGTTCTCATCACTGTATAAATCTTCATATAACATTTTTTTAATGAACAATCCTTTCGAGATTGATTTGAAGCTCGAAGCTTTACCTCTCACAAAATTCAGGAAGGGATTGCTGGATATTGAAATTTCTCCAAATGAATTAATCAGACAGGAAAATGGGCAGTCTGTATCCGGGACAGATTCTACTAGTGTTGATACGTCCCCATTCTTTACCGGCAATGTTGTCGATACAGTAAAAACTTACGGCGATTCAATCCAGGTAGATTTCGGTAATTATGTTTTCGGCGCAGATGATGAAACAGTCTCACTGGAGAATGATCCCGAAGAAGAATTATTCAACCCATCAGATAATCTCGATAGTCTTAGTAATTTTAAAGTTTACCGTTATAAAATAAATTTTGCTCCGGACATAGTTTATGCAAACGCAGGTTACAACACGCTATACGGACTTACAGGTAATACAGTAATTTCATTCAGCGATGTTCTTGGTAATCATCGATTGATTGGAATAACCGGATTGCAAATAGATTTGAAGAACAGCGATTACGGATTGGCTTATTATTATCTCGCAAAAAGAATTGGCTGGGGAATCCAGGGATATCACACAGCCCGATTTGTAAGATTGGCAAGATATACACAAGAAGGATTCATTACAGCAAATCTTTTCAGGTTTAGAAATTTTGGATTTGCTGGTACGATGAGTTACCCCTTAAACAGATTTTACAGATTTGATTTTGGATTTGGATGGATGAATGTTGCAAGTGAAAACCTTGATGATGTTTCCGAGCCGCCTGAAAATGTTTCATTCACGGTACCAAGCATAAGCTTTATTCATGATAATGTACTTTGGGGTTATACAGCACCGATAGAGGGAACACGTTACAGACTTGATGTACTTGGAAATTTAGGATTTGCAGATTCAAAAGAGAGCTTTTATTCATTGATGGGTGATGCAAGAACTTACCTGAGATTCTTTACCGATCACTCACTGGCATTAAGAGTATCGGGTGGATATTCCGGTGGTGAGAACCCGCAAAGATTTTTTATCGGAGGAATTGAAAACTGGATTAATCGAACATTCGCAACAACCGAAGTTCCAATTGAATCAGCATCCGATTTTGCATTTTTAACAGCTGCATTACCTTTAAGAGGTTATAATTATTCAGAACAGATTGGAAGTCGTTATTTCTTGATGAATATAGAATTAAGATTTCCATTGATTCGTTATCTGTTGACAGGTGGATTGCCGCTGCTCTTTAGCAATATTATCGGTGTTGGATTTGTTGATGTTGGATCAGCATGGTTCAAGAATAGTGATTTCCGGCCATTTAAAAGAAATATTAACGGTAACTTAGTTACTGATGACTTATTAATTGGCTCCGGTGTTGGTGCCAGGGTTTATTTCCTATATTTCCTTCTCCGTTTTGATGTTGCGTGGGCATACAATGTTGCCGGATGGTCCAGTCCTAAATTTTACTTCTCTCTTGGTGCAGATTTTTAAATAAAGTTAATTTAAATTAAATCAGCTTGTTGACTTTCCTTTAGTTTGTTCCGTGGACTTTGGAATTTTTTTCTCCTCCTTTTTCTCAGGAGTTGAAGAATTGGTATCCTTCTTTGTATTCTTATTTTTGTAATCAGTTTGGTAAAAACCGGTTCCTTTAAAAATAGGTCCTGAGCCCGCACCAATTAATCTTTTTAACAAACCTTTGCATTTTGGACATTCCTTTAACTTATCTGCTGACATTGGATGAAATGATTCAAATGTAAATCCGCACTCCGTACACTTATAATCGTAAGTTGGCATAAAATAATCCTAGCTATGTTAAATTGTTTTCGAAACTAATGAAAAAGAATTTAATTTTCTATAAATTTGATTGGAAGTTATATAAAAAGATTCAATAATCTTCCTGATAAAAAATTATTCCCTCAAAATCATTATTCTGAATTGAAAAAGATATTCTTACTTTTATTTATTCTCTCAATAGTTCCAGGCTGTCTTAATTATTATCAGGAAGCAAAACTATATACTGATGGATCCGGTCAAATGCATATTGATTATTGGATGAAGCTTCCTGATTCAGAGAGTGCACATGTGATGGATAAAATAGGCATATTCAATGCAGACTCGATAACAAATAAGTTTTCCTATCAATTTATGACTGTTGAAAATGTTGAGGTGTATAAAGATACCACAGACAGTACAACGCATGCATTGATTGACCTATCATTTACTCACATTGACTCATTAAATAAAGCAAAAGTATTTGCCGATGCAAAATTTTCATTTAAAAAAGGAGTCGCAGGGCAAATTATTTTTACACAATTCATCCCTCCAATTGCAACAGGTTTTGGAATTGATGGAAGTGCATACTTTGTTACTTACAGATATACATTCCCGGGAGATTTACTAACACACAATGCTACATCATTTTCCGGGCGGACTCTAACCTGGAATTATGCTTTATCCGAAATTGGAGGGGGAAAAACAATCTCAGTATCTTTCAGACCCTTCAAGCTTAAAGAAACACCAACCTGGATATACATTTTATCAGGCTTGATGCTAATAATCGTCATTTTTTTTCTTTTACGGAAGAAAAAGGGGTAAATCAAAACCTCAACCTGGAAGAGGGAATGGATCATGAGTCTCTCTTTTTATTGACATAACTTGAGTGTTTATTTATATTTGACCTCTATTTTTTAATAATTCCGGTTAGTTTTTATTGATGGCTACCAATGATTATATGATTTTTGCCGGCAGTTCAAATCTACCGCTGGCAAATAAGATTGCTAAGAATATTGGCAGGCAGCTTGGTTCGGTGGAACTTAAAAGATTCAGCGACGGCGAAATTTGGGTTAAGTATGGTGAAAACATAAGAGGATTGGAAGTTTTTATAATTCAATCCACAAACCCGCCTGCTGAAAATTTGCTTGAATTATTAATTATGATCGATGCTGCAAAAAGAGCATCTGCAAGTAAGATAACTGCTGTTCTTCCTTACTTTGGTTACGCACGGCAAGACAGAAAAGATCAGCCGAGAGTTGCAATAAGCGCAAAACTAATTGCAAACCTTATAACTATTGCTGGTGCAGACAGAGTTATTGCTATGGACCTTCACGCTGCTCAGATACAGGGTTATTTTGATATTCCATTTGATCATCTGTACGGGTCATCAGTCTTTAAAGGAACATTTGACCATCTTAAAAAAAATCTTGTGGTTGTATCTGCAGATGTCGGCGGAATAAAAATAGCTAGAGCATATGCAAAGCTGCTTGATTGCAGTCTTGTTGTTATTGATAAAAGAAGACCAAAACAAAATATGGCTGAAATTATGCACATTATAGGTGATGTTGATAATAAAGATGTACTGATAGTTGATGATTTGATTGATACAGCCGGTACTTTTGTTGGTGCAATTGAAGCTTTGAAAAATAAAGGTGCTAATGATATTTACGGTGCCGTTACTCATCCTGTTCTTTCAGGTGAGGCGATTGACAGGATTGAAAAATCCGAGTTGAAAATGTTGTTTGTCACCGATACTATAAATTTTGATCATCATGAAAAGTCAAGCAAAATTAAAATAATTTCAGCTGCAGATTTATTTTCCGAAGCAATCAGAAGAACATTTAACAATGAATCAATAAGTTCACTTTTTAACATCGATAAAGGATAATCTTTATCCGGAGACATTATGGAAACAACATTATTAGAAGCAAAACAAAGAACAAGCATAACCAAATCTGAAAGAAAAAAAATCAGGCGGGAAGGAAGAATCCCCGGTGTGATTTATTCAAAACAATTAAAGCCGTTAACAATTGAAGTTGCAGAAAATGCTTTGAAGCCTCTTGTGTTCACAGCCAAAGCACACCTGATCTCTCTTAAATTAGCAGGACACGAAGATCAGGAATGTATAATTAAAGATGTTCAGTTTGACCCTGTAACTGATAAGATTGTACATTTCGATTTGATCGGTCTGATCAAGGGCGAAAAACTTGAGATAGAAGTCCCGGTTCAACTCAAAGGAAGTGCTGCCGGTATTAAGGAAGGTGGAGTCGTTCAGAATCCATTACACAGATTATTGGTAAGATGCTTTCCAAAAGATATTCCCGACCATCTGGAAATAGAAATTTCTCATCTTAATATTGGGGATGCAATCCACATAAGCGATTTAGTTTATGAAAATATTGAAATTCTGAATCCTCAGGAAGCAGTGATTGTTTCAGTTGTTCATCCAAAAATTCAGGAAGAACCTGTTGCAGTTGAAGGAGTGGAAGGTGCAGAAGTGCCAGCCGAGCCTGAAGTTATTGGTAAAGGTAAAGCTGATAAAGAAGAAGAAGCAGAAGAAGAAAAAGGAAAAGAAAAAGAAAAGGGAAAATCTTAAAGTAGGTGCAGGCGATTCTAGGAATTGGAAACCCGGGCAGCCGTTACAAGTTAAACAGGCACAACGCCGGGTTCTTGCTGCTTGATAAATTTGCCGATACAATCAGAGTTAATTTTAAACCCTCAAATGGAGATTATTTTCATGCAAATGGAACATTCCATGGAAATAATTTTATATTAATTAAACCGGCGAACTATGTAAACAATAGTGGTATCGCAGCAAGTGAAGTTGTTGAACACTATCATATTGAATTAGAAAACCTGCTCATTATTTGTGATGATGTGAATTTAGATTTTGGTAAACTGAGGATTCGAAAATCCGGCGGAGATGGAGGGCATAATGGCCTGCGATCGATTATTTATCATCTCAATTCAAATAACTTCCCTCGTTTAAGAATTGGCGTCAGGAACCAGGAGTCTCAAACAGATTTGGTTGAGTTTGTTTTATCGGATTTCACTAAGGCAGAATTTGCAGCTCTTAAAGAAATATTTAACACTGCTTCTTCGCTTTTAACTGAATTTATAAGCGGCGGTTTAAACGGATTGCTTGAAGTTAACAGTAAGCTCAGGAAAAACAATAAATCTATTTAAGAATTATAGGATGTGCACTTAATTTTTTAATAAAGTTAATGGCTGTAATAGGTCTTGTAATTGCACCATTAATTAAATAAGTTTAGACCAGCGAAAAATATTTATTAACCCTGCTCTTATTCATAAAATAAGGGCCGTTAAGTCCATAGGGAGGTGATTTTTTTAATGAAGAGTAATGTGTACGAAAGTGCTGTATTAATCAATGCAGGCCTGGAAGATAATCAGATTGAACTAATTCTAAACCGGATAAAAGAAACGATATCGAATAACGGTGGAGAAATAAGAGAGATCGAAAATTGGGGGAGAAAAAGACTCGCATACGTAGTACAGAAGAATAAGTTAGGATATTATGCAATATTCAGATTCGATTCCCCGCCAGATTTAATTTCCAAACTCGAAAGATTTTATCAATTAGATGAAAATATTCTAAGGTATCTTACGATTAAATTAACTAGTGATGCCCTGGAACAAATTGACAAAGATAAAATAGAAGAACCAAAAATTATAGCGGAAGTTGAGGAAATTATTCCGGATACGGTTGATGTTGAAGAGGTTGACGAACTGGAATCCGACAGTAGTGAGATTAAACAATAACATTCGATAGTATGGAGGATTAAACAATGGCCGATTTGAAAATGCCGGAAATTAATTATGTTGTAGTTGCCGGAAATTTGACTAAGGACCCGGTATTCAGACAAACTACAAATCACACACCAGTTGTAAATTTTTCTTTGGCTTCTAACCGGAAATATAAAGACAGCTCAAACCAGTGGCAGGAAGATGTTTGCTATGTTGGAATTGTAGCCTGGAATAAATTAGCAGAAAGCTGCAAAGAAAGATTGAAAAAGGGTTCTGCCGTGCTTGTTGATGGTGAACTTCAAAGCCGAAGCTGGAAATCCGATGACGGGCACAACAGAAGTATTGTTGAAATTAAAGCAAGAAGAATTCAGTTTTTGAACAAGAGAGCTAAATTCACAGAAACCGATAATGGCGAAGTGGTTGAAGATGTTAATGGTGTAGAAGATACAAATGATTACACTGAAGATTCGTTTGATAAATTTCTTTCTTCTGAAGAATCAAATTTAATAAATGAACAAGGAAAGAATAATGAAAAAGGAAATTAAAACTAAAAAAGTCTGCAGGTTTACTCAGAACAATATCAAGTACATTGATTATAAAAATGTTAAGCTGCTTCAGAAATTTATTACTGAACAGGGTAAGATTATACCGAAAAGGATAACCGGCACGAGTGCCAGGTATCAAAGGCAGCTTGCATTAGCAATTAAAAGAGCCAGGCATATGGCATTGCTGCCGTATGTTTCGGATACATTCAGATAGTAAGCTACTCAGGAGTTAAGTAATGAAAGTTATTCTAAGACAAAACTACGAACCGCTTGGTGCCATTGGCGATGTGGTTGAAGTAAAAAACGGCTTTGCCAGAAATTTTCTTCTGCCTCGTAAAATTGCTTATATCGCCATTGGCGGAAATGTTAAGGCATTGGAAGAAGAGAAAAAAACTGTTGTGAAGAAAAATCAAAAGGAGCTATCCGGTGCGGAAATTCTTGCGGCTGAACTGGAAAAAATATCTGTTACTATTCCGGTGCAGGTCGGTGAAGAAGATAAAATATTCGGCACTGTTACCACCCAGATGATAACCGATGCGTTAAAAGAAAAAAATTATGATATCGATAAACGCAAAATTGAGATCGAAGAACCGATTAAAAGCCTCGGCATATACAGCGTCAATGTTAAATTGCATCCGACCGTTAACACAAAAATAAAAGTTTGGGTTGTGCGCCAATAGATCAAAAAGTTATTATAAAAGGAAAGGGAAGCAAATGAACGCTTCCCTTTTTTATTTCAAATTTATTTAACCTGTTAAATTTTAATTTTCCCTTCCTTAATCCTCTTTGCAATTATGGAAGTTCCATTTTTATTAATTGTTTTTACTGCACTTGTGGTAAGTTTTAAAGTAACAAACCTGTTCAGCTCCTGAACCCAGATTCTTTTCTTCTGCAGGTTAGGCAAAAATCTTCTTTTAGTTTTATTATGGGCATGCGAAATACTGCTTCCGCTTACTGGTCCAACGTCTGTTACCTGGCATTTTCTTGACATTTAATTCTCCTGAATCTCTTTTATCTTCAAAAAATTGAGGGTTAAATATACTAAAATTTGAAAAAAGAAAAGTATTTCATCAAAAGAAAAATTAAATAAAACCAGCCGTCATGTTTCCATTTTAGGAGTATCGGGCTTCGAATTACCCTAATATCTAGTCTGAAAGGATATAAAATCCATCTTATATTTGTGAAGATTCCTTTTTAATTCTCGGTATTAAGCAATATTTTCATTTTGAAGGTAAATTATGGAATATTATGAAATTCATCTTTTAAACCCGCAGCAAAGATTTATTAATAAAGCAATAAAAGTCTTAAAAGCCGGAGGGATTATTATTTATCCGACGGATACAGTTTACGGGATAGGTTGTGATATTTTAAATAAAACTGCGATTGGGAGAATACAGGAAATCAAAAATAATCCTGATATAAAACTTCTGAGTTTTATCTGTCCAAATCTGAAAGACATCTCGAAGTATGCTAAAGTTTCTGATTATGCATACAAAACAATGAAGCATCTTTTACCTGGACCTTACACCTTCATTTTACCGGCAGCCAAGCAAGTCCCGAAGAAATTATGGAATAAACGTAAATCAGTCGGTATAAGAGTTCCCGATCATAAAATTGCAATAAGCATTGTTGAAGGATTAGGAAATCCGATCATAAGCACGAGCGCAACAAACAGAAAAGGCGAAGTTTTATTCGACCCTCTCGAGATCAGAAATATTTTTAATTCACAAGTTGATCTGATGCTTGCTTCCGGAAATTTAAATGGCACTCCATCAAGCGTTATTGATTTAAGTGAAGACACCCCAATAATTGTCCGAAAGGGAGCCGGAGATTTGAGCTGGTTCTCACAAAGTTGATAAGTAAATAATCTTTATTCTTTTTTCCTGATAATATGATTTGACGAGGCCTGTGCGAGCGGAGTGAGAATTATTTCATTAATATTTACATGCTCAGGTCTTGTTGCACAAAATAAAACCGCTTCTGCAATATCATCAGCCTGCAAAGGCTTTAAACCTTTATAAATATTAGCCGCCCGTTCTTTGTCACCGGAAAATCTGACAAGACTGAATTCTGTTTCAGCCATTCCGGGATCAACACTGCTGACTTTTATTTCTTTATCCAAAACATCCAAACGAATTGACTGAGTTAAAGCTTTTACTGCAAACTTTGTAGCTGCATAAACATTTCCATACGGATAAACTTCGTGACCTGCAGTTGAACCAATATTAATTACATGACCACTTTTTCTTTCAACCATTAATGGAAGTATCTGTCTGGTTACATAAAGTAATCCTTTAATGTTCGTATCAATCATTTCATTCCAGTCATCTTCTTTGCCTTCGTAAACTTTATTAAAACCTCTTGCAAGCCCAGCATTGTTTATGAGGATGTCAATCTTCTTCCAATCTTTGCCGAGATTTGAAATAACTTTTTTTACTTCTTTATTATTTCTGACATCGAGTTTAAGGATTTTAACTTTGACTTTATATTTTTTAGTCAATTCGGCACTTAATTTTTTTAACCTGACAATTCTTCTGGCGGCTAGAATTAAGTTAGCCTTGTGTTCTGCAAAAAGTTCTGCAATGGCTTTGCCAAATCCGGCAGAAGCACCCGTTATGAATACTATTTTACCTTTAAGATTAGTCATAATAAATCCTTATCAATTTTCAGACGAATAAATTGAGAGTGTAAAATTAAAGATTATTCCAGAGAGGAGAAATTGTAAAGTTAAAATCTGCGAAAGAATATTAAACCAAGGATTAGCTGAAAACTCCCGGAATTGTTGTATTACATTTGCTGCACTTTCCGCCATTCAATTTTATAGAAGTCACATCATGCCAGTTTCTTATGATAAGTTTATTATTACAATTTGGACAATATGTAGTCTGTCCCTCAATGTTGTGAACATTTCCGACATAACAATATTTTATTCCGATCGAAAGAGCAATACATCTTGCGGTTGTTAAAGTTTTTTCAGGAGTTCGTTCTTTATCCATCATTCTGAAATCAGGATGAAAAGCTGTGAAATGCAGAGGAATAGAATCTCCGAGGTTTTTAAGAATCCATTCGCACTCATTTTTAATTTCTTCTTCAGAATCATTTTCATCTGGTATCAATAAAGTTGTAATCTCAAACCATACATCTGTTTCATTCTTCAGCCAGATCAAAGTATCGAGAATGTCATTGATGTGTGAGTAAGTATTCTTCCAGTAAAATCTTTCTGTGAATCCTTTAAGGTCAACATTCGCTGCATCAATAAATTTGTACACATCTTTACGTGCTTCTTTGTCAATGTAACCTGCAGTGACCATCACCGATTTAATTCCTTCAGCTCTTGCAATCTCGGATATGTCGATTACATACTCACCAAAAATTGTCGGATCGTTATAAGTGAATGCAATCGAAGGTGTTGAATACCGTTTGGCAAGTTTAACAACTTCTTCAGGCGATGCAGATAATGAGTTTGAATCATCAAGCTTTGCTTTACTAATAGACCAGTTCTGGCAGAACTTGCATCCAAGGTTACAGCCGGCTGTTCCAAAACTTAAAATAGTTGTTCCGGGAAGAAAATGATTTAAAGGTTTTTTTTCTACAGGATCAATTGCAAAACCGGTTGGTCTGCCGTAACCAATCGTATATAGCTTGCCGCCATGGTTTTGCCTGATGTAACAAAATCCCGGCTGCCCATCACCAATCTTGCAGTAACGAGGGCAAAGTGTACAAAGTAATTTATTGCTGTCAGTTGGTTCCCACCATTTTGCAAGTTTCAATTTATTTTCTTCTAATGTTGCTTTCACTACGTATCCTCAAATCTCAACTAATCTTTTCTACTCTTCTCAGAATTAGTAGCCTGTGACATAAATATAACATAACATCTAATGAAACAAGTCTTAAGTTTGGTAAGAATGCTATCGCTTCTTCCTTTTCTTTGATTGATTAGAATTATTTCTCATCGCACGGCTTTTCGAATACATTTCTTTTAGCTTTTTCTCAACAAGGCTGAACACAGATTTAGCTTCGTAACCTTTTGCGGTCTTCTTTCCCGCCTTAAGTCCAGTAAGAATTTCAATTCCTTCTTCAACTCTCACTATCGGGTAAATATGAAATTGTTTTTCTTTAACAGCTTTTATCACTTCCTCATTAAGCATTAATTCTTTAACATTTTGTTCCGGTATAACAACACCATGATTACCGGTTAAACCATCCGATTTACAAACGTGAAAGAATCCTTCAATTTTCTCGTTCACTCCGCCGATTGGCTGAACATCACCTTTTTGATTTAATGAACCTGTAACTGCGATTGATTGTTTGATCGGCAAGCCGGACAGAGTTGAAAGCAAAGCAAAAATTTCTGCACACGATGCACTGTCGCCGTCAACAGTTCCATAAGATTGTTCAAAGACAAGATTTGCAGTGAATGTAAGCGGAATATCCTGCCCGAAAGTTTCTCTGAAGTAACCGGTAATAATCAGCACAC
>Ga0137443_1000084_pt1 | contig 11951 bp, 10 predicted proteins | sample EasRivERMGT300_2_FD_102324 | JGI IMG/M metagenome (GOLD analysis project Ga0137443, IMG submission 102324) | Soil microbial communities from meander-bound floodplain in the East River, Colorado, USA - East River MetaG ERMGT300_2 | ecosystem: Environmental > Terrestrial > Soil > Floodplain ... | reverse complement strand
GTGCTCGAGAAGGCCGAGCAGATGAAGCGCGAGGCGGCGTAGTGGCAGACCAGATCCCGGCCAAGCTCCATCTCGTGGTCGTCACGCGGGAACGAAAGATCGTCGAGATCGACGTCGACGAAGTCATTCTCCCCGGCTACGACGGCGAGCTCGGTATCTTGCCGGGCCACACCCCGCTGCTGGCAATGCTCAAGATCGGGCAGATGCGCTACCGCAACGGCGCCACCATCGAGCGGCTGGTGATCTCCTGGGGCTTCGCCGAGGTCCTGCCCGATCGGGTCATCGTGATGGCGGAAACCGCGCGGCTGCCGGCGGAGATCGATCCCGCGGCCGCCGAGCAGACCCGCCGCGAAGCGGAGAAGGAGCTCGCCGACCTCTCATCGCACGATCCGGAGTTCGCGATCGTGGAGGCCAGGTTGGAGGAGAGCGTGGCCATGATCAACTTGCGGCGGGAGATGTAGAGGGTTGCGAAGTTGCGAGGTTGCGCGGTTACGCGGTCGCCCACCGCGCAACCTCGAAACCCCGCAACCGCGCAACCTCATGCAAGACTGGCTCGACCACTTCGCCGCCGCCGCCTTCCGCCGCAGCGCCGACACGGCGCACGATCTCAAAACGCCGCTCAACGTCGCGGTGCTCAACCTCGAGCTGCTGCGCATGCGGCTTGGGAAGCTCATCGAGGCTCCGGACGAGAAGCTCACCGCCTACGCCGTGTCGATTGAGACCGAGCTGCGGCGGATGGCGCGCATCTTCGACGCCTTTTTCCTTCTTTCCTCGCCGCCGAAGAACGACGAGGAGCTGCGGCTGGTGGACGTCGCGCCGTTCGCCGAGCACACCGGCGGCCCCGTTCTGGTGCGCGGGCATGAGTCCAGAATTCGCGAGGCCTTCAAGCTGTTTTTTGACGGCGCCGCACGCGTCCTCTCGCAGCGAAGCACCAAAACCAACAGCGGCAACGGGCGATTCGAAGTGATTGTCGAGGGGATCCCGCAGGCGAAAGACTTCGAGCTGACCAAGATCTTCAAGTTCTATTACACCGATCCGGACGGCAATCCCGACCTCTCGCTCGCCGCGTCGAGACTGATCGCCGAAACGTACGGCGGAGAGTTATTGGCAGGGGAGGAACATGATAAGGTCTGGCTGCGGTTGAGCTTTCCACTGGGTGAACCATGAAACGAGTTCTGATCGTCGACGATGACCGTGCCACGAGCGCCGGCATGGCCGATGTCGTGGAGGAGTGGGGATACGAAGCCGAAGTGGCCGACACCGTCAAGGCCGGCTGGGCGTCGATCTCCAAGCTCGTCCCCGACGTCGCCATCGTCGATCTGAAGCTTCCCGACGGCAGCGGTCTCGATCTGCTGCACCGGGTCAAAGAGACCTACCCCGATGTCTCGGTCGTCATCCTCACCGGCCATGCCACGGTCGACTCCGCGGTCAAGGCGCTGAAGGTGGGCGCCGAGGATTACGTGACCAAACCGGTCGACCTTCCCCGCCTGCAGGTCATCCTCAAGACCGTCGAAGACAAGCAGATGATGAAGCAGGAGATCCTCGAGCTTCGTCGTCAGCTCCAGAAGATGGGCGCGCTCGGCCATCTGGTCGGCAAGTCGCCGCGCATGCAGCGGCTCTTCGAAGAGATCGAGATGGTGGCCAACACCGACGCCAACGTCTTCATCGTGGGCGAGTCGGGATCGGGCAAGGAAGTGGTCGCCAACACCATCCACTCGCTCTCCCGCCGCCGCAATAAGCCCTTTGTGGCCTTCAATTGCGGGGCGATCTCCCCCACCCTCATCGAGTCGGAGATCTTCGGCCACGAGAAGGGCGCCTTCACCAACGCCATCAAGCGTCGCGAGGGCTACTTCGAGCTGGCCAAGGGCGGCACGGTGTTCCTCGACGAGATCACCGAGATGCCCATCGAGCTGCAGGTCAAGCTGCTGCGCGTGCTCGAGGAGGGGAAGTTCCGGCGCGTCGGCGGCAACGAGGAGATCAACATCGACGCCCGCATCATCGCCGCATCGAACCGCGACCCCCAGAAGGCCATCGTCGACGGGAAGCTGCGCGAGGACCTCTACTACCGCCTCAACGTCTTCCCCATCGAAGTGCCGCCGCTGCGTGAGCGCCTCGAGGACATCCCGCTGTTCGCCCACTTCTTCCTGCAGAAGCTCAACGAGACCGAAGAGAAGAAGGTGGAGAACATCGACGCCGACTTCATCGAGGCCCTGCAGGGTTACGAGTGGAACGGCAACGTGCGCGAGCTGCGCAACGTGGTCAACCGCGCCTTCATCATGGCCCGGACCAATACGCTGACCGTCGAGTGCCTGCCGGACAAACTTCTCGGCTCCCGCAAACGCAAGAACCGCAACGCCATGACCATCCCCCTCGGCCAACCGATGGAAGAGGTCGAGCGTCTGGTGATCGAAGAGACGCTCAACATGACCGACGGCGACCGCCGCAAGACCGCCGAAATCCTCGGCATCTCGTACAAGACGCTCTACAACAAGACGAAAAAGTACAAGTCGGCGGGCGCGGTGGACGAGGACGAGGAGTAGTTGGGCGCCGAAGCGCCCAACTCGCTCAATGCGCCGGATCGTAGGCCACGTCCTGCAGCGGAATCGGCTCAACCTTCTCCAACTGCGCGATCCACTTCCGCGCCTTTTCCGTCGGCTTGAAGAGCTCGACGATGTCGCTGGTGACGTCGACCGTCTCGATCGCCGGATCGGCGTACGGCACCTCCCACCGCGACGCGATCATGACCACTCCACGGCGCGCAGCGATCTCCGGCAGCTTGTCCTTGAACTTCGGCACGATGTTGACGATCGACGCGTTGCTGAAGGCCTGTTGATGCATGAGGTGCTGCCGCGAGGGTCCGAGGCGCTTGTCCTCCATCAGCGCCTGACGCTCGGGCGCTGATTGCGGCGAATTTACATACGCGATGATCACGGCACGCGAGTCGAACGTCCCGATCTTCACGCGCGCCGGCTCCTGCGCCCGAACGGGCGCAGCGAATCCGGTGAAAATCACAGATGCCAACAGGGCGGAACTACTCCATTTCTCGAACATGACTGCTCCTTTCATCCTCAACTGAAGCAATCGCGCTGATCTGTTACATGGGCAAAACCTGACCCGTCCCACAGTGAGTAGAATCACGTCGCCCTAACGCGCCTCGGAATATCGTACGTCGCGCCTCCCGTTTGGGGCGTTCCGCAATGGCCAAGAACCTCGTCATCGTCGAGTCACCCGCAAAAGCGAAGACGATCAACAAGTTCATCGGAAGCGATTTCATCGTCAAAGCTTCCGTCGGCCACGTCCGCGATCTCCCCAAGAGCGAGCTCGGCGTGGACGAGGACACCTTCGAGCCGACCTACCAGGTGCTGGAAGGCAAAGAGAAGGTTGTCAGCGAGCTGAAAGCGGCGGCGAAGAAGGCCGACATCATCTACATCGCCTCCGACCCTGACCGCGAAGGGGAAGCGATCGGTTGGCACGTCATGAGTCTCCTGGGTGGAGACTCCCGCAAGGTCCGCCGCGTCCTTTTCCACGAGATCACCAAGAACGCGGTGCGGAAGGCCATGGACCATCCGACCGAGATCGACATGAACAAGGTCAACGCGCAGCAGGCCCGGCGCGTACTCGACCGGCTGGTGGGCTACAAGCTCTCGCCGCTGCTGTGGGACAAGGTTCGCCGCGGTCTCTCCGCGGGCCGCGTGCAGTCGGTGGCGATGAAGATGATCGTCGACCGCGAAGAGGACATCAAAGCATTCGTTCCCGTGGAGTACTGGAGCTTCGCGGCGAAGCTGGCGGCCGGGAATCCGCCGCCGTTCATCGCCAAGCTGACCAAGGTCGAGGGGAAGAAGGCCGAGGTCGGAAACGAGGAGCAGGCCCGGGCCATCGAGGCGGCACTCAAGAGCGGCGCGTACGTGGTCGAGACGGTCACGCGCAAGGAGAAGAAGCAGTCCGCGCCGCCGCCGCTCATCACCTCCACCCTGCAGCGCGCCGCGTACAACCGCTTCAAATATCCGGTGAAGCGGACCATGCAGATCGCCCAGAAGCTCTACGAAGGCAAGGAGCTCGGCTCCTTCGGCCACGTCGGCCTCATCACCTACATGCGTACCGACTCGGTGCGCATCAGCGACGATGCCCTCGGCGAAGTGAGACAATATATCTCGTCGAAATATGGTGCCGATATTCTTCCCGATAAACCGAATGTTTATCGTGTCAAAAAGGGTGCGCAGGCTCAGGAAGCCCACGAGGCCATCCGCCCCACCACCCTCGACTACGACCCCGAGGCCATCAAGGATCACCTCACCCGCGAGGAGTACAACCTTTACCGGCTGATCTGGGACCGCTTCGTCGGCTCGCAGATGAAGCCCGCGCTGTTCGACGTCACCGACGTCGACATCAAGAACGGGCCGTACACCCTCCGCGCCTCCGGCGAAGTGCTGAAGTTCCCCGGCTTCCTCTCCGTGTTCCAGGACGCCGGCGCCGACGACGACGAGGAGAAGCACGACGAGAAGGCGCTCCCCGCAGTCAACGAGGGCGAGGCGCTGTCGCTGCTCGATCTGGACACCAGGCAGAACTTCACCCAGCCGCCGCCGCGCTACACGGAAGCGACGCTGGTCAAGGCCCTGGAGGAGAACGGCATCGGGCGGCCGTCGACGTATGGGCAGATCCTCACCACCATCCAGGCCCGCGACTACACCTACAAGCACGACGGGAAGTTCCACCCCACCCAGCTCGGCATGCTGGTGACCAAGCTCCTCATCACCTCATTCGGCGACATCATCGACGAGGGCTACACGGCCGAGCTGGAAGGAAAGCTCGACGAGGTCGAGGACGGGAAGCTGCAGTGGAAGCAGTTGATGAGCGACTTCTCCGGCAAGTTCAACAAGGATCTCCTCCGCGCCGGGAAAGAGATGGTCGAGGTCAAGCGCGCCGGCGTGGAGACCGACGAGAAGTGCGAGACCTGCGGCGCGCCGATGGTCATCAAGTTCGGCCGCTTCGGCGAGTTCCTGGCCTGCACGAACTACCCCGAGTGCAAGACCACCCGCGAGATGGCCAAGGGCGCCGCGGCGGAGACGCAGGCCGAGGGAGAACAGCTCGTCTGCGACAAGTGCGGCAAGCCGATGCAGCTCAAGCGCTCGCGCTTCGGCCAGTTCTACGCCTGCACCGGCTACCCCGACTGCAAGAACACCAAGGACCCCCGCCTGCTCGCGGCAAACATCCCCAACGAGCCGCAGCCGCCCTGCGAGAACTGCGGCAAGGAGATGGTCTTGAAGAGCGGCCGCTACGGCCCGTTCTACTCCTGCTCCGGCTACCCCGACTGCCGCAACATCCGCAAGATCGGCGGTGGCAAGTCGACCCCGCCGAAGCCGACGGGCGTCAAGTGTCCGACCTGCGGCGAAGGCGAGCTGCTGGAGCGCCGTTCCCGCCGCGGCATCTTCTACTCCTGCTCCCGCTACCCGAAGTGCGACTTCGCGCTCAACAACCGCCCCGTCCCCCGCCCCTGCCCCAAGTGCGGCGCGCCGTACCTGATGGAGAAGGAGACGAAGAAAGAGGGGCACATCGAGCTGTGCAACAACCCGGAGTGCGGGTACCGCGCGCCGATCGCTCCTACGACAGAAACTGCCGCACAGCCGGCGTGATCAGGTCGTAGTCGATCAGAAACGTGTCGTGGCCGTTCGGCGACGACATCCGCTCGTGCTCCACCGGCGTTCCCGCCGCGCGCATCGCCTCCTCCACCCTCTCCACCTCGGCCACCGGAAAGAGCCAGTCGGTGTCGAACGAGACGAGCAGCGTGCGCCCCCGCCAGTTCTGGAACGCCGTTTCCAGCGAGCCGTACTGCTCGGCCAGGTCCATCTCGTCCATCGCCGCCTGCACCCGGACGTAGGAGTTGGCGTCGTAGAGCGCGGCGAACTTCTTTCCCTGGTATTCGAAGTAGGAGTCGATCTCGAATTGCCGCGTGTTGCCGCGCCGGCGGCGGCCGAACTTCGTCTGCAGCGCCTTGGCGGAGAGGTAGGTCATGTGCCCGACCATGCGCGCCATGACCAGGCCTCGCAGCGGCCGGGCGTCCGGGTCGTCGTAGTAGTCGCCGCCGTGGTAGTGCGCGTCGCTCTCGATCATCTTCCGCCCGATGAGGTGCCAGGCGATGCCCTGCACCGGCACCGCCGCGCCGCTGGCCATGGCGATGATCGAGTCGGTGAAATCAGGATAGAGCGCTGTCCACATCAGCACCTGCATCCCGCCGAGCGAACCGCCGGCGATGGCCCGCAGCCGCGTGATGCCGAGGTGATCGAGGAGGGTTTTCTGGGAGTGCACCATGTCCTCGATGGTCGGCCAGGGGTAGCGCGAACCGTACGGGTGCCCCTTGTCGTCCACCGACGACGGCGCCGTGGTGCCGAAGCAGGAACCGGGCAGATTGGCGCAGACCACGAAGTACTTCTCGAGGTCGATCCCTTTGCCGTAGCCCACCAGCCCGTCCCACCACCCCGGCCTCTCGTCGTCGCTGGCGGTGAATTTACCCGCCGCGTGCGCGCTGGCGGACAGCGCGTGGCACACCAGGATGGCGTTCGATTTGTCGGCGTTCAGCTCGCCGAAGGTCTCGTACTGGATGGTGAACGGCGCGATGGTTTGCCCGTGGGTGAAACGGAAGCCGTCCGGCAAAACGAGCTGATGCGGGGGGGCCGCGATGAAGCTGTTTTGGACGAGCTGCGGCATAGGAGCCGCGAGGATAACAAAGTCACGTCGCACTTCTCGGCATCAGCGCCCAGAGAACGAGATAGACGATGAAGCCGGGAAAGGCCGCCGACAGCACCGACACCACCACATACAGCACGCGCACCAGCGTGACGTCCCAGCCGAGCCACTCGGCCAGGCCGCCGCAGACGCCGGCGATCATCTTGTTGCGATTCGAAAGCTGCAGAGGCATGGTCAGGATCCTTTCTCCCGTTTGAGCTGCCCCTCATAGATACGGCGAACCTCGTCGATAGTTGAGATCTGCTCGACCGATTTGTCGTCGCGGATGCGCGCGATGCGCGGGAAGCGTAGCGCGTAACCCGATTTGTGGCGCGCCGACTCCTGGATGCGGTCGAAGGCGATCTCCAGGACCACGGTGGGCTCGACGACGTGCACCGGCCCGTGCCGCGAGATGGTGACGGCCTTGAAATGCTCGGTCATCCGCTCGATCTCCGCGTCCGTGAGCCCGGAGTAGGCCTTCCCGATGTTGACCAGCTCGCCGTCGCGGCGGACGGCGAAAGTGTAGTCGGAGAGCACCGCACGGCGCTTGCCGTGGCCGTACTCCGCGGCGGTGACCACGCAGTCCAGCGTGGCCAGCGCCTTCTTGTACTTCAGCCACGATTTGCCCCGCCGGCCGGGCGCGTAGATCGAGTTGGGGTCTTTGACCACCAGCCCCTCGTTGGCGCGGGCGCGCGCGGCGTCGAAGAGCTCGTCGATGTGCGCGGCGTCGCGCGCGACATCGCGATGTGGAAGACAGACAATCCTGTCTGTCTTGATCAGCGCGCGCAGGCGCGCGTCGCGCTCGCGGAGCGGTATCTCGAACAGCGCCTCGCCGTCGGCGTACAGGACGTCGAAGGCGAAGAACGCCACCGGCGCCTCGGCCAGCAGCTTCTCGCTGACCTTGCGCCGGCCAAGGCGGGTCTGGATGACGGCGAATGGGAGGATGCGGTCGCTGAAGGCGACGATCTCCCCGTCGAGGATCGCCGCGTGGCCGAGCTGCCGCGCCGCCGCCTCGATCTCCGGGAAGCGGTGCGTGACGTCGTCGAGCGTGCGCGAGTAAATGCGCACCTGGTCGCCGTCGGTGTGGATCTGCGCGCGGATGCCGTCGTATTTGTCGTCGGCGAACGCGTCCGCGCCGAGCGCCGCCACGATCTCCGCCGGGTCCTCCTCGGGCTGGGCGAGCATGAAGGCGAACGGATGGAAGAGTGTCATCTTCGCCGACTCCAGCGCATCGCTCTTCGCCAGCAGCGCGGTGGCGCCGATGTCGCCGGTGAACATGTTCGCGCGGCGGACGCTGTCGAGCTTCCGCCCGAAGGCTTTGGCGATCGCCGACTCGACCAGCCCTTCCTGCAGACCGATGCGGAACTCGCGCAGGAGGATCTTCACCGCGAAGCGGACGCCCTGCGCGTCGAGCTTGCGCAGCAGCTCGACCAGGATGTTCTTCTTCTCGAGGGAGCCGGACGTGGCGGCGAGGCGCTCGAAAGTCGCGCCCAGCTCGGAGAGGGTGATCGAACGATGCGCGCCATCGGGAAAAACGGTGGCCAGCGTGTCGCCGGCGTCGCCGAACTCGGACCACCGGGCCCACACCTCCTCCGCCCCCCGCCCGGTGGCCTGGGCCGCGGCGTCGGACAGCAGCGCGCCGCCCACCCCCGCCGCCCGCTGGTCGCGCCGGGGGAAGGGCCCGCCGGAGAAAAACACCACCGCGCGCTCGAGCGAGGCGTCGTCGAGGGTGACCAGATACGCGGCCAGCAGCCTCTCTTTTTCGCTCTTTTTCGTGGTACCGGCGATGGCGTTGGCCGTCACACAAAAGTCCGAAAGCATTGGCTATAGAATCCAATCATGAAAACGAAAGTCACTGTAGTCGGCGCCGGAAACGTCGGCGCGACGGTCGCGCAGGGTATTGCCCTCAAAGAGCTTGCCGACGTCGTTCTGGTCGACATCGTCGACGGGGTTCCGCAGGGGAAATCGCTCGACATGAACGAGACGGCGCCGGTCGAAAAGTACGACGCGCTGCTCACCGGATCCAACGGTTACGACGGCACCGAAGACTCGGACGTCGTAGTCATCACCGCCGGCCTTCCCCGTAAGCCGGGCATGAGCCGCGACGACCTTTTGTGGAAGAACGAGGAGATCGTAGCCGGGGTGACGGCGGAAGTGGCCCGACGCTCGCCGAATTGCGTTCTGGTCATCGTCTCCAATCCGCTCGACGCGATGTGCGAAGTGGCGCGCCGCGTCTCCGGCTTCCCTCGCCAGCGCGTGATCGGCATGGCCGGCGTGCTCGACTCGGCGCGCATGCGCTGCTTCATCGCCATGGAGCTGAACGTCTCGGTCGAGAACACGCACGCCTTCGTTCTCGGTGGGCACGGCGACACCATGGTCCCGCTGCCGCGCTACTCGACGGTGGCCGGCATCCCCATCACCGAGCTCATGGCCAAAGAGCGCATCGACGCCATCGTCGACCGCACCCGCAACGGCGGTGCGGAGATCGTCAACCTTCTCAAGACCTCCGCCTGGTACGCGCCGGGCGCGGCGACGGTGGAGATGGTCGAGGCCATCCTCAAAGACAAGCGCAAGATCCTCCCCTGCGCGGCGTACCTGCAGGGCGAGTACGGTATCCACGACCTCTACGTCGGTGTCCCGATCAAGCTCGGCCGCAAAGGCATGGAGCAGATCATCGAGATCACCCTCACCGATGACGAGCGTGCCGCGCTGGATAAGTCGGCGGCCGCGGTGAAGGAGCTGTTCGAGAAGCTGAAGACGGGGGCTCCTGTCGGAACGTAGCGGTTTACAATCGCTACATTCCGAACCATGAAAAAACTCGTCATCGACATCGAGACGGTCGGCATCCCGTGGGAAGAGCACGACCCGTACGTCCGCGAATACCTCATCCGCGGCCTCAATGAAGGCGACGCGGAGACAGCCCGCAGCGCGGGGGGTCTCTCCCCCTTCCGTGGCCGCATCATCGCCATCGGCGTGATCAACATCGGCGACAACCGTGCCTGCGCGCTGTACGAAGTGCCCGGACAGACCGACCTGCGCATCGAGAAGGACGGCGTCCGCACCACTATCTCCGGCACCGAGCGGCAGATCCTGCAGAAGTTCTGGGAGTTCTTCGAGAACGACTCCCGCTTCATCACCTTCAACGGCCGGCAGTTCGACGGGCCGTTCCTGATGATCCGCTCCGCGGTCAACGGCATCGTTCCCAAGCGCGACCTGGTCGGCTATCGCTACGGCTTCCATCCCAACTGCGATCTGCGCGAGGCGCTCAACTTCTTCGGCACGGTCAACGCCCGGCAGTTCAAGTTCAACCTCGACCTGGCCTGCAAGGCGTTCGGCGTGGAGACGTCGAAGGGCGAGGGGCTGGACGGGCGCTCGGTCGAGGCCTGGTACCGCGCCGGCCGGCACCGCGAGATCGCCGAGTACTGCCTCGACGACGTGCGCGCCACCAAGGAGCTGTACGAGAAGCTCGCGCCCACGCTGCTGATGTTCAACAAGGACTTCCGCGACGCCGACGATCGCGATCGCAAGTTGATGCCCCCGCCGCAGGCGGAGCCGACGTTCATGGAGTCGGTGACGCAGACGTCGCTGGCGTTGCTTCCGGCGCTGGAGGCGCCGCCGCCGGCGGCCGAACCGGTCACGGCAGCGTCCAGCGTCTTCGAGAAGTTGATCAAGACCGAGAACGAGGAAGAAGAAATACCCTCGGGCGTCTGAATCGTCACATCCGCGAAGAGGTGCTCGGTGAAACACGTTGCAATCCTGGCGGCCGCTCTCCTCGCTTCGCTTTCTACGCTCCGCGCCGATGAGGCCCGCCTGCGCGCTCTGCTCAACGCGCTCGACTACGATGCGGTCGTTCGCGAATTCGAAGCGAGCACCGCGCCGACCGTCGCCGAGCGCGCGCTCTACGTGAATGCGCTCGGGCGTCTACAGGCCGGCGGGCGCGCCGCGGCGGAGGCCGCCAAACTGCGCAGCGAGCATCCGGACGACGCCTGGAGCTGGTACGCGGCCGCGATCGCCGCCGACTCGCCGCGTGAGGCGTTGCCGGCAACCGAGAAGATGATGGCGCTTGCGGGTGAGCGGCTGGATGTCGAGATGGTCCGCATCCGCGCTCGCACGCTGTTCGATAGCAACAAGCGCGACGAGGCGCTCGCGCTGCTCGACACGCAGCCGCGCACCGCGCAGATGCTCGTCGTCCGCGTGACGCTCCTCAATTACGGCCACAACCCGAAGGATTTCGACTCGCAGACATTTGCTCTCCTCGAGGAGGCACGAAAGCTCGATCCGGAGAACGTCGAGGCGCTCTACACCACCGGCATGCTGATGCGCGCCGAAGGGCGGAACGCGGAGGCGCTCGCCCTGCTCGAGAAAGCGGGCGCGCTCACGAATTCGCCGCTCGTCCATCGCGAGCTTTGGGCTGCGCTGCGGTCTCAGAAGCGCGATGAAGTTCCCGCGGCGATCGCGGCCCTCCTGGCCCGCGACGCCAATCCGGGCGTGCTGCTCGCCGCCGCCGACGCGTACTACGACCTCGGGAACAAGGAGAAGTACGAGGAGTTGCACGCCCGGATTCTCCGCGAGACTCCAGCGTCGATTGCCGCGCAGTGGGTGCTGAACTACCGGTGCGCGAAGGCGTCGCGCGAGGGAGGCGCGGCACTCGCTGCCGCGCGCGCGTTCGTCGCCTGGCCGCATCACTATGAGCCGAGGCTGCTGGCGAATGCATATCGCAATCTGTTTTCGGTGATCAGGGACGATCCCGCGGCGGAAGACGCCGAGCTGCTCACGGCCATCCGCGGCATGCGCCCCATCGCGCGCACTCAGCCGGCGAACCTCTACTCGGAGGCCGCGATCTCGCTGGCCAATCGCAAGCTCGCCCTCGACGAGGCGGAAACGCTCGCCCGCGAAGGTTTGGCCGAAGTCGAGCCGCACCTCGAGACACTTCGCGCACGGGGCTTTCCACAGTTCGAGGCGGTCGCCGCCATGCAGCGCGGAGCGCTTCGCGATGCCCTCGGCTGGGTTCTCCTTCAGCGCGGCAAGAAGCGCGCCGCGGAAAAAGAGCTGCGCGCCGCGTGGGAGCTGCACAAGACATCGCCTCTCATCCCCTACCACCTCGGAAAGCTCTACGAATCCCAGAAGAAACTGACCAAAGCGGAAGAGATGTATCGCAAAGGGTTTCTCATGCGGTCGCAGCGCGTGAATCCCAACGCGGATGCGCTGAGGGCGCTCTATCAGCGCCGCTT
>Ga0137443_1000083_pt1 | contig 11969 bp, 15 predicted proteins | sample EasRivERMGT300_2_FD_102324 | JGI IMG/M metagenome (GOLD analysis project Ga0137443, IMG submission 102324) | Soil microbial communities from meander-bound floodplain in the East River, Colorado, USA - East River MetaG ERMGT300_2 | ecosystem: Environmental > Terrestrial > Soil > Floodplain ... | reverse complement strand
CGCCCCGCACCGTGAACGCGCCGGGCTCGCCCTCGCTGGTGCTCTCGCACTCGGACGCTTGGCGCGGCGTGAGCTTGGTCAGCGGGTGGTACTGGCCGTCGGCGCCGGCGAGCTCGATGCGCTCCGCCCCTTGCGTGATGGCGCGCGCCGGCAGCCGGTAGATCGACGTGCTCGCGACGGTGCTGGCGACGTGCTGCTGCAGCAGGTGGCCGTCGCGCGTGTTGACCAGCAGCCGCTCGAACAGCTGCTGCTGCATGTCGGTGAGCTCGATCAGGATGCGCGCATCGGTGTACGTCGGGTCAGCCGTCGGCAGCTGACCCGCGGTGCGCACTGCAGCAATGAGCTCAGTCGAGTGCATGCGGTTTTACTTCCCGCCCCCCTCGCCCCGGCTCATGAGCATAGGCAGCATCGCCGCGAGGTAGTTCTTGCGGCCGTACTCGTCCTCGAGCTCGCGGTTGGTCGCCGCCGCATCGGCGCCGTACGCGGGGAAGCCGAGTGAGCTGGCGCGCTGGCGGTGGATGTCGGCCACCGCGTCTCCGCGGGAGCGTTGCTCTTGCTGGCGCTTCTGCTGCGCCTGCATGACGCTCATCGCGAGCGGGATCAACCACGGCAGCACGTCTCTGCTCCCTTGGGCTGGCCTTGAGTCCTCGTGAGGGAGCCCGCCGCGGGCACCGGGCAGCCGTGTCGGCGCCCGCGGCGGTGTGGTTTGGGGCTTACGCCGACGGCGAGGTGTCGGCGGTGTTGGTCACGCCGGTGCCGATCGCGCAGTGGTACGGGATGTCGAGCAGCGGGGCCTGGTTCATGTAGCCCTGCAGCTGAGCGCCAGCGGCGTTCTCGAGCTCCTGGAAGAACCACTTCCGAGAGCCGGGCAGCGTGAACGTGTTGTCGGTGCTGCCGACGCGACGTCCCACCTTGTTGCCGAGGAACATCCAGATCCCCTGCTTCATCACGTCATCGACGGCGACGTCGACGATTCCGCAGGCGGTCTTGTACTGAATGTTTTCCGCGCCCTGCACGCGGATGGTCTTGGCTTCCAGCTCGCGGAACAGCGTGTTGCCCTCTTCGGCGAGGTCCGCGAAGGTGTTCGCGTTGACGAACATCTTGCCGCCGCGACGCAGGCCGTTCTGCCGCAGGCGAGCGCCCACGCTCATGATCTTCGCGCGCGTCATGGCGCCGCCGACCGCGAACTGCAGCGCCTTCCATTGCGGGTACGTGGCCGCGGAGATACCGAACATTGAGCCGGTGTTTTCGAGGATGGCCTGCACGCCGTAGCAGCTGAGCGTGCGCCCGGTGCGCGGCACCAGGATGTCGGTCGCCACCGGCAGCACCGCGGAGCCCGTCTTGAAGAGCGTGACCCGGTTGAAGCTGTGGTTGACCGCCGTGACCGTGACCTCGGCCGCGCGCACGGTGGTGGCGTCGGCCTGCAGGATGTCGACGATGCCGCCGACCATCAGGTTCCAGATGCCCGCCGAGTACGACGCGCGCGTGAGGTCCGCGACGATCGGGGCGGCGAGGTTGGCGCCGCTCACGATGGTGCTGATCACGCCGATGTTGGCCGCTGCTGCCGCTGCCGAGCCGCAGCCGTAGTGCAAGTCGATCTCGCGGTGGAACTCCAGGCCCGCTGCGAGCCCGACCACCTTGGTATCGAGGCCTTCGCCGTAGCTGGCCTCGTTGCCGTTGCTCATCGCCGCGAGCATTTCGCGCGGGATGCGGCCCTGGATGTTGATCGAGCTTCCGGCCAGCCGCGCGGGCTTGGTGACCGAGTCGACCGCGCCCATCAGCGTGAACGCGGTGCGCGTGTTGTCGCGCGTGACGCCGTGCTCGAGGCCGAGCTTGACGGTGACCTGGAAGTCGTCGCCGAGAGCCTTGCCCGTTTCGAAGGGCAGGTGCTCGGCCATGGTGTTGGGACTCGGGAGCGGATCGACAAGCGGCCCGTAGCGCCGCTTGAGCATGCCGTCCCAGTTGGCTCCTGTAGACACGGTGAGAACCTTTCCCGCGCGTGGTGCGCGGCGTGGTTCCCTTCGCGTTCAGTTGCTAACGGGGCTGGGACAGAGGGGGCGGTTGCCGTCGGCTTGGCGTTTTATGGCTGCGTCGGGTCCGGCCTGCTGTGCTCCGAGTCGTACTTGCGTAGGGTCGGGGTGTGGTCAGAACGATACGTGTGCCGTTGCCCGGCGTCAACGCTTGCCCGCTCGCCGGCTGCGTAGGTGCTCCTCCATCTCGCCCGGGGTCATGCGCCGCGGCACCCGTGGCTGGCCGGCTGTGGGGGCCGCCTGGGCCTTGGCGGACAGCGGACCCCTGGGCCGCTTGGTCGCGCCGTTGCCGGCCTCCTGGGCCTTGGCGTGGCGCTCGGCGAGGTCGCTCAGCTCCTCGGCTGTGGCGCGCGACGCCAGCTCGACCTGCTGCTCGAGATCGACGTCGGGATCGTAGATCGCGCGGAAGTTTTCGCTGAACGCGCCGCGAGCGAAGCGGGTGTCCTTGATGCCGTGCTTGGCGAACGAGCCCGGCACGAGCTTCTGCAGCTGCTCGGCGAACTGCGACGTCGCGCGCTCGGCACGCGGGTCGGGGCGATCGCGCGCCTGCTCCTCGAGGGCTTCGCGGCGCTCGCGCTCCTGGCGCAGCTCCTGCCGCACGCGGTGCGCCTCGGGGTTCTTGGTCCGCATTTGCTCGTCTTCCCACTCCTCTTTCGCGAACGCGATCGCCGCCTCCCGAAATCCCTTCATCTTGCCGAGCCGCTTGACGCCGGCGAGCAGCTTCTCGCCCGAGTCCCAGCTGCCGATCAGGTCGTTGACCGCGTCGATGCGCTCCTGGGCCTTGCGCGTGAGGTCTCGCGCTTCTTTCTTGCCGCGCGTGTAGTCGCTCGTGCGCTGGTAGCCCTCGAGCGCCTCCTGCAGCGTGACGGCGACGTCCTGGCCGTTGACCTTGGCGGTGGCCTTGATCTGCGCGAGCAGCTCTGCCGGTAGCCCACCCGCCTTCAGGGCCTCGAGGATCGCGCGGCCCTTGTGGCCGTGCAGCTCTTCCTCGAGCAGGTCGGAAACGGCCTCTTCGTCGCCCTCGAGCGGCGCGTCGTCGTCGGCGAGCTCGTCGCCCTCGAGCGGATCGTCGCCGAGCGCGTCCGCGACGGGGTCACGCTCTTCGGGCTCCTGCTCCGCTTGCGGCTGCTGCCGTGCGGCGCGGGCCGGCGCACGCTCTTGCTGCTGCTGTCCGCCTTCCGCGGCCTTGGCCTGCCGCAGGTTGTGCTGCACGACGTCGCGGAAGTTGTCGAGGGTGGGCGCGGGTGCTGCGGGTGCTGCGGTGCCTTCGGTCATGGTGTGCTCCTCTGGGTCTGGGCGCCTGCGGGCGGCTTCGCTGCGTTGGGCAGCGGCACGCCGGTGCTGTCACGGGGCCTGGGTGGCGCTTCTGGGCCCTGCTTTGCACGCCACTCGGCGTCCTCTTGCGCATGCCAGGGCGGGTGCTCGCCTCCGTCGTCGAGTGCTTCTTGCGAGCCGTCGGTCTCTTCGTCGCCGGGCATGAGCCCGGCCATCGGGCTCGGCAGCGGCAGCGGCGGCAGCTTCAGGAACGCCGCCAGCGCGGGGTCCATGTTCTTGCGCACGCGAAAGTGCTCGTAGGTGTGCGCGAGGATGGCGCGCAGCGCGGTGGGGTTGTTGAGCACGGACGGGTCGGAGAGCTCGGCGATGTGCTCGGGCACGTGCAGGTGGTGCGGGTCGACCTCGAGCACGGGCACGGTCGGCGTGCACTCGTACGTCGCGGGAGTTCCGTCCCTGTTCGGCGGCGCGAGCTCGTCGGGCTTCTCCTGCACGGGCGGCCCCTTGCGCAGCTGCTCGTTCTCCCACGCGATGCGCAGGGTCTTGGCGCGCACGGCCTTGTAGACCGGCTTGAGCTGACCGCTGACCAGCATCTCGTCGACCTGCTCGGGCGTCTCCACCGCGCCCGGGATTCCGAGCATGATCTGCAGCTTCTGCAGCTTGCCCGCCTGCGAGCGCGTCATGGGGCTCGCGGTCTTGATCACCACCTCCTGCACGTTCTTGAACGCGCCGGGCTCGACCTCGCGGCTGTACTTGCGGCCGTCGGCGCCGGTGATCGTCAGCAGCATCGGGTGCCGCATGTACTGCTTGGCGATCATGAGCATCAAGTTGGCAGTGCGCTCGCGGTGGCTGTCGACGGCCATCTGCTTGGCGCTGTTGACCTCGATGGCGATGGAGTGGAAGAGCGCCGCCATCTCGCCGCTGGTGACGTTGGTGGTGCTCTGGCCGCGCGCGGTGGGGTTGAGCCCGCTGATGCTCGCGAACTTCTCGTTGAGCAGATTGCAGATAAACTGCGCGCCTTCGCCCAGCGGCGGCGGCTGCAGGTAAGTCGGCGGTGCAGCGCCTGGCGGCACCACCAGCACGCGCATGCCATCGGCGATCGACTGCACATCGATGTCGATGCCCTCTTCGGCCACCATCGTGGCGCGGCCGAGGTTGGCCACGTTGGTCGCGACGTCGCTCGCGACCTGGTCGAGCATCTGGTTCAGCGGGATCATGTCCCAGCTGTCGGCGTAGCCGAGCGCGGTGCCGATGAACTCCGCCGGGCAGTAGTCGACGAACGGCAGCACGCTGATCGGCAGCGGGCCGTCATAGAGCACGACGCTGCCGACGTACACGATGTACCGGCCCTTGGGCAGCGCGCGGGTCTTGGCGTGGTACCAGTGCTTGGGCACGAGCAGATCGCTGTTGACCTGCTCGGCATCGAACCCGAACCAGGCTTCGATCGCGAACTCGTCGCTGTTGGTGGCCGCCAGGATGCGCTCGCGCAGCTCGGGGTAGCGCGCGGCGATCTCCCACTTGCTGGTCAAGTCGTCGCGCACGCACCGCCAGAGGTGCGCGTCGAAGTCCTCGAGCGTGGGCTCGCAGAACCACTCCCAGGGCTTCTTGCTCTTGATGATCATCTCGCCGGTGCGCTGCTTGGTCATGCGCGGCGATGGGCCGCCCCCGGCCTCGGGCGGGAGCTGCAGCGGCGTGTCGATCTCTTCGCCGCCGTCGACGTCGAAGTTGCACCACGTGATGCCGCTGCCGAAGAGGTCGCCAGACTCGACGGTGCGCCGCTCTTTGCGCTCGCCGTACTTGGACCAGTAGATGTAGTTGATCGCGGTGTCGCTGTTCTCGATGCTCGCCAGCGTCTCGTACTTGTCGTTGACCGCCACCGCTTCGAACGCGGGCCTCTGGCCGATGGCCATGGTCATCGACTGCCGCACGTAGCTGCGGAACTCGTTGATTCGGAACCGCAGCAGCTCGCCCTGCTCGCCGTCGGTGCCGATGGAGTGCGACTCCCACTGCAGCGAGTCGGGGTCGATGCCGTAGTAAGCGCAGTACGCGCCGAGCCACGCCTCGCCGAACCCGCGGCGCGCGATGAAGTCGAAGTACGAGCGCTCTTTCTTCTGCAGCTCCTCGATGACCTCCTCGGCGGGCTTGGCGGCCCAGTACACCTCGGCCCCGTCGTCCGGCGCGAACGCGCCCGAGTCTTCCTCGTCGGCCGCGTCGATGTCGGCTGCGTCCTGCTCGATCATGCCTGCTGGTCCCATGGTGCTCGGCCTCCGCTCAGCTGCCTTGCCTCTTCCAACGTGCGTTGCGCTCCGGCTTCCACGCGCTCCGGCGCTCGGCCTCTTTCTTGCCGCCCAGCACCATGTCGATGGCACGCGCGGTGCTGCTGAGCGGCCGCAGGCGCGCCTCGGGGGGCGCGAAGATCTGATCGTGCGGCACGTCCAGCTGCGCCGGCGGGGTGGCGTTGCGGTTACGCAGGATGCTGCGCCACAGGTACACGAGCGCGTCGAGCAGGTCGTAGTGCCCGAACAGCTCGCTGCGCTCATAGTCCGTGCGCGCTTCGTTCCAGCGCGCGGCGTTCAGGTGCGCGATCAGCTTGGCGCAGCACGGGTCGATGATGATCTGGCCGCGCCCGAGCGCCGCGCGCACCGAATGAACGCCCGCTTCCTTGAGTTCGGTCTTGGCGCCGGTGCTCTTGTTGACCGCGGCGATGCGCAGCCCGTGGTCGCGCGCGAAGTCGCCGAGCAGCCGCGGATCGGTGTCCGAGACGCGCAGGCGCGGGTTGGCCTTGAGCTCCTTGCCGTTCCAGCGCCGCACGTGCTCCCAGAGCTCGAGCTCGACGGCCTTGATGACCTCGGCCACCTGCGCCGCGCTGGCGTTGCGCTCGGCCCAGTCGCGCTGCACCACCAGGCGCGCGTGCTCGAAGTCCCAGTAGGCCCACAGCACGGCGAACAGGTCGCGGAAGCCCGGGTCGAGCGATACGTAGCAGTCCGCGTACCGCGGCACATCGAGCGCCTGCACGTGCAGCTGCTCGCTGAACTCGGGCACCACGGCCTTCTCCTGGTCGCGGGCGCGCACGCCGTAGTACTCGCGCTCGCAGACGGGGTTTCCGCGGCCGCCGGCGGCGCGGATGAACTCGGCCTTCTCGCGCTGATCGATGGCCTGGTTGTCGTCGATGGTCAGGAACACGTGCGCGTCGCGCAGCTTCGCGTCGGGCACGAAGAACGTGTCGAAGTCGTGCGCCGGGTCCTCGGGCGCGTTGCTCTCGAGGATCATCCGCGCCTTGGGCCGGCGCTGAAACTGCGGGTAGATGACCTTGGTGGTGGTGGGCTTGAGCTTCTTGACGTGCCCCGCCTCGCCGACCACGAATCCCGAGCTCGCGCGGCCGCGTAGCGCCTGCGGGTTGCGGTCGATGCCGACCAGCCGCAGCACGCTGCCGTTGGGGAAGTACAGGCCGTGCCGGCGGCCCTTCTTGCTCGAGCGGTACTCGGCGCGGCAGTCCTCGGGCGCGTCGCCGAGCAGCTCATCCTGCAGCGGCAAGATGATCTCGCCGATGTCCTTGCCGAACGCGCACGCGTAGGTGTGAATCGATCCGGGGTCGCGAATGCAGTCCTCGTTCTTGATCACGAGGCAGACGGCGGTCTTCCCCCACCGGCGCGCGATATCCAGCACGAACACGCGCGTGAGGTCGCCGGGGCTGTCGTCGCGCGGGTCGAGCCTCTCCCACGCCCTGTACTTGCGGTAGACGCGCAGCTGGTGATCGTCGAGCTTCCAGCTCAGATCTCCGGCGCGCCACAGCACCGCGACCTGCTGCTCGAGCGGGAGCTCGTCGAATACGACGGTGGCGCTCATCCGCCCTCGTCGCTTCGCAGGCGCTTGCGCAGCCGGTCGGCAAGCCCCGCGGTGTCGCTGCCGGTCGCGAGCACGAACACCTGCGTCCGCTCGTCGACCAGGGCCTCCGACTCGCTTGCGAACCGCAGCAGGGCCACGGCAGCGTTTCGGCGCACTCCGCCGCGCTTGGCGTTCTTCATGAGGTCCACGAGGACCTTGATCGCGTCGTCGATGTGCACCGCGGCCTTGCGCGCGACCTCGGCCTTGCCGGCGTTGACCAGGCGCGCGTTGGCGTTACCGAGTTGCAAGCGCTCGTCGGCGGTGCGGCCCAGTGCGGTGCCGGCCTTCACCACGTCGCGAGCCCCTGACGGTCGTCGACCACGAGAAAGGGGACCCCAACGCGCATCGCCTCGAGCCAGCGTGCGTGCCGCATGAACGGCCGCTCGCCGGTGCACGGGTCGGGGCGAAGCTTGCCGAGCGTCCCAACCCAACCCGAGACGTCGGGCACCGCTTCACAGAGCCGCTCGAGCGTGTCCGGCCGGTGGTCGAGTCTCGCGCCGCACGCAACGCTGATCTCGTCGGCCATGCGCCACGCCGCTTCGCGCGTCACGAAGTCGAGCACCATCACGCTCGACGCGACGTGCACCACTATCCAGCGGCGCGCCTGCACCACGTTGCCGTCCGGGCGCTTGCCCCAAAGCCCCTCGGGCGAGCGCGCCACCGCGAAGTGCCCCACCTGCCACGCGAGCAACGGCGCGCAGCCCGGCACTCCGCTCGTGGGGTTGGGCGGCGCCGCGAACATGAACGCCGCGTCGTCGAGCTCGAGCAGCTGCAGGGCTTCGCTCAACTGTGGTCCTCCCGATCGTACCGCTGCTCGAGCTGCTCTCGGCGGCGCTGCAGCGCGTTGAACAGCCAGACGTTGACGCCCAGCAGCCCCACGCACAGCAGCGCGCCCAAGAGCAGGTTCACGCGTACCCCAGCCTGATCGTGCCGAGGTCTTCGTCGATGTTCTCGCGGCGCGTCTTGACGACCGCCGGCAGGATGCCCTTGGCGAGCGTGCCGATGAACGTCTCGGTGTTGACCTCGCCGTCGTCGCCGTCCTTGCGCCAGTGGTCGCGGACCTGCACGGGCGGGCCGGCGACCAGCTCCTTGCTGCGCTCGATGCCGTCGTCGGGGCGGTAGAGCGCGATGACGGTGTGCCGCTCGGTCAGGCGCGCGAGCTTGATCTCTTGCACCATCTTCGGCGCGCTGTCGGGCGAGCGCTCGGACAGCTTCTTGCGCCACACGCGCGCGTCGTGCACGTCGTGCTCGTCGCCGGCGGTGAGCACGTAGGTGAACTCATCGAGCACGCCGCGGGCAGCCGCCGGCTTGCTCTTCGATGCGACCACGGTTTCGAACGGGGGTCGGGGAGCCTCGTCCTCGAAGCTGTCGAGGTCGGCCTCGTTCTCGTCGAGCTCGTCGGTGTCGACGATGTCTTCCGCGGGGGTTTTCTTCTTCGTCATCCGAATCTCCTTCGGCCGCTCTGGGCCTTGTCCATGGCGAGGCTGGCTTTGGTCCTGACCTCGCCGATCTCCTTGCGCATCTCGAGCACCAGGTTCGCGATCGCCTTCTCGTGCGTGCTCTTGTGGGTCGCGAGCGCGGCCTCGAGCTTGTCCATGCGCGAGACCTCGGCCAGCGTCGCCGCGCGGTGCGCGAGGTAGCGCACGCCGAACGAGTACGCGAGCGACGCGATCACGACGGCGGCGACTGCGAACGCAACAGCTTCGATCACGGCTTCTGCTCCTTGCTGCGCGGCCGCTTGGCCACGCGAATGACTTCGCCGCGGCCCGCTGCGCTGCTCGCCGCGAGCGCGATGTTCAGCGGCGCCGAGCGCACCACGCCGTCGCGCCCCAGCGCGTGCAGCACGTGCGTGCGCCGCGCCTCGATGCGCTTGCGCAGCGTGCGCTCACTCGCTGCGCGTGGTCGCGCCGCCCCCCGATCGCCGGCCCCCGGCCCCTTCGCAGTGTAGCTCACCGACGTCCTCCGTTCCGAGTCCACCACCCATCGGTGAGTCGCTTCGCGAGCTGCGCGCGCAGGATGCGGTCGGCCGGCACCTGCACCGCCGCAACGCCGTAGCGGGCCGCCAGGAACCCGCTGAGGGCCTCGAGCATCTGCTCGGCCTCGGTGTCGCTGGGATCCTCTGCGAGGGCCGTACGCAGCGCACAGAGCGCCCAGAACGCCGAGCGCAGCCTGGTCTCGTGCTCGTGCTTGGCGTGCTCGTGGTCGGGCGGTGGCGGCGCGAACGAACTGCTCATCTGGCGGCAGCAGTACAGCGCGCAGCCCCGAGGCGTGATCGAGACTGGCAGCACGTGCGAGAGCGCGAAGTGCTCGTCGGTCATGTGGCGTTTGCCTTTGCCCGAAGAGCTGCACGCTCAGCACCTTCGCGCTCGAGGTCGGCACGCATCTGCCGATCGGCCTCTGGGTTCTCGTAGCTCGATCGCGCTCGCCTGGGCGGCGTGTCCCACTCCGACCACTGCGCGAGCAGCCACGACAGCACGGGCCGCTTGTCCTGCCGCTCGCAGTCTTCCGCGAACGCTTTGGCTACGCGCCGGAACCGATCGGGCATCGGCTCACGCCTGGGAGCGCTCGCCATCTTCGCCGCGACGACGTGCAGCTGGCGGTCGATCGTCGTCGAACACTGATCGGTGATTTCCTCCCAAATCGGGGACAGGTCACTAGGACCGAGATCCGAGCTCTGCTCTGCCTCCGAATCCGAGAGAGATTTGATCCAGGGGGGGGGCTCTGAGTCTGAATCCGAACCGGCTGCCTCGCGTGGTGCTCGCGAGGGTCTCGCGAGGCTTCGCGCGTGCGTCAGATCCGGATCCCTCTCCCCTCCAGATCCAATTCCTCTTCCAGATCCAGATCCAGATCCAGATCCAGAGACGAGGGTCTCGCGAGAGACTCCGGAGAGACTCGCGAGGGTCTCGCGACCATGGGTTGATTTTGGCACCTCAGCGGTGGCGATCTCGGGCGGCGGAACGCCCTCGAGCGGCGCATCGTCGGCCCTGTCCGGACCTGGCACCAGCGGTCGGCTCGGCTTGTCAACACGCTGATGTTTCGACCAGTTAGGGAGGTTGAAGTACTGCTGGCCAGCCACGCGGTAGAGGCGGACGAAGCCACTCTCGGAAAGCTCGCGAAGTCCTCGCGAGAGTCTCGCGAGTACCTCGCTAGGGTCGCCCGAGGCATAGGGCCAGACCCGTGACGCGAGTGGGAGCGGGTGTGCTCTGCCGTTACCGTAATCGTCCGCCAGCACGATGAGGGCGACCGACAGCATGCGAGCTGTGTCCGAGAGACTCGCGATGGTCTCGCTCTCAATCCACTCGGGCTTGATGCTGCGGATTCGGCCGCTCACAGAAGGCTCCTCGGCTATGCGTTTGCTTCGCCTGCCTTGCGTCCCCGTTTGCGGGCGGGCGGCGGCTCGTCGCCCTCGTCGCCCTCGGCCTTGGCCGCGTCGACCTTGGCCTGCGTCGCGCCGGCCCAGTCCCACTGCCCCTGCCGCTCGTTGGCGGTCATGGTGCGGCGCGCGATCTCCTCGCCGGTGTCGAGCCGAATGAACGCGACCTCGTTGGCTGCGTCGAGCACGCGCACCTCGCACTGCACGTCTCGGAGCACGGTGCCGGTGTCGAGCTCGTGGACCAGCTCGCCGCTGCGCTTGGCCTTGGGTCTGATCTCGGCGTTGAGCTCGCTGCGCTTGGCGACCAGGCGCTCGATGTCGAGCTCGAGGTCCAGGTGCTCGCGCAGCTTGCGGTCTCGCTCTGCTGCTGTGAGCGGCACCGGCAGCTGCCGAGTCGTCGTTTGAGGTTTGCCGTTGTTGGTTCCCACGTTGCTCACGCTCCCTTCGTCCACGCCTGCAGCGAAGCTCGCTGCGAAGTTTTGCTAAGAGCCTCGCCAACCTTGCCGGCCCGCGAGGCCCAGTACCCGATGGCCACCGCCGGCGCTTCGTCTGGGCCGATCGAGTCCACGCCAAGCAGCGCCCGCGCGAACGCCTGCTCGGCCGCTCGCGCCTCGTCGCGCGGCGCGCCCGCGAACGAGCCACCGAGCACGGCGGCGCGCCACGTCGACGGCATGACCAGCACGACGCGCGCGCGGTGACCCACCGCGAGCTCGCGCCACTGCACCAGCCAGCGCTCCCGTGCTTGCCCGAGTGCCGCGACGATGTCCGAGCGCGGCCCCCAGGGCTTCTCGAGCACGATGACCGCGGGGAGCTCGAGCTGCGCAGCGCCGGAGACCACCTGCGCTACCACCTCGCGCACGGCCTGGGCGTTGAGCGTATCGACCTCGCCGCGCTCGATGAGCCGACCCCGAGCCCACGCCGACCAGCCGCTGTGACGTGCGGTATCGACTCCGAGCACGACGGCTTCCCAAGGCCTCGGAGCGGGCGCAGGGCCCTTGCCGGAGCGCCGGAGGCCCGAGCGGACCGGGCGGAGCGCCGGAGCCGGCTCAAGCCCGGGTAGCGCGAGCGCGGTGGCTCTGCGGGGCCTAGCCACGGGCGATCACCCGCCTTTCAAACACGCCGTCCGCGATCGGCCAGCGGTACGACAGCACCGCGCGGCACTGCTCGCAGCGCGTGACGTCGAGCTGCGGCGGCCAAGGCTCGCGCGCGACGAGCTCGCCTGGGGCGCTCTTGCAGATCGGGCAGTGCGCGCTCATGTCTGCGGCTCCGCGAGGCGGTAGCACCGCCTCGCCGACACGCCGCGTAGCGGAGACGGCTCGCGCTCGGAGGTCAGCAGTCCCTTGCCTTCGAGCCGCTTGAGCAGGTTCGAAGTCGCGCCGACGTTCATGTCGAGCAGCGGCGCCAGCTCG
>Ga0137443_1000082_pt1 | contig 11978 bp, 4 predicted proteins | sample EasRivERMGT300_2_FD_102324 | JGI IMG/M metagenome (GOLD analysis project Ga0137443, IMG submission 102324) | Soil microbial communities from meander-bound floodplain in the East River, Colorado, USA - East River MetaG ERMGT300_2 | ecosystem: Environmental > Terrestrial > Soil > Floodplain ... | reverse complement strand
TTCATTTCTTCCGCAGCTAAGGCAGGCGGAAGGTTTTTATTTAAATGAAGCGTGACATCAAAACTGCCCTGGTATCTTGTCTGAACAGTCAGCCTGTAAATTGCTTTTTCTTTTTTTGATTCCAGCAGACTGATCCATATACCACCGGGTAAAATATCATCAAGCCTGATCCGCAATCCGTTTGAGAACATAAATATCGCTTCACGAAGTATTGAAGTCTTGATAATTGCATTTTTAATTCTAACCCAATCACCGGGATCAATTCCTTCATTAAAGGTGAGCACATCTTCCCAGCGGTATTCCTCACCTGTTTCAATATCAACAGCCATTGCCTGGTTTTGTCCCAGCCACTCGCGGAATCCGCTTCTTAGTTTCTGAAGATTCCGGTTAACCGATTCAGTGATCAGGGCTGCCTCAGACAGTACTGCAAACCGTAATAAAAATCTTCGCACTCTTCTGAAATAAAGCGGGTGTCTTATTCCATAAGCAGTAATTAATTCAAACAGAGCATTAAAAATTATTTCATCTTCAGAATTGTCCGTAGATATTAGTTCTGTTCTTTTCCTGATATAAGATTCAACAAAGCTTAGCTTACTTTCGCTCCAGAGAGTGTCAACAATATTTATAATTGAACCGGGACTCAATACCGAATGATCATTTTCAAAGTAGTAAGTGAAAATCTCGCCAAACTTTTTATCGCCTGATCTTTTTAAAGCTTCACTGAACAGTTCGCGCTTAAGATTCCTGTTTCCTGTTATATTCGGTCTTGAAATAAGATTAACAGTCAAATGGTAATGAGGGTTTTTAGGATCGCCCAGTATTTTTACAAAATAAGTTACCGGACTTACTGTTTCATCTGATGAACCGTTAAGAATCATAAGGTAGACGAGGTGAATTCCTTCAAGAGAAATTTCGTTTGATGAAATAATTTTGCTGAATGAAAGTTTTGCACTCTTAGTTATTTCAGGAATAACTGACGGTGAATGAAATTTAATCTGGGTTGTTTCACCTGTCTGCCTGTACCATTGGACAATCGATCTGCCTGTAAAATCAACGAGCTCTTTGTTGCCAATCCAGAGAAGCGGATCTGTCAGTATTGCCTGGAGATCAATGAACGGAGAAGAGACTGTATAATTGTAGCTCCCGATTCTGAATACATTTTGTTCATCGGTATGATGCAGTTTCAAAGAAAGCTTCAGTTTTGGAATTACTAATGAATCTTCACGTGTGATAATGTCACGGCTGAGAGTTCCTTTCTCTCTTAAGAACCAGTTTGGGATTCGTACTTCTGTGTTTTTGATATAAACCAAGGTATGATTCTTCACATACATCGATTCTATCTGTTCAGCAAAATTCTTTTCAATAATTTTTCTTTTATAAGTTCCCTTTGGTGTTAGTTCGCCATGCTCATCTGAAAAAGGTCTGTCTATTAATCTGTAATCGAGTATTCTTTCAAACGGAGAAAGAAATTTGTTCACAGTCACTATCACAGAAGAAAAATATTCCTGTCTTTGTTTTTCATCCATGTTGTGCAGCAGCGAACTTTTATTTTCAAGATTAGGATAAATTAAAATTGTGTTAAACTGCCTGTGATCACCGGCCAGGAACACCTGCTTAACATTTTCAAAATCTCTGAACAGGTTTTCTATTTTCTGCGGAGCAATGGTTTCGCCCCTGGTGTTTTTATAAATTTCTTTTTTCCTGTCAATTATTTCGATGAAACCGTCTTCATCCATTTTCATTACATCGCCTGTCGGCAGCCATCCGTCCTCCGTAAATGTTTCTGAATTATTCGTATCATAATAACCGGGCATTACATAAGGTCCTCTAATCATAATTTCACCATCATCGCCGAGCTTTATCTCGATGCCAGGCAGAGCTTTGCCGAGAGAATTCGGCTTATATTTTTTCCATGGAGTCATCGTAATTCCTCCGGTCGCTTCCGTCATTCCGAATCCGCTCATCAATTCAACGCCGTAGTTTTGAAAGAAACGGAAAATATCGGGCGGTAAATATCCTGCAGCAGATAATCCCCATTTTAAATTTCCTCCGGTCGCGGCTTCCAGTTCGCTTTTAATTATTGTGTGCTCTTCAACTTCGATATCAACCTTGCTGGTTACGTAATCATAAAGCTGCATCCATTTTTTTGGAATACTAATAAATACAGAAGGTTTAACAAGCTGCATATTTGTTATCATCGTTTCTACAGAAGGATTTTCGAGGAAACAATACTCTGCTGCCCAGAATACAGAACCCATCATCTCAAGATATCTTCCGAAAGTATGATAGAGCGGCAGAAAAGCAAGGAACCTGTCTTCATCGCCAAGTTCGGGAATTGCCATTGCTCTACAGAAACGTTTGTAAATAATGTTCATCTGCGAAAACATTATTCCTTTCGGTTCACCTGTTGTTCCGGATGTGTACATAATTGTTGAAAGCGATTGCATATCGATTTCAAACTCTGCACTTTTTTCAGATCCTAATTTGGCAAATTCAGAGAAGCTGATTACCCATTCTTCAATTGAATTTCCTTCAAGCAGTACAGCATGCTTCAAATCAGGCAAATCATTTTTAATTGATTTTATTTTTGACAGCAGCTTTTCGTTATGAACTACAATCAAATTTGCCTTGCACTGAGTTAACATAAACCTGATATGCTCTGTAACAGAATTAGCCGGAATCATTACATTGACAATACCGCCGTTTAAGCAGGCTAAATCGAGCAAAGCCATTTCAAGAGAATTTTCCAGAAGGAATGCGACCTTACCATTTTTCGTAATCAGTTTGTAAAATGAATGCTGATAATTTTTAATTAGTACTGCAGATTTTTCCCAGCTGATTTCTTTTACCAAATTTCCGCGGATTACTTTAAACAGAGTTTTTTTTGGATAATCTCTCAGTCTCTGGTTAAAAAGAACTCTCGTGTTGTAATTACTTTTCAGCACAAGGTCGTGAATCAAGGACTCCCATCTTTGTTCTCCCGCCAAGCCGTCGACTTGTCGAGGCTGGTCATAAATTCTTCTTAAGAAAGATGGGAAACGAAAGAAGTTCAGGTATTCATGTATAAGTTCACCTGCGTCAGTGCCAGAGTTTTCAGAATCAATCTTCTTAATTAAATGACTGCCAAGCCTGAAGAATTCCTCAGTATCGACCGACGCCGTAAAATTTTTCTTTTCCAGTAGTGATCTATCTTCTGCTAGAATTTCCTTGAAATTATCAAACTTTTTTGTAGCGGTTTTACTTTGCAATTTTTATAAAGAAAATATTGTTGCTGAATTATGAAACTAAAGTAAGAAATTTTGCGGAAAGATTTTTGAGAGCTTTCCCGGTTACACGCTGTAAGTATAGGTCGGATTTAGATCATGAAAATTATCATGATGATAAACAATTCAACATTTGGTTTATTATTTTTTAACATGCATTTTACTCTAAAATATTAATCTTGAATTGTATCTTATCATTTCCTGAAAAGAAAAACTCTGATTACAAACAAAGCATCATGATCTTGATTTGCGAATATAATTGCTTTATATCATGACAGCTTTTGAGCCCTGCAGAAGAGGGTAATAAAGACATTACAAGTGAAAAAATTGCGGGTAAATAATTCAGGAATTAATTCCCGATATTCATCTGTTGCGAAATATCAATTATTATTTATTGGCACATTTTTTAAGCATATTTCTAAAATTACCGCACAAAAATCAAAATAAAATATTACAGAGGCACAAAGTGAAAAGTGGAAATAATCTTAACAAAATCAGCGTGTGGGATGAAGCTGCAGCCCGGCACATATTATCAAGGTCACTATTTGGCTACAATAAACAGGATGTCGAATTTGCACTCTCAATTACACTCGATGAATTTGTAGATAATTACCTTCTTGCAGATCAGCCGGAACCACCTCAACCTGGCGCATGGGTAAACGATCCAACCGACGATAACACTACAGAAAACACAAGAGAATTAATTTATTGGTGGTACAATCTGATGATGACACAGGGCTATTCAATTCGTGAAAGAATGGTTTTGTTCTGGCATAATCATTTTGTAAGCGAAGTTTCAAAAGTTTCACTGCCGCAAAGAATGTATTGGCAGAATAAATTATTACGTGACTTTGCGATGGGCAATGTCAGAGAATTAACAAAAACAATTACAATTGATCCTGCAATGCTCATTTATCTTGATGGAGTAAGAAACAGAAGAGGTGCCCCGAATGAAAATTATGCAAGAGAACTTATGGAATTATTCACTCTTGGAATTGGTAACTACACTGAACAGGATATCCAGGAAGGAGCCAGGGCACTGACCGGATGGAGAGTTGATGGACTAACAGCTTACTTTACTCAAGACCGTTTTGATAATGAATTTAAAACTTTTTTTGGTGAGACCGGTAACCTCAATTACATTGATGTGGTTAATATAATTTTCAACCAACCTGCCGCAGCCACATTTCTCTGCAGGGAGTTATATCATGAGTTTATGCATGTTGCACACGATGAAGTCAGCATAGCTGCGATGGCTCAAATACTAAGTGAAAATAATTTTGAGCTGAAACCAGTGTTATCTGCATTATTGAAATCCGTTATGTTCCATACTGATGAAGTAAGAGGAGCAAAAATCAAAGGCCCTGTTGAGTTAATGGTTGGAGCAATGAGGCAATTCAATGTTGCGACGCCCGACTATCCTTATATGCGTACAGTTGCTGCACAAACAAAACAGGAATTATTTTCTCCTCCCAACGTAAGCGGATGGGATGGCGATAAGGTATGGATTAACACGACAACACTTCCCGCAAGAAATATTTTTACTGATACTGTTGTAAACGGCAGAAGGCCCGGCGGTGGTGATTTAACATTTCAATTAAATCTTGTTGAGTATGTAAGAACATTCAGCAGTTCTGAAGATGCTGTCCAGCTGATTGATGACATTGCGAAAATTTTTCTTCAGTTCCCGTTAAGTGAAAACCGGAAAGAATATTTACTGAATACTTTACTTGACGGCGCAGAAGTGTATGATTGGTCAACAAGTGACCCACAAGCGGAGGACAGGCTTAAGCTGTTCTTTAAAGCATTAATGAGATTATCAGAATATCAACTTTCATAACAGGAAAGATTTTTATGGACAGAAGAGCATTTTTAAGAAATTTAGGAGTTATTACAGGAGCCGGAACTGTTTCGATGGTGCTTGGTAATATTTCCGTCAGGGCATTCTCAAAATCATTTTTAAATGTGCAGTCGGTAAACGGAAAAGTTATCGTAATACTTCAGTTAAGCGGCGGTAACGACGGACTTAACACAATAATACCAATTGAAGATAGTTTATACTATAATGCACGTCCGTCATTACGAATTGCTAAAGCTGATGCAATCAAACTTAATAACCTGACCGGTATGCATCCATCACTGATGCCGTTAAAATCCTTATTCGATGATGGTAAAGTGGCCATTGTACAAAACGTTGGATACGATAGTCCTGACAGATCACATTTCCGTTCAACAGATATATGGTTAAGTGCATCCGATTCAAATGTTGTTGTTGATGATGGATGGGTAGGAAGATATCTTGCAAATGTATTGCCTGATCACAATAATTTTAATACTGACCATCCGATGGCAATTCAGATTGGATCAACTCAATCAGCATTACTGGAATGTACATGCCAGGGAACGATGGGAATTTCATTTGAGAGTCCAAACCAGTTTTACCAGCTTATAAACGGAAGCATAGCAGATAATGATCCTCCTCCGAACACAATTGCAGGGAATCAATTAAAATATATTAAGGAAATTGCTGCTCTTTCAATCCGTTACGCCGAAGTAATAAAAGAGAAAGCCGATTCGGTACAAAACATGGCTACTTATCCGGATACACGCCTGGGCAGACAGCTTGCAATTGTTGCAGAATTAATTGCAGGAGGACTTGAAACGCCGGTTTATTTAACGTCAATCGGCGGCTTTGATACGCATGCTAACCAGGCGGGAAGCCACTCAAATCTGCTTACCGGTGTTTCTGAAGCAATCGCTGCATTCCAGGCTGATCTTGAACTTCTTCGCGTCGCTGACAGAGTTGTGCTTATGACTTTCTCCGAATTCGGCAGACGTGTAAATCAAAACAGCAGCGGAGGAACTGACCACGGAACAGCCGCACCATTATTTGTAATCGGCAGGAATGTTTACGGGGGGCTTTACGGTTCTAATCCTGATCTATCAGATCTTGATAACAGCGGTGACATTAAATTCAAATATGATTTCAGGCAGATATATGCTACGCTTTTAACTTCTCAATTGGGAATGCCGGCTGACAGGATGCCTGATGTGCTGCCCAGAAGTTTTGAAACTTTACCGCTTATTTCCGATAGAAATTTTTTGCAGGGTTCACCCGGATCTTTTCAACTCGAACAAAATTATCCCAATCCATTTAATCCATCTACTTCGATCAATTATACTGTAAGAGTTCCCGCCGCCTTAAAGCTGGAAATATATTCGGCAGCCGGTGATAGAGTCACTACACTTATAAACGAATACAAGGAAGCCGGCAGTTATTCAGTTCGGTTTGACGGAAGTAAATATCCGAGCGGAGTATATTTTGCTACAATGGAATCAGGAGCAGTAAGACAAACAATTAAGATGGTGCTGATTAAATAAGTATTAGCTTAAGATAACTTTAAAATAAAAATGCCATCCCGACAAAATCAGGATGGCATTTGTTTTTGTATTAACAAAAAATTAATTCTTTATACCTGCCGCTTCTTCAAGCATTCAATGCTTTTATAATCATTTCATTTTTATGTTCAGTGATTACTTATTGAACTCTGTCAAGCCAATTCATTTTTTATTCAGCAACAATTCACAACCCATAAGAATTTTTATTAAGCAAATAACCAGACAGATTTTATAATTACTTGCTTTGATTAATTTTTTTTTTTTTCGGTATATTAACAACAGCAAATATTTCACTTATTAATGGGGAGTGAAAAATTATGAAATCAGGAATTGTCATAATTGTCTTTCTCTTATTCCTGCTCTTACTCTTTTCATCCTGCAATTCAGTCGATCCACCACCACCCAAAGATGAAAAGCCAGTCTTAGAGCTTAAACTTGAAGATGTAAGCTGCATAGAAGCCTGGATAGAACTGACAATTACAAACTTCCAACCTCCTGCAACAATATCTCTAAATCAAAACAATCAAACTCGAAGTATAATAAACTTAGTTAAAGCTGATACGCTGCTTTACATTGACTCACTTTTACCAAACCAAAACTATTCCTTCCATGCAGCCATGCAGCCATCCAACAATGCAGACGAGGTGAAGAGCAATGTTTTGAGTGTTACTACGCTTGATACTACCAGCCACAACTTTACATTCCAAACTTGGACACTTGGAGATTTAGGGAGTAGTGTTTTGTACGATGCAGCAATAATAGATGAGAATAATATCTGGGCTGTGGGTGAAATTTTTATTAATGATACCAGCAAACTCGGTTATACAAAATATAATGCTATGCATTGGGATGGAAGTAATTGGGAACTAAAGAGAATTTATTATTATGGTGCCTGCAGTGTAGTTGAATATCCACCACTTAAAGCTATTTGGGCATTCGCAGAAAACAATATAGTAATAACTAATGGAGGGAGTATTGGTTGGTTTGACGGCAATACGGTCGATCTTGATTGTAGAGTAAATTCATTGTTAACGGGAGCCATCAATAAAATTTGGGGAAGCAGCAACAATGATTTGTATGTTGTCGGCAACAATGGAAATATTGCACGGTACAACGGCAGCCAGTGGAGCAGAATAGAAAGCGGAACGGTTTTAAATATAAATGATATCTGGGGAGATTATAATGAAAAAACAAATGAGTGGGAGATTTTAGCTGTGGCCTCGAATATTTTTAGTGGTTTTGAAAAGGAAGTTATAAAAATAAACCATTTAAATTCACAAATATTAAGTAGAGATGGAATAGATGAAACGTTAAGTAGTGTATGGTTTAAGGCCAACATTAAATATTATGTTGTTGGTTCTGGCACGTATAAAAAAAATAAATTGAGCGATGCAATCTGGGAGGGTGATCCACTCGATATCACCAACTATTTTGAAAACCGAATTAGAGCTAATGACATTAACGATGTATTTGTGGCTGGTGCATTCGGAGAGTTGCTACATTTCAACGGTGTTAGATGGCAGAGTTATCTGAATGAAACGGGATTATTCAATGGAGCTTATTTATCCGTAGGTATAAAAAATAATATTCTAGTTGCTGTCGGTTACGAAGCAGCACAGGCAAAAATAATCGTTGGAAACCGAGAATAAGAAAGGAGGATTAATATGAGTCCGCCATACAAAATAACAAGCGAGTAGCGATGCGATAACATCGCTACTCTGAGATGCAAGTAAGAAAGGTTTGGGTGAATAATTCAGTGAATCATTCTGCCTTTTTATTTGCCTGCTAAACTTAAAACAATTTTTGGATAAAAATAAAGGAGATAACAAATGAAAAACTCATTATGTAAATATTGGTCGATTTTTCTTTTTATCATTTTTATAGGAAACTTAGCTGCCCAAACTGTTTGGGGACCAGAACTGACTGATTACAGAAGAAGTCTGTGGCGCACTGGTTCAAATGATGTAGGAAGTTATGGACTTTCTGAATTGAACACCGACTTTATTGTTGGAAAAGACTATGACATATTAAGACGTGCTGTATACCAATGGACTATACCCAATAATGAAATACCAGACAGTTCCATAATAAATAGCGTGACAATATATTTTACTTACAGCAAAAATGATCCTAGTTATGAATTTAATGCAGGCTTTTATTCAATATCATTAGACATAGTTACTCCGAATCAATCCCAGCTTAATCAAACCTGGGATGAAATGAACATAACCGCATTGGTGAACCAGCAAGGAATTAATAATACTATGGAGGTTGTATCAAGCAATCCAAATAATCCAATTAATCTTGCTCTTAGAAATGCGCTAGTTAATGACAGGTTTGTTTTGGGTATTAAATGGGGTTTTGAGGCACCATATGTTGATTGGAGAACTTGGAATATTCATAATTACTCGCTGACTCTCAGGATTGAATTCACACCTCCGAGTCAGCTAGTTACAATTGACCAGAGAAAAAGTGATAACCAGCAAGTTGGTGTTCTTAGAAAATGGGAAGGAACTTATTTTACTCCACCACCCTATATTAACCCGGGAACGTCATTTAATTTTCCAATAAATTCTGTCCAAACAATTCAAGGTGACCAGGCAATTTATTCAAACGAAAAGTACAATAATTGGAATTTTGATAAAAGCGATGTGAAAAATCATCACACATTCCCAATCACATCTCAGACTAATTCACTAACATCCAGATTTGAACCAACTCAACCCGGCATCACAATCAAAAACAGTCTAGAAGAAACTTCGGTTGATGGCGGGCAAGTTGAATTCCGCGATCCGTGGTTCATTGATTATCCCGATCCAGCTTTTGGCAATCAGTTAAGAAATAGAGGAATGAATGATGCAATATACTATCAACGTCCATCACCTTTTAATCCAACCAATGGTGGACAATACAAAGGCGTCTTCCTGAATCAAGATTATAATATCCAAGGAAATCCTTACTACAAAGTTAAGCTGGATTTAACGCAAGATATAACACTATATAATACGGGTAATCCTGCGGGGCGTACACACAAGTTCTACTTCAGAAACTGGAGTTATGATGCAAATAAGATTTCACTTCAAACTCCGGGTTCAAACGAAACAGCAGTTGTGTTTAAAACAACAGATGCAGTGCTTAGTGCAAACCTTAAAGGTACACAGCTCTCAGATCAAACAAATGCATATAATACTAACAGCCAGCGTAAGTACGTAAAAACAGATAACGGTTATCTCCATTCGGTGTTTGAGAGTATGGGAAAAGTGTGGTATGAAGTGAGCAGCAACAACGGAGTTAGCTGGGTGCTTCAGAATAATGGCAACCCGATTTCAACAAGCGGAAAGCAGCCTGCCATAGATTATCATTACTTTTATGATTCCTATTCGGGAGACACATACCATCAAACTGTAATCGTATGGCAGGAACAGTATGGCTCCAATTCAAAAATAAAGGTGGCTTACTTTCACAGAGTGTTTGATACTCCACCTGGCACAATGGAATGGCTTGATACTGATGATGCTGCAACAGTTGCCGGTTCCTACAGCACAACTAACTGTACACCGGTTATCAGTTATTATGGAAGCGATTTAAAAATTGTTTTCAAAAACGGAAACAGCGGAGCTTTATTGTGCAGACAAGGATTAGTAAATATAGTTTCCGGAACTTATTTATATGGAACTGGTCCTACAACTTTAACAAGCACAAATTCTAACTCAGTAAACCCTTCAATTGCAGTAAATAAATCCGGCACTAGTACTGTGAGATTAGTTTGGGAACAAATACAGGATGCAAGCAACTCATCAATAAAGTATGCTGTAATAGTAGCTGCACAGATTTCCGGTGCCATCGCAACAATATCAACTGGCAGCGGATATCCACTCAACTTCTCTCCATCAATAAGTGTTGCAAATAATTTCCCGGTAGTAAGCTGGATAGTTTGGAACACTTCTGTAGAAACACAGAAAAGAATTGCAACAAGCAGAGGAACTAACTGGGGAACGTTTCAGATATCCGGACTGGAAGTTAATTTCGTGAATAATAACTCCGCAACAAGTGCTGTGGAGAAAACAGTAATTGTTTGGAGCGAAGGAACAGTAAATCCAGTAAGCAAGTGGATGAAACGAACCTCAACAACTTATTCAAATCCTGCAACATTGAGTAACTCAGGGATTCAATCGCAGGTTTGCAGTGGAACCGATTATCAATATATGTCTGCAATGGTATTTAATAACATTGCCATTCCGTATTACTTCCTTCAATCAACGACCGACTTTAGTGTTAACGATGATGAAGAAGATGGGGGCAGTTTCAACAAAATTACAGACTCAGACACTATTGTAACTTTTGGCAGAAGTGGTGTGGTAGATATTAACGGGATTGAATTCGCTTTTAATATCGGTGATATTCTCGTTGCAGACAGCATCGTTAAATTTATTGAAGTACCTGACACTCTGGTTTATTCTTCCTTTGATGAGCTTAATGCACAAACAAGAACTGGGAATTTTATTCTTAGTCCTGGAACAGAATTCTATTTTACTAACATTTATTATACAGTTGAGAAATCAGATCCTGATTCTGCACTTACAGATACGGATGTAGTAAACTTCAAAGCTGAACTTGTTAATGCATTGACTCATCAGGTTGAAGGAACGTTTGACAATATCACATACAACAAAATCAACCTTGCAAAATATGCAAGCATAGATTACCAGGTTGATGGTTCCGGGATTACAGCTGGAGAGTATTACTTAAGATTGGCTACAAATGTAACAGGTAATGCGGGTTATTCACTTGGGAATATTATAAATGACAATACAACAATTGCAAAGAAAAAATACTTTCAGATAAATTTTAAGGGTAATGGAATTCCAATCACTTATGCACTTGAGCAAAACTACCCAAATCCATTCAACCCAACAACAACAATCAGGTACCAGATACCGAAAGACGGAATGGTAACCCTTAAAGTTTATGATATACTCGGTGCAGAAGTTACAACTCTTGTAAATGAAGAAAAAGTTGCAGGCAAGTATGAAGTGAATTTTAATGCCGGAAATTTTGCTAGTGGTGTTTACATATACAGGATGAGTATTAATGACTATGTAAATGTGAAGAAGATGATTTTGGTGAAATAATCCATTGTTAAGATCAAGTTGATTAATAAAAATGCCATCCGTCAGTTGCCGGATGGCATTTGTTTTTGAGAAGAACTAAAAAATATTAATTCTTTATTCCAGCAGCTTCTTCAAGCATTGCGGTTGTAACAGATTTTGGTCTTTCAATTGGGTAACCAAGTCCCCGATCCCAGATAATGTTTGC
>Ga0137443_1000081_pt1 | contig 12197 bp, 13 predicted proteins | sample EasRivERMGT300_2_FD_102324 | JGI IMG/M metagenome (GOLD analysis project Ga0137443, IMG submission 102324) | Soil microbial communities from meander-bound floodplain in the East River, Colorado, USA - East River MetaG ERMGT300_2 | ecosystem: Environmental > Terrestrial > Soil > Floodplain ... | reverse complement strand
GTTCGAGGCTTCGATGCGTGCGATCCAGGCGTCGCGGCTCAACTGGGTCACCGCGTCACCGTTTCGAACGAACATGATGAAGGACTCGTGCATGCCGCTCCGGATCTTCGCCGGGTCGGCGTCGATGTGCACTCCGTGCACGTACGCCCAGGGCGGCGGCCAGCATCAGGCAAACTCCGATTCTCTTCGTCATTACGGGGTTCGCCTCCTTTTGGGTCGTCATGGTTCTCGTCGTCGGCTGACAGACCCAATGATCTCACCGGCATGCAGGCGTCGCAGAAACGCTTCCAGCGGCAGGACGCGAATGCCGTCGATCTCCAGCTCGCGATCGCCGCGGTAGATGACGTAGCTCTTCGCCGGCGTTCCAGCGACGAAGGCATCGATACCCTTCTTGTATTCGCGGCGGAACTCGCGGCCGTTCTTCACCTCGACCGTAAAATTGGTGTCCAGGTCGTCTACACTGCCGGGAAGGTGCCTGGTCCGTTTCGCGACCTCATCCGTATCCGGATATATTGGCGCGCCGGGAGGGACGTCATGATCCGTCGCATTCTTCTTTTGGCCGCCCTGATGCTGCTCGCCGTCTCCGCGTTCGCCGAGCAGTTGGACGTGAACGCGATTCTCGCCAGGCAGAAGGCTGGCGCTACCGCCGATGCCCTGCTGGCGCTCGTAAATGACCCGGCGAACACCCTCGCCATCAAGGCGGAGGACATCGCCACGCTGCGCAGCGGCGGCGTGCCGGAGGCGGTGATCGCCGCCATCCAGCAGAAGCTTGCTCCTCCGCCGGCGCCTGCCCCCGCCCCCCCGCCCGCCGCCCAGCCCGACGACGCGCGCCTCGCCGACGTGGTGAAGATCGTCAAGTCGGGGATCTCCGAGTCGCTCATCGCCGAGCAGATCAAGCAGTCCGGCCTGACCTACAAGCTGACCATGAACGATCTCCTTTACCTCAAGCAGAACGGCGTGCAGGACTCGGTCATCTCCGCTCTTCTGGCGACGAAGGACGAGGAGGCGAAGAAGGCGGCCGCGCCTCCCGCGGAGATCACCTTCAACGAGCTCCTGCTGGTGCGCGGCTTCCGCCCCGTCCGGCGCGACCGGCCCGGCCGTCTGATCCTCAAGGGAGAGACCTTCTCCTGGGTCGACGGCGTCGATCCGAAGGAGAACTTCGAATTCCAGGTGCCGGGTCTCGAAAGGGTCTGGTACACCTGCCAGTCGCAGACTTCGGGGGAAGTCTGCTACCAGATCAACTTCCAGATCGTGAAGGGGCCGCGGTACTCGTTCGTCGACGTCAGCCGCGCCACCGGCTCGAACGCCACGGTGCAGGCGGTCATGGAGACGCTGCGCAAGAACTTCCCACGCGCTCCCTTCGGGGCACCCGACCACTGAGACCGGTGGCCCTGTGCGCCGCCCACGTCCGCGTGTCCGAGATGCTCCGCCGTGTCAAGTCGCCGAACGGTCGCTGAGCTTCTCCGCAGCTTGGCCGCCGTCATGGCTGAACAGGGCCTTCGGTGGTACCTGTTCGGCGCACAGGCGGCAATCGTCGTTCTCGACAACCGACAACCGAAAACTGACCCTCACCGGCGGCGCGATCGTCGACTGGAGCTCGAAGTTCTGGATCGCCCGCATCGAGCTGCTGGGTGGCGGACTAGAAGTACGCGGCGAGGCCGAAGGCTTCGAGGCGGTTTACGAGCCTGCGGTCGAAGGTCGCTACGGCGTCGCAGCGGTTCGTCGTGGCGACGGCGACGATCGCGGCATCGGCGAGAGAGTGAAGGGGGGTCGGCCAGACCTCCAGCACGCGCTTCCACGGGCAGTCATCGACGATCTGCACGCCGGGAAAGGCGATGACGGCGCGAATGACGGTGGACAACCGTTCGCCGGCAAGGCCGTATTGGCTCTGCAGGACGTACGCGATTTCGAAGACGACGGATTGCGGAACGATTGCGGCGATCTCGCCTTCGTCCGCCGCTAGGAGGAGTGCTCGCGCGGCGGCGCGTTGCGCCTCGTTTCGCTCGATGAAAAACGAGACGAAGGCGTTCGCATCGACGACAACGCTGCGCACGTCAGATGCGTCCCCGCCGCTTGCGCGCTTCGGCCACGGCCTTGACCGCGTCGGTTGGGCCGTGCTTGATAAAGCCTTCCCATTGGTACAGCGCCGGCCGCTCGGTGGTGACGGCGACGCGGCGCCCGCCGCTGACTTCCCACGTCAGTTTGTCGCCTGGCTCCAGGTCGAGCGCCTCTCTGACTTCTTTCGGGACGGTCGTCTGTCCCTTGCTGGTGATGGTCGAAGTAGGCATGGCCAGTGTCTCCTTACCAATTGTATCTGAGGTAAGGAAGGGGCTGGCGCGCCAATGCCGTCACTGGAGCGAACCCCGTTAGACTGGCACCATGTCCGCGTCGCCGGCCCCCGAATCGCTGACCGCCGCCGTCGAGCGCGGCGTGGTGCGCGTGCCGTACAGCACCGTCGACTTCGAATCCGCGATTCGCGGTCTGCTGGTCTCGCCCCTTTTGGCCTGCGGCGTCAGCCCCGGCCGGGTCGACGAGATCGTCGACTGCGTCCTCAGGCGCGAGGAGAGCGGATCGACCTGCTCCGGTCCCATCGCCCTGCCGCACGGGCGGACGGGCGGGATCCCCACCATCGTCGCCGGCCTGGGCATCAATCCGGCCGGCGTCTATCCCGGGGGGAGCACGCGGGTGATGCTGGCCTTCGTCACCCCGCAGGACGCCGCGGCAGAGCATCTGCGATTCCTTTCCGCGGCGGCGAAGACCTTTCGCGACTCCGCGTTCCTCGTCCGCCTGCAGGCGGCGGCGACGCCGGACGACGTGCTGGCTCTGCTCAGAGATCCAGGATGACCTTGGCGATCATCAGATAGATGGCCAGGCCGGTGGCGTCGACCAGCGTGGTGATCAGCGGCGCGGAGACCACGGTCGGATCGATGCGGAAGCGCTGCGCCAGCATCGGCACCAGCGAGGCGATGATGTTGGCCCAGACGCAGACGCTCAGTACGGTCAGCCCCACCACCAGCGACAACTGCCACCCGCTCTTCCACAGCAGCGCGCGCACGATGGCGAAGAGGCAGAGCAGCGCGCCGAGGAGAAGGCCGGCGCTCATCTCCCGCAGCATCACGCGGCGCGCGTCGCGCAGTTTGATCTGTCCCAGCGCCAGGCCGCGGATGATGGTCGACACCGTCTGGCTGCCGGCGTTGCCGCCCGTGCCGATGATCAGCGGGATGAAGAACGAAAGCGCGATGACCTGCGCCATCACCCCTTCGAAATGGCGCAGCACGTTGCCGGTCAGCGTGCCGGCGACGAAGAGAAGGAGCAGCCAGCCGAAGCGCATGCGCACCACGCGATAAATCGACGTGCCGAAGTAGTTCATCGAGCCGTGGCCGGCCTCGTCGTCCGTCGCCGCCACGCCGCCCATCCGGAGGACGGCCTCGGTCTCGCCGGCGACGAGCACGTCGACCACGTCGTCGACGGTCACGATGCCGAGGATGCGGTTGTCGCCGTCGACCACCGGCAACGCGTTGAAGCCGTACTTCGACACCAGCCGCGCCACTTCGTCCTGCGGCGTGTCGGGGTTCGCGGCGACCACCTCGCGCGTCATCAGCGCGCCGACCGTCGCGCCCGGATCGGCCGGCAGCAGCCGCCGCAGCGACACCACCCCCTGCAGGCGGTCGGCGGCGTCGACGGCGTAGAGATCGGCGACGGTGGCCACCTGCGGGTCGATCGATCGCAGGCCGTCGAGCACCGACTGCACCGTCTGCTCCGGTCGGATGCGCACGAACTTCGCCGTCATCAGCCGTCCCGCCGTTCCCGGCTCGTACTGCAGCAGGCGATCGGCGGCCGCCGCGCCGCCCGCCTTCAGCTTGTCGAGGATCGGGGCGCGCTTCTCCTCGGGCAGCGCGGAGAGGATGCCGGCGACGTCATCGGGCTCCAGGCGATCGAGGGCCGCGGCGAGCGTCTCCGGCGGAAAGCGGGTGAGGGCGATCTTCATCGTCTCGCCGTCGGCGTAGACGAGGGTGTCGCCGAGGTGCGGGGGGTCGAGCTGCGAGAGGACGCGCAGGCGGTCTTCGCGCTGAAAGCCGCTCACCACCTCGGCCACGTCGGCGGGATGCATGGTGGCCAGCGCGTCGCGCACCGCGCCTGGATCCTCGCGCAGGATTTCGAGAACGTCGGGCCCGAGGAGCTCGCCGAGATTCACGTGGAGGAGTCTACATGCCGCGGAACTTGACGATCCCGATCTGCCCGCTCGGCGACGCCAGCACGATCTTCGTCTGCTGCCGGTTCCACTGGGGGTGAAGTCCGATCTCCGTGATTCGCCGCGGATCCGTCCCGTCGCTGTTCATGACCCAGGCCGCGAGTGACTTGCTGGGTGGTTTGCCGCGGTTGGATGAGAAGACGATCAGATCACCGCGCGGGGACCAATTCGGCGAGCGTCCCTGCACCGAGGCGGGATCGCCGGGCTCGATCCTGTGCGGCCTGATGTTCGGCTCCCACATCCAGATCTGGTTCACGCTCTGGCTGCAGACGCCCGAGTTTCCGGCGAAGGCGATCTTCGTTCCCTCGGGACTGACGCTCGGACGGCCGGCGCACGGATGGGGTGACGTCGTCAACTGCCCGATGAAACGAGGAGTGAGCTTGTGAAGCTCCGCGGCCGTGGGGTTGTCGTGGTAGGCGACGGCGACGATCGCTCCGAGGTCCTTGTACCACGATGGATACGCGAGCCCGCCTGGAGGCGCGATCGTTCCGCGGTAGTACGGCGCTGCGTCCGAGCCGTCGGGGTTGATGGTCCAGATCGCGCCGTTGTTGCCGAACGCGATCTTTTCGCTCCACGACCAGTCAGGTCTCGACGCCCGCGGATTCGCGGTGCGGGCGGGCGGATACAGCAGGTGCGGATTGGAGCCGTCGGCGTCGACGATCCACAGCGAGACGTCGTTGCCGCTCTCCACGTGAAAGACGATCTGGGAGCCGTCGGGGGAGAAGGACGGGCGATCCGCGCCGGGGGCGGAGTAAATCCACTTCGGTGTGAGGACCGGTTTCTTAAGCATTCCTTTACGGTGCACTCTGTCACACTTGCGCGGATGAACGGGCGTGGCAGGCGCGCCGCGATCTGGATCGGCGCGATGGCGGCGATTGCGGCGGTCACGGCGGCCGGAAGCGCGGCCGGTCTCAACCCGAGCACCGTCGGGTTCGCGTACCTCATCGCCATTCTGTTGATCTCGGTGTGGGGCGGGCTGGCGGTGGGCACGGTGGCCTCGGTGGTGGCCACGCTCTCGTACAACTTCTTTTTCTTTCCGCCGCTGTACACGCTGACCCTCGCCGATCCGGCCAACTGGTTTGCGCTCGCCGCGTTTCTGGTCTCCTCGGTGACCGTCAGCCGGCTGGTGGTCGCGGCGCGGCGGCAGGCGGAGACCGCCGAGCAGCGGCGCAAGGAGTTGGAAACGCTTTACGGCTTGAGCATCGACCTCTTCGCCGCCACCAATCGCGTCGGCGCGCTCGGCGAGGCCGCGGGCCGCGCGTTGCAGCTCCTCGGCGCGCGTGGCGGGGGGTTGGTGCTCTTCGACGAGAGTCCCTACCGGCAGCGGGTCGTCTCCTGGAGAGGCGACAAGCCGGAGGAGATCGAGGACCTCATCGCCGGCGTGGGACGGCACAAGGAGCCGCTGGAGTTTCCGTCGCCGCTCGGGCGCGACGTCTACCTGCCGCTGATCGTCGGCGGCAAGCCGACCGGCGCGCTCGTGGCCCGCGGCACCGAGGCGTCGATGCACGCGTTGGAGTCGGCGTCACGCCTTGTCGCGCTGGCCGTCGAGCGCCAGCGCTTCATCGAAGAGAGCGCGCACATGCAGGCCCTGCGCGAGAGCGAGGCGCTCAAGACCTCACTGCTGCGCGCCATCTCGCACGACCTCACCACGCCCATCACCACCATCAACATCCGGATGGAGTCGCTGCGCCGGCGCGCGGCGGGCGATGACGACCTGCGCGAGACGGTCGGCGCCATCGCCGAGGAGACCGAGCGGCTGCGGCGGCGGATCGACAACCTCCTCTCGATGGCCAGACTCGAGGCGGGGAAGGCGAAGCCGCGGCCGGAGCCGGCGCCGCCCGCGGATCTCTTCCGCGCCGTGCGCGAGAACCTGCCTCTGGTGTTCGCCGCGCGTCCGGTCAGCGTGCACGTCGACGACGATTGCCCCGACGTCAACGCCGACCCGTCGCTGGCGCTGGAGATCCTGGTCAACCTGGTGGAGAACGCGCATCGCGTCTCGCCGCCCGGCGCGCCGATCGAGCTGGTCGCGCGGCGGCATCCGCTCGACGGCGACAAAGTGCGCCTCGAAGTGCTCGACCGCGGCCCGGGCCTGCCGGCCGGCGTCGCCGACGCCGAGGGCAACGTGGCGCCGGAGATGAGCGACGTCGGGCAGCGCGGCCTGGGGCTGGAGATCGCCCGCAGCCTCGCCGCGGCGAACGGCGGGAGCATCGGCCTCGCGCCGCGGAAGGGCGGGGGGACGGTGGCGCGCATCGACCTGCCGGCCGCGCTGTTGCCGGTGGGGGAGCGCGTGTGACGGTTTCCAGCCTGATCCTGGTGGTCGACGACGACGCGGCGATCCGCGACTCGCTGTCGAAGGAGCTTCGCGCCGCCGGCTACGCCACGGCGACCGCCAGCGACGGCCGCGAGGGCGTGACGGTGTTCGAATCGGGGGCGCCCGATCTGGTGCTCACCGACCTGGCCATGCCGCGCTCCGACGGCTTCGAGCTCATCGCCGCCATCCGCGCCGCGTCGCGGACGCCGATCATCGTGCTCTCCGTACGCGGCGCGGATGCGGACAAGGTCCGGGCCCTCGACCTCGGCGCGGACGACTTCGTCACCAAGCCGTTCTCCGTTCCCGAGCTCCTGGCGCGGGTGCGCGCGCAACTGCGCCGCACCACTGCCGCATCGTCGGTTGCGCTCGAGTTCGACGGACTGTCGATCGATCTCGAGCGGCGCCGCGTGGTACAGGGAGGGCGGGAGGTGCGGCTGACCCCGACGGAGTTCTCGCTGCTGGAGCTGCTCGCCGCCAACGCCGGCAAACCGATGTTCATCGAGCAGATCATCGCCCGCATCTGGCGCGACACTCCCAGCACCACCGCCGACACCGTGCGCGTGCACATGAGCTCCCTGCGCAAGAAGATCGAGCCCGACCCGTCCGATCCGCGCTACATCATCACCGAGCCGTGGGTGGGGTACCGGTTCATCGCCGAGCCGATCTGAAGTTGCGGGCTAGAATCCACGCGTGCCGACGAAGGTTCGCGAGGCGATTCGGATGATTCAGGACGACGGCTGGTACGAAGTCAAATCGCGAGGCGGTAGCCACCGTCAGTTCAAGCACTCCACCAAGGTAGGTCGCGTTACCATAGCCGGGAGCCGAGCGATGATTTGGCTCCGAAGACCTTCGAAAGTATTCTCCGGCAAGCGGGATTGAAATGAACATGCATCGCTTTCTCATCGTGGTTGAAGAGGCCGGCGAGAACTACTCTGCCTACTCTCCGGATCTTCCAGGTTGCGTCGCCACCGGAGCCGACCGCGCCGAAGCGGAGAAGAACATGTACGAAGCAATCCAGCTCCACATCGAGGGTCTGCGTGAAGACGGTCTCCCGATACCCGACTCGACCGCAATCGCGGAGTACGTGGTAGTCGGCGCCTGACTGCAACGCAACTCGCAACCGTCTTAACCAACTCTTAATCCACTCTTAAGCCCATCGTCCGATCTTCCTTCGGCCTTCCTTGCGAGGCGTCGCTCGCGCCCGCGTTTTCATGCCCATGGAAACGACGATGGATACGACCATGCCACGGGTGGCCGCGCGAGGTGCGGTGGTCGTTCTCTTCTGGATCGCTGCCGCGCTGCTGGTCATCGCTGCGCATCGCACGGTCGAGCCGGCCTCGGCCGCGGCAGGCGTGACGCTGAAGATCGTTGCGATCGTCGGCGTTGCGTTCGCCTACGTCCGGCTGGTGGCGCGCACGGCCACGCTCGAGCAGGCGCTCGGCGTCGGCGTCGCCTGGCTGGCGTTGGACATCGTGGCCGAGGTCGTCACCGCCTCGATGGTGGGCCATAGCTGGTTTGAGCTCATCGGATCGCCCGCCAAACCGGCGCTGCGCGACCTGATGCTGGTCACGTGGATCGTGGCACCGGCGATCTTCGCGAGATCCCAGTCGTGAGGGCAGTGCTCGTGCTGATGCTCGCGGCGATTCCGGGTGGTGCCGCGGCGCAGAAGGTCACCATTCACGGCTTCGTCGACGGCTACTACGCCTGGAATGGCAACCACCCCGTCTCGCACGAAAGCTGGATTCCCGGCACCGGCACTACCGCGAAGCGCGCGAACGAGCTCAACCTCAACCTCGCTGAAGTGGAGATCGTCCGCGATGCAGCGCCGCTCGGATTCAAACTGTCGCTGGTTGCCGGCAATGGCGCGGATGTGGTGCACGCCGCCGAGGCCGAGGGGTTTCGCCACATCTATCAAGCCTCGGTCATCTACAAACCGAGCGACAAGCTGACCCTCGAAGGGGGGATCTTCCCCTCGCACATCGGATTCGAAGCCTTCTACTCGAAAGACAACTGGAACTACACCCGTTCGTGGCTCGGCGAGCTCTCACCGTACTACCAGACCGGCATCCATGCCGGATACCAGTTCACCCCGCACTGGGCCGGCGAAGTTCACATCCTCAACGGATGGCAGAACATCAACGACAACAACGATGGAAAGGCAGTCGGCGGCAAGATTGCCTACTCGAACGAACGCTTCAGCACATCGCTCAACACCTTCGATGAAGACGGGCGCCATTTCGGCGACCTGATCGCGCTCTACAAGGTCACGCCGAAGCTGAACATCGGCGGCTCGCTCGATCGAGGACATCAAGCCGACGCCAACTGGCTCGGCGTCGGGGGCTATGGCCGCTACGCCATCGATGATCGCCACGCCATCGCCGTCCGCGCCGAGCGGTTCCGCGATCCGGACAACGGCATCAGCGGCACGGCGCAAACCCTCACCGAGGCCACGCTGACGGTCGAATTCCGGCCGGTGGCGAACCTGATCATGAAACTGGAGGGGCGACGCGACCGCTCGACGGCGAACGTCTTCGACGGATCGAAGAACCAGACCGTCGTGGTCATCGGCGCGGTCGCCACATTCTGAACATGTGGGACTTCATTTTCGTCGCTCTGACTATCGTCCTGATCGCGCTGTCTGTCTTGTACACGCGCGCCTGCGACAAGGTGTGACATGAACTTCGAGACCATCGTCGGACTGCTCCTCGCCATCATCGCGCTCGGGTACCTCCTGTATGCGCTGCTGCGTCCGGAGGATCTGTAATGACCACTCTGGAACTGCTGAAGATCGCCGTCTACTTTCTGCTCATCCTGGCGGTGACCAAGCCGCTCGGGTTGTACATGCGGCGGGTTTTCTCCGGCGAGCGGACCTTCCTCGACCCGGTCATGCGGCCGGTCGAACGGCTGGTGTATCGCGCCGGCGGCGTCGACGAGCGCAAAGAGCACGACTGGAAGCAGTACACCATCGCCATGCTGGCGTTCAGCGCGGTCGGGCTGCTGCTGACGTATGCCATCCAACGCTTCCAGCATCTGCTGCCGCTCAATCCCGACAAAATGGGGCCGGTGGCCCCCGATCTGGCGTGGAACACGGCGGTCTCGTTCACCACCAACACGAACTGGCAGGCCTACAGCGGCGAGTCGACGATGTCGCACTTCACGCAGATGGTTGGCCTGACGTTCCATAACTTCGTCTCCGCGGCAACCGGCATCGCCCTGGCGATCGCATTGATTCGGGGGATCGCCCGAACGAGCGCGAAGACCATCGGCAATTTCTGGGTCGACCTGACCCGCGCGACGTTGTGGGTCCTGCTCCCGATCTGCCTCCTGGCGGCGACGCTCCTTCTGTCGCAGGGCGCCATCCAGAACTTCCATCCGAGCGTCGAGGCCACGACGATGGAAGGGAAAGTCCAGAAGATCCCGCAGGGGCCGGTCGCCTCGCAGGAGGCCATCAAGGAGCTCGGCACCAATGGCGGCGGCTTCTTCAATGCGAATTCGGGGTTCCCGTACGAGAACCCCACGCCCTTCAGCAACCTGCTGGAGATGTTCCTCATCTTCGCCATCGGCGCGGGACTCTGTTACACGCTCGGCTCGATGACCGGAAAGCTCCGCCATGGATGGGCGGTCTTCTGGGCCATGTCGTTTCTCTTCCTGGCCGGCGCCTTCATCGCCACGTGGGCCGAGCAGCGCGGCAACCCCATGCATCAACGGCTCGGCATCGCCTCGGCGGACGGCAACATGGAAGGGAAGGAAGTGCGCTTCGGCATCGGCGACTCGGCGCTCTTCGCCACAATCACCACCGACGCCTCGTGCGGCGCGGTCAACTCGTGGCACGACTCCTTCACCCCGATCGGCGGCTCGGTGCCGCTGCTCAATATCATGCTCGGCGAGGTGATCTTCGGCGGCGTCGGCGCCGGCATGTACGGGATGATCCTGTTCATCGTCCTCGCGGTGTTCATCGCCGGCCTGATGGTCGGACGAACGCCGGAATACATCGGCAAGAAGATCGAAGCGCACGATGTGAAACTGGCCATGCTGGCCGTGCTCATTCTGGCGTTCTGCATTCTCGTCGGATCGGCGATCGCCGCATCCACGGCCGCCGGCACCTCGAGCCTCAACAACACTGGACCGCACGGCCTCAGCGAGATGACGTATGCCTTCACCAGCGGCACGGGAAACAATGGCAGCGCCTTCGCCGGCCTCAACGCCAACACGAAGTTCTACAACATCGCCCTCGGGCTGGCGATGTTCTTCGGCCGTTTCCTGATGATCATCCCGCTGATGGGAATCGCCGGCTCTCTCGCTGCGAAGAAGAAGATCGTCGAGACCGCGGGCTCGTTTCCCGTCGATGGTCCCCTCTTCGCCTTCCTGCTCGTCGCCGTGGTTCTCATCGTCGGCGCGCTGACCTACTTCCCGGTTCTCTCGCTCGGACCGTACGTCGAGCACTTCCTGATGAACGCCGGAAAGGTGTTTTAGGCCATGGCCGCTCAAAAGAAACTCTCGCTGTTCGATCGCGCCATCCTTCGCCGCGCCCTTCTCGACGCGGTGGTGAAGCTCAGCCCGCGCCGCATGATGAAGAACCCGGTGATGTTCATCGTCGAAGTGGGCGCGGTGCTGACCACCCTTCTCCTCATTCCGGGGCTCACCGAGCAGATCAACTACCTGTTCCAGGTGCAGATCACCCTCTGGCTGTGGGCCACGGTGCTCTTCGCGAACCTCGCCGAAGCGGTGGCCGAGGGTCGAGGCAAGGCCCAGGCGGACGCCTTGCGGAAAGCGAAGACGGAGACCACGGCGCGGCGATTGATCGGTCCCCGCCGCCAAGAGGAGCAGGTACCGGCATCGCAGCTCCGCAAGGGCGACATCGTGGTGGTGGAAGGGAATCAGATCATCCCCGGCGACGGCACGGTGGTGGAAGGCATTGCCTCGGTCAACGAGTCCGCCATCACCGGCGAGTCGGCGCCCGTCATTCGCGAGGCGGGCGGCGGCCGCTCCGCGGTCACCGGCGGCCCGATGGTGCTGTCGGGCCGCATCGTGGTGGAGATCACCTCCGAGCCGGGACAAACGTTCATCGACCGGATGATCCGTCTGGTCGAAGGCGCGGAGCGGCAGAAAACGCCGAACGAGATCGCACTCGACATCCTTCTGGCCGGGCTGACGATCGTGTTCCTCTTCGCCACGGTCACCCTCAAGCCGTTCGCCCTCTACTCCGGAAGCGACGTTTCCGTGACGGTGCTCATCGCGCTGCTGGTCTGTCTCATCCCCACCACCATTGGCGCCCTGCTCTCCGCGATCGGCATCGCGGGAATGGATCGCGTGCTCCAGCACAACATCCTGGCCATGTCCGGCCGCGCGGTGGAGGCGTCGGGCGACGTCAATGTCCTGCTGCTCGACAAGACCGGCACCATCACGCTCGGCAACCGCCAGGCCACGGAGCTCGTGGCGGCGCCGGGAGTCCGCCGGGAGGAGCTTGCCGAGGCCGCGCAGCTCTCTTCGCTCGCCGACGAGACCCCCGAGGGACGGTCCATCGTCATCCTGGCCAAGGAGCAGTTCAAACTGCGCGGACGTGAGCTCCAGAGTCTGGGAGCGCACAGCATCGTGGGTTTCACGGCCCGCACGCGCATGTCGGGAATCGACTTC
>Ga0137443_1000080_pt1 | contig 12259 bp, 13 predicted proteins | sample EasRivERMGT300_2_FD_102324 | JGI IMG/M metagenome (GOLD analysis project Ga0137443, IMG submission 102324) | Soil microbial communities from meander-bound floodplain in the East River, Colorado, USA - East River MetaG ERMGT300_2 | ecosystem: Environmental > Terrestrial > Soil > Floodplain ... | reverse complement strand
CTGGGCTGAAGGACGATGAGCCGGGGCCGCTCCTCCCGAGCCGCCATGGACGTCCCCAGGGCCGGGCGCGGCCGATCGAGTTCGATCGCAAGACTGTCCTGCCCGCGGGTCATGGCCAGATAGACCTCCGCGAGGAGCGCCGCGTCGAGCAGTGCGCCGTGGAGGGTGCGGTGAGCGTGATCGACCTCGTAGCGCTCGCACAAAGCGTCGAGGGAGTTTTTCTTTCCCGGGTGCAGCTCGCGTGCGAGTTTCAGCGAATCGACAACGCTCGAGCAGTGCGCTTCGATCGGCGGAAGCCCGAGCCTGCCCAACTCCAGATTCAGGAATTCCACGTCGAAGGCCGCGTTGTGGATCACCAGCTCCGCGCCCTGAATGTAGTCGAGGAACTCCGCCGCGATCTCGCGAAACTTGGGCTTGTCCTGGAGAAACTCATGGGTGATGCCGTGCACCTTGAGCGCGCCCTGCTCGCTCTCGCGCTCGGGGTTGATGTAGCGGTGGAAGTGGTTTCCCGTGACGCGCCGGCTCAGAACCTCGATACAGCCCAATTCAACGATCCGGTCGCCGAGACCCGCGTTGAGGCCGGTGGTTTCGGTGTCGAGCACGATGCTGCGCATGGGTCCGTCATCGAAAAAGGGGGCACACCCCCTTTTATATCCCCCGAATCAGAGCAACAGCCTGTTTGCTTAGCCGAGCGATTCTACCCCGCGGTTGGCGAGCGCGTCGGCACGCTCGTTCTCCGGGTGTCCGGCATGTCCCTTCACCCAATGCCACGCGATGCTATGAGCTTGCGCGAGGCGGTCAAGCTCCTGCCACAGGTCGACGTTCTTTACCGGTTTCTTGCCGGCGGTGCGCCAGCCCCGGCGCTTCCAGTCGGGCAGCCATTCGCTCATGCCCTTCTGCACGTACTGCGAATCGGTGTAGATCTCGATCCGGCACGGGCGCTTGAGACCCTCCAGCGCACGGATGACCGCCGTGAGTTCCATGCGATTGTTGGTCGTCTGCGGCTCGCAGCCGAACAGCTCTTTTTCCCTGCTGTCCATTTTCAGAATGGCGCCCCAGCCTCCCCGCCCGGGATTGCCCTTGCAGGCACCGTCCGTATACATGCGAACGACCTCAGCGCCGCTCGTGTTTTTCGACATGCAGTCCGTTCTGCCTCTGCGTCACCGGAGCCAGGGCTTTTTTGGCGGCGCGTTTGTCGCGCCATTCCGGCCTGACCAGCCGCATGCCCACGTTGCGCTTGATCGCGCGGACGACGTAGACCCCGCCGCAGATCGGCCACCAGCGGTCGCCGGCTTTCTCCATGAAGGCGAAACGTTCGAGCCAGTGGCTCTGCGAGAACGGCGGAGCATAGCAGCCGAAACGCCCGCCGGTCAGCTCGAACCCGAGCAGGGCAAGCCAGTCCTTGAGCCGCAAGAGGCCGATGAATCTTCCGCGCCAGGGATATTGCTCGCGCTCCCAACCGAGGGCGCGCGCCGCACCCCATAGCGATAGCGGGTTGAAACCGGAAATGACGATGCTGCCCTCGGGCATCAGCACCCGCTCGGCCTCGCGCAGAATCGCGTGGGGTTGCGCGCTGAATTCCAGCACGTGCGGCAAGGCGAGCAGATCGATGCTTTGCGAAACGAGCGGCAGCTGCACGGGCTCCGAGCGCAGGCCGCAGCCCGCTTCGAGCCCGGCGCGGATTTTGAGAGGGATGCGGGATTCGCGCAGGAAATCCAGGTCGGGAAGCCCTACCTGGACCGCGTTGTAGCCGAACACGTCCTCCACGGCCGCGTCGAACTGCGAGCGCTCCCAGCCCAGCACGTAGCAGCCCTTGGGGGTGGCAAACCACTCTGATAGCATGGACGGGTTCGGCGTTTCCAAGTCTATCGGCCCATGTTCGAGGTCATTCCCCTAAAAGCGTTCAGGGACAACTATGTCTGGACGCTGCGCGATTCGCGCGTCGCCGCGGTCGTCGATCCTGGCGAGGCGCAGCCGGTGCTCGACTATCTCGCCGCCGAGAATCTGCGGCTGGTCGCGATTCTCGCCACGCACCACCATCAGGACCACGTCGGCGGCATCGCCGAGCTTCGCCAAAGGTACCCGGTTCCCGTGTACGGACCGCGCGGCGAGCCGATCCCGACCCTCACTCATCCGGTCGGCGGCGGAGACAGGGTCTCCGTGAAGGAGCTGGGAGTTTCGTTCGAAGTGCTGGACATTCCGGGACATACGCGAGCACACATCGCCTATTATGGGGCAGACATGCTGTTCTGTGGCGATACGCTGTTCGCCTGCGGCTGCGGGCGCGTTTTCGAGGGCACGCCGCAGCAGCTGCACGAGTCGCTCGAGAAGCTCGCGGCGCTGCCCGACGACACGCTGGTCTATTGCGGGCACGAGTACACCCTGGCGAACATCGGCTTCGCCAAGGCCGTCGAGCCGGACAATTCCGCGCTGCTCGAGCGCGAGACGAGCGACGCGCGGCTGCGGCGCGACAACTTGCCGACGCTGCCCTCGACGATAGCGCGCGAAAAAGCGACCAACCCGTTTCTGCGCGTGATGCGGCCCGCGGTCATCGAATCGGCGAACAAGTACCTGGGCAAGCGTGTGAGCGATCCGGCGGGAGTCTTCGCCGCGCTGCGCCAATGGAAGAACCAATTCTGATCGCAAAGGGTCACGGGAAATTTGTCGCAAGCTGACACCGTTCGCCCCGTCGTGCGTTACTCGGACTTGCGCTCCCCGATCGATGGCAAGCGAAAAAAGTCCTTCTGAATCGCCCACTTCCTTGACCCCCACGTAAACCATGGGTACCATCGCGGCTCTTGCGGACGAAAAGGCTAAGCCATTGACTAAGAAGCTAAGTAGTCTGGTTGCAGCAGTGGTGATGTGCGTGCTGGCTGCTGCATGCTCGCAAATCCCCTGGGATTCCGATCCGAACTCGGTCGGCAATGAAGAGTCCCTCCCGGTTGCGACGCCGGCCGTCTCCGCACCGGTAGCGCAGCCCGCGCCGACCACGGGGGTCGCCCGCGCCCCCGTCCCCGTCACCGCCCCGGCTGTGCTCGTTACCCCAGCCGCCATGCCCCCCGCAGCTAGTCCGACACCCGCCATCGTCCTCGTGCCGCCGGTTGCCAAGCCGCAGGAAACGAAGGAACTCGAGCCTCCGCACGCTATCGATCTGGCCCGCCCCGCGGACGATCTCTGGGAGCGCATCCGGGGCGGCTTCGCGATGGCCGATCTGGAAAGCCCGCTCGTCGGCGTTCGCGAGCGCTGGTACGCGAGCCAGCCGGAATATCTGAAGCGCATGGTCGGGCGCAGCAAGCTCTATCTCTACTACATCGTCGAGGAGGTGGAAAAGCGCGGCATGCCCACCGAGATCGCGCTCTTGCCCATGGTCGAGAGCGCGTTCAATCCGATGGCGTATTCGCGCTCGCACGCCTCGGGCCTCTGGCAATTCATTCCCTCGACCGGCAAGAATTACAAGCTGAGCCAGAACTGGTGGTCCGACTCGCGCCGCGACGTGGTCGCTTCCACCAATGCCGCGCTCGACTATCTGCAGGCGCTGTACGAGCTGCACGGCGACTGGCACCTGGCGCTCGCCTCCTACAACTACGGTGAAAACGGCGTGGCGCGCGCGGTCGAACGAAACCGGGCGAAGGGCCTGCCGACCGATTACCTGAGCCTGAAGATGCCCCCCGAGACGCGCGGCTACGTGCCCAAGCTGCAGGCCTTGAAAAACATCATCTCGAATCCGGAGGCCTTCGGCATCGGGTTCGAGCCGATCCCGAACGAGCCCTACTTCGTAATCGTCCCCACGCCGAGTGCCATCGATATCCGGCTCGCGGCGACGTTCGCGGAGATGTCGGTGGACGAGCTGATCGCGCTCAACCCCGCGATCAATCGCCCCATGATCTCGGGCCCGCACACGCAAACGCTGGTGCTGCCCGCGGACCGCGTAGACGCGTTCCGGAGGAACCTCGGCGCCTACGACCAGCCGCTCACCTCCTGGCAGCCGTACACGATGAAAGGGGGCGACAGCCTCGACCGGCTCGCCGCGAAACACGCCATCGCGCTCTCCAAGCTCAAGCTCGCGAACGGCATCACCTCGCGCACGAAAGTCGGCCCGGGCTCCCAGCTGCTGCTGCCGCTCAAAGGATCGAGCGTCGGCGCCGAGCCCCTGCCCGCCGTCTTCCGCCAGCCGGTCCAGAGTGCGCCGCGCAGAGGTGGAATGGTGCACATCGTGAAGAAAGGCGAAACGCTCTACGGAATTTCGAGGCGCTACCGCGTCAGCACCGACAGCCTGCTTCGCGGGAACCACGTCGGCGTGCTCACCACCGGCCAGAGGCTCATCGTCTATCGCGCGCCTGCCAAGGCGCGCAAACCCGCCAATCCGGTCAAGATTTCGGCCGCCCGGCCCAAGCAGAACGTCGTCGCGACCCTCGCGCAGCCGTAAGCTTGCTTTCAGGCGGTGACCGAACTCGGGCGTATACTGCCCGCGTGGTTCCAACGATGAATTCAGCTTCTTCCTCGCGCTCTCATGGCTTCACCCTTCTGGAGCTGCTGGTGGTGGTCGTCATCATCGGGCTCCTGGTCGGATACGTCGCGCCGCGCTATTTCGGCCAGGTCGGAAAGTCCGAAGTCACCACGGCCAAGGCCCAGATCGACGCCCTCGAGAAAGCGCTCGACCAGTACCGCCTGGACACGGGCCGTTATCCGACCACCGAGCTGGGACTCGCCGCCCTGGTCAACCGGCCCCAGAACGAGCCCAAGTGGAACGGCCCGTATCTGCGCAAAGACGTGCCGCTCGACCCCTGGGGGAAGGCCTACGTCTACAAGCAACCTGGCGAACGCGGCGACTACGACGTCCTCTCCTTCGGCAAGGACGGCCAGCCGGGGGGAGCGGGCGAGAACGCCGACATCACCAACCACTAGGGCGGCACCCGGACGATGCGTTTCGATCTCAAGGCGGTGCCTCCCGCACAGCTCCCCGTGCCGGGCACGATGTGAGCGGAGAGCCTTCCGGTCGCACGGTTCCTTTCAAGGCGTCAGATCGGGTGCAGGCCCAGCGTCAGCCCCAGCGGCACGAACACGATGGCGAAGGCGTTCCCGATCAGCACCAGCGACGCGACGCGCTCCGGCTCCTGCTGATAGCGTTCGGCGAGCAGGTAGTTGAGCGCCGCAGGAGGCAGACTCGCGAAGAGCATGAGCTGCGCGAACTGCTCGGGCGCAAGATGCAGCAGAAGCTGCGCGAGGTAGGCCCCCGCCATCCCCGCAACCGGACACACCACCGCCCCCAGCACTCCCACCTGCCAGCCGCGCTTCGACAGATCGGTCAGCCGCACCCCGAGCGCGAACAACATCATCGGCAGCGTGGCGTCGCCGAGCATCTTCAGGCCTGTCATCAGCGCCGACGGAAGCTTCCATGCGAACGCGCTGAAGGCAAGTCCCAGCACGCTCGCGATGATCATCGGGGAGGTCGCGAGCGCTTTCCATTCCGCGTGGCGGCTGACGATGCGGCTCCCGAGGGTGAACTGCAGGAGCGTGCTCGCCACCAGCAAGAGCACCATCGCCGCGAGGCCCGGGCGTCCGAAGGCGAGCACCGCGAGCGGCAGGCCCATATTGCCGCAGTTGTTGAACATCATCGGCGGCACGAACGTGCGGGGGCTCACGCGCGCGAGCCGCGCGACCGGCCAGGCGATCAGCCCCGAGACGAGGATCACCGCCACGCCGCCCGCGACGAAAGCGACGTTGCCCTCGAGCTGGAAGTCCTCGCCCGCGAGCGAAGTGAAGACGAGGAGCGGCCCCAGTACGTGGAGCGACACGTGGTTGAACGATTTGAGGTCCGGTTTGTTGCGGCGCCCGTATCCGTAGCCGATCGCGATGATCAGGAACACCGGCCCGATGACGGCGATGATCCGCTCGAGGGCGAGCACGGCGTTCCTCCCCTGCGACGCGAAAGCTCAGCCCGCGGCGTCCGCGATCAGCCCGGCGGCCTGGATTCCGGCCACGCAGGCCTCTTCGTCCTCCTCGCCCGTTCCGCCGCTCGCTCCGGCCGCGCCGAGGATCTCGCCCGTTTCGTTCTTGATCAGCACGCCGCCCGTCTGCGGCAGGAACTTGCCCTTCGCGGTCGCGGCGAGCGCGACGAAAAAGTTGGGGTTGTCCTTGGCTCGCTTGAGAAGCGCGCGGCTGGAGACGCCCATCGCGACCGAGGCCCAGGCTTTGCCTTGCGCGACGTCGAAGCGGAACATGCTCGCTCCGTCCTCGCGCTGCGCCGACCTGACGTTGCCGCTGTCGTCGAGCACGACCACGGCGAGCGGCTTTATTTTCATGGCGCGCGCGCGCTCCAGCGCCTTTTCGATAATGGTATTGGCCTGCTTCAAGGTGAGCTTCGACATGCGTTCTCCCGGGGATTCGCGAAAGGGTGGGTCGCGGCATTATAAATGCGGCCGGGCCGCCGCTTGGCTACAATCGTCTCTCCCGCACTCGCATGGAGGGTTCCCATGGCATCCGGAAAGAAAAGCGCGGCGCGCGCCGCGTTCAAGCTCATGAGCCCCGACATCCGGCCGAACGGCGCCATCGCCATGGAGCAGGTGTTCAACGGCTTCGGCTGCTCGGGCCAGAACGTCTCGCCCGCGCTCGGGTGGTCGGGCGCGCCCGAGGACGCGAAGAGCTTCGCGATGCTGGTGCACGACCCGGACGCCCCGACCGGCGGCGCGGGCTGGTGGCATTGGCTCGTCGTCAACATTCCGGCGAGCGCGACCCAGTTGAGGAAGGACGCGGGCAAGGCGGACGGCTCCAACCTGCCTTTCGGCTGCGTGCAGATCGACACCGATTTTGGCGGCCCCGGCTGGGGCGGCCCCTGCCCGCCGGCGGGCGACAAGCCGCACCGCTACAACTTCACGCTGTACGCGCTGAAGGTGGACCGGCTCGACGTGAGCGGCGCGAGCGCTTCGCTCGCCGGCTACATGGTCAACGCGAGCGCGATCGGCAAGGCGCGGCTCACCGGAAAATTCGGGCGCAAGAAATAATCCAGAGGAGATCCGATCATGCTGCAAAGATTGTTGCCCCATGTCCTCGCAGTCCTCGCGCTCGCGATGTCCGGCGCCTGGGCCCAGTCCTACCCCGCGAAACCGGTGCGCCTCATCGTTCCCTTCGGCCCCGGCGGTCCCGACGCCCTCGCGCGGCTGCTCGGGGCGCAGCTCACCCAGCAGGCGGGCCAGCCCTTCGTGGTCGAGAACAAGCCCGGCGCGAACGGCGTCATCGGCGCCGAGTTCGTCGCGAAATCGGCGCCCGACGGCTACACGCTGATGGTGACCTCCTCGGGCTTCGTCACCGCCCCGAGCATGTACAAGAAGCTTCCCTACGATACCGAGCGCGACTTCGCGCCGGTCACCAATCTGGTGGAAAACGCAGGCATTTTCGTCGCCGTGAACCCCGGCGTTCCCGCGCGCACGCTGCAGGAACTGATCGACCTCGCGCGCAAGCCGGACAGCAAGCTTTCCTACGGCTCGCCCGGGGTCGGCAATACCCTGCACCTCGCGGGCGAGCTGTTCAACAACCGCGCGGGAACCCACCTGCTGCACATCCCCTACAAGGGCGCCGGCCCCGCGGTCGCGGCGGCGATCTCGGGGGAGACCCAGGTGATGTTCTCGACGCCGCCGGCGATCCTCCAGCAGCTCAAGGCGGGCAGGCTGCGCGCGCTCGCCTACACCGACACCAGGCGCCACCCGCAGATGCCCGATGTTCCCACGGCGACCGAGGCCGGCATGCCCAGCTTCCAGCATCACGGAGGCTGGTTCGGCATGTTCGCGCCCGCGGGAACGCCGCCGGAGATTCTCAACCGCCTGCACGCCGAAGTACGCGCGGCCTTCGCCGATACCCGGTTCCGCGAGCGTCTCGACACGCTCGGCTCCGAGCCGGTCGGCAACCCGCCGGCGGAGTTCAAGCAGTTCGTGAGCGCCGAAATCCGCAAGTACGCGGAGATCGTGCGACTGGCGAAGATCCAGCCCGAATGAAAACCCGCAACAGGAGGACCCCATGATGATTCGAAATTTTGTCGCCGCATTCGCGTTGCTCGCGCCGCTCGCCGTATCGTCCGCGAGCGCGCAGACCGTCAAGATCGGGCTGATCATGCCCTATTCCGGCCAGTTCGCCGATACGGCGACGCAGATGGACAACGCCATCAAGCTCTACATGAAGCAGCATGGCGACACCGTCGCGGGCCGGAAGATCGAGATCGTCCGCAGAGACACCGGCGGCATCGCCCCGGAGGTCGCCAAGCGCCTCGCGCAGGAGCTGGTCGTGCGGGACAAGGTGGACATCCTCGCCGGCTTCGTGCTGACGCCCAACGCGCTCGCCGCCGCGGATGTCTCGGCGGAGGCGAAGAAGTTCATGGTGGTCATGAACGCGGCCACCGCGATCATCACCACCAAGTCGCCCTACATGGCGCGCACCTCGCTCACCGTGCCGCAATTGAACGAGACCTTCGGCGCCTGGGCCTACAAGAGCGGAATCCGGAAGATGTACACCATGGTCTCGGACTACGGCCCCGGCCACGACGCAGAGGCCGGCTTCCAGCGCGGATTCAAGGAGGCGGGCGGCGAAATCGTCGGCTCGGTGCGCTTCCCCGTGGCGAACCCGGATTTTTCGGCCTTCGTGCAGCGCGCGAAAGACCTCAACCCGGAAGCGATCTATGCGTGGGTGCCCGGCGGGGCGCAACCTGCGGCGATCGGCAAGGCGTTTGCCGAACGCGGCATCGACGCGAAGAAGACGAAGATCCTGGGACAAGGCGAGCTGACCGAGGAGGAAGCCCGCAAGAGCATGGGCGATGCGTCTCTGGGCATTCTCACCGTGTACCACTACGACCCGAGCCACGACTCCGCGCTCAACCGCGAGTTCGTCAAGGCCTTCAGCGCCGACACCAAGCGCAATCCGAACATCTATTCGATCGGCGGCTATGACGGCATGCACCTCATCTACGAGTCCCTCAAGAAGACCGGGGGCAAGACCGACGGCGATTCGCTGATCGCCGCGGCCAAGGGCATGAAATGGGAGAGCCCCCGCGGCCCGGTGTCGATCGACCCGGAGACCCGGGACATCGTGCAGACCGTGTACATACGGCGCGTGGAGAAAGTCGGCGGCGAGCTGCGCAACGTCGAGTTCGACAAGGTCGAGAACGTCAAGGATCCCGTCAAAGCACGGATGCAGAAGTAAAGAACCCCGTCGACACTGTCATCCTGAGCCCTTCGCTTCGCTCAAGGGTAAACTCCGCGAAGGATCTGCTTTTGAGGCACCCGAAAAGCAGATTCTTCGGGCTTGCGCCCTCGGAATGAAAAGTTTTTGTAGCAGGCTCCGAAGCTTCCTAACGAGACCTTCGTGTTCGCTTCGCTCGCCGGAGTCCTGTTCGACGGCTTCGCCTACGGGATGCTGCTGTTCCTGCTGTCGGTCGGGCTGTCGGTGACGCTGGGGATGATGAACTTCGTCAACCTCGCGCACTGCAGCTTCGCTATGGTCGGCGGCTACGTCACCGTGACCCTCGCGAACAGCTTCGGCTGGCCGTTTTTCGCCACGCTCCCCGCGGCCTTCCTCGCGGCGGCGGCGGCGAGCGTCGCGCTCGAGCGCACGCTTTACCGGCGCCTGTACCGCGCGAGCGACCTCGACCAGTGCCTGTTCACGATCGGCATCGTGTTCATCTCGGTGGCCGCGGCGGCCTACCTCTACGGCACCGTCCAGCAGCCGATCAACACGCCCTCCTGGCTGCGCGGCTCGATGCAGTTCATGGGAATGAACTTCGGCGCGTACCGCCTGTTCCTGGTCATCATTGCGCTCGCGGTCACCGTGATCCTCGTTCTGGCGCTGGAGGCCACGCGCTTCGGCGCGCAGGTGCGCGCCGCGGTCGACAACCAGCGTATGGCGCGGGGTCTCGGCATCGACGTCGATCGCGTTTTCGCCGTCACCTTTGCGCTCGGCGGCGGGCTCGCCGGCCTGGGCGGCGCGCTCGCCATCGAGATCGTCGGTCTGGATCCTGCGTTCGCGTTTACCTACCTCGTCTACGTCCTCATCGTGGTGGCGGTCGGCGGACTGGGTTCGATCGGCGGATCCTTCGTCGCCGCGGCGGTGATCGGCATCAGCGACATGGCGGGCAAGTATTACTTCCCGCAACTCGGGGCCTTTGTCATCTATCTCGTGATGGTCGCCCTGCTGATCTGGCGGCCGGCGGGCCTGTTCGGGAAACGCCAGGCATGAGCGGTGCGCATCTCGCCGGGCCGCACCGATATCTCGAGGCGCAGGTCCGCTGGCGGCGGATCGAGATCGCGTTTTGGTTTTGCACCCTGCTGCCTTTCGTCCTGACGCCGGCCTACCTGCAGCTCGCGAGCCAGATCGCGATCACGGCGCTGTTTGCGCTGTCGCTCGATCTCATTCTGGGCTACGCCGGGATCGTGTCGCTGGGGCACGCCGCGTTTTTCGGGCTGGGTGCGTACGCCGCCGGCCTTCTCTCCAAGCACGGGTGGGGTGAACCGCTCTCCGGGCTCGTCATCGCATCCGCGATCGCGGCCGCGGTCGGCTACGCGATGAGCTTCATCATCGCGCGCTTCCGGCACCTCGCGCTCATCATGATCACGCTCGGGCTGGGGCTGCTTCTGCACGAAGCGGCGAACAGCGCCGGCTGGCTCACCGGAGGCGCCGACGGGCTCCAGGGCATACGCATGCGGCCGCTCCTGGAGACCTTCAGGTTCGATCTCTACGGCAGGACGGCCTACGTCTATTCGCTCGCGGTCCTGTTTCTGCTTTTCCTCGCAGCGCGGCGCCTGATCCATTCGCCTTTCGGGCTCGCGCTGCGCGGCATCCGCGAGAACGCGGTGCGCATGCCGGCAATCGGAGCTCCGAACCGTGCGCATATCCGCAAGATCTACACGATCTCTGCGGCGGTCGCCGGCGCGGCGGGGGCCCTTCTCGCCCAGACGACCTCGACGGTGTCGCTCGAAACACTCTCCTTCCAGCGCTCGGCCGACGTGCTCGTGATCCTGATCCTGGGAGGCGCGGGCCGCCTCTACGGCGGAATCCTGGGCGCGATCATCTACCTGGTCGCGCGCGACCAGTTCTCGGGCATCAACCCGCAGTACTGGTATTTCTGGATCGGACTCTTGCTTGTCGCGGTGGTGATGTTCCTGCCGAACGGGATTCTCGGAGGCCTCGCGCGGCTCGCCGCGCGCCGGCAGGAAAAGCGGTCGTGAACCGGGCGGTCCTGTCCACGCGCGGGCTCGCCAAGAGCTTCGGTTCGCTGGTCGTGGCCCAGGACATCGCGCTCGAGATGCCGCAAGGCGTTCGCTACGCGTTGATCGGGCCGAACGGCGCGGGCAAAACCACCCTCATCAATCTCATCACCGGGATGCTGCGGCCGGACGCAGGCCAGATCTTCCTCGGGGACGTCGACATTTCTTCGCTCGCGCCCGAGGCGCGTGTCAAGCGCGGCCTGGCGCGCACCTTCCAGATCAATACGCTCTTCGCCAGCCTCTCCGCGCTCGAAGCGGTGACCCTAGCCGTGTGCGAGCGGCGCGGCGAGGCCGGGACCTGGTGGCGGAGCCTGCCCTCGTACAGGGAAGCCATCGACGAAGCCTACGACATTCTCGTTTCGCTGAAGCTCGGGGCGGACTGCACCCGGCCGACGCGCGAGCTCGCCTACGGACGGCAGCGGCTGCTCGAGATCGCGCTCGCTCTCGCCACGCGCCCGAAGGTGCTGCTGCTCGACGAACCCGCGGCGGGCGTTCCGAAGGACGAGAGCGCGGATCTCTTCGAGGCGATCTCCGGCCTCGCCTCCGAGCTCACGGTGCTTTTCATCGAGCACGACATGAACGTGGTGTTCCGCTTCGCGAGCCGCATCATCGTCATGGTCGGCGGCAGGATCCTCGTCGAGGGAACTCCCGCGGAGATCGCCCGCAATCCCGAGGTGCGGACCGTGTACCTCGGCAAGGCAGTTCATGGTTGAGCCCCTGCTCAGGCTCGAGGGCGTGCGCGCCGGCTACGGCGAGGCCGTGGTGCTCGACGAGGTGTCCTTCGAGGTGCCCGAGCACGGGAGCCTCGCCGTGCTTGGCCGCAACGGAGTCGGCAAGACGACGCTCCTCCTCACCATCATGGGCTATACACGCCTCATGCGCGGCGCGATCCTGTGGCGCGGCGAGGACATGTCCTCCGCGCCTCCGCACGAGCGTGCGCGGCGAGGCCTCGGCTGGGTCGCGCAGGAACGCGAGATTTTCCCTTCGCTGACCGTCGAGGAGAACCTGACCGT
>Ga0137443_1000079_pt1 | contig 12355 bp, 19 predicted proteins | sample EasRivERMGT300_2_FD_102324 | JGI IMG/M metagenome (GOLD analysis project Ga0137443, IMG submission 102324) | Soil microbial communities from meander-bound floodplain in the East River, Colorado, USA - East River MetaG ERMGT300_2 | ecosystem: Environmental > Terrestrial > Soil > Floodplain ... | reverse complement strand
GCCTCACTGGACGGAGGCCGGGTCTCGGCGCAGGGCATGTCGAACACGCTGATCGCCATGGGCGGTCGACTGGGCATCGTCGGCGCAGCGCTGGCCGTCGGCGCCACGGCGTACAACCTGTTCGCCAGAGCTGCGCAAGACACGGCCCGCCGGCAGGAAGAGGTCGAGTCCGACATCGTCGCCAGCTTCCAGCGCATTCGGGGCCAGAGCGAACGCTGGCTGCGGGACAACCTCGCCAGCACCCGCGCGATGCTGACGGCGCTGAAGCGCCAGGCAGAGGAACTCCAGCCGCAGATTGTGCGCGTGGGTCCGCGTGGCGGCGTCGTCTCCGACCCCCGTCGCGATGAGCGACTGGCGAATGCCGATGACCAGCGTCGCATGGCCAGCGCCATCGCGGTCGCGGAAGCCGCGTTGACCCGGGCGAATGTTGCCGCCGCGGCCAACAAGCGCATGACGGATGCGCACCGGGACGCGATCGATGGCTTCGTTCAGAACCTTCGCAACGCCGCCACCGCGCAGCGCAACTTCCACACGGAATGGCAAGAGGGCGCCAACAAGAACGTGGAGGCCACCCGCCGGATGATCGCCGCCGAGCGGGAGCTGAAGGCCGCGATTGACGCCAAAGCACTCGCCCAGGACAAGGCGAACGATCGGCTGGCCGAGGCGACGCGGAAGAACACCGAGTTCATCGGCTCGCATCCCAAGACCCAGACGACCACGCTCGCTGGCTTCGCGGGCGCGGCCGGCGGGTTCTTCGGTGGCGGTGGCGGGATTGGCGGCATCTTCCAGATGGCCATGTCGCTCGGCGTCGTCAGTCAGGCAGCCGGGTTCGCGGCCCCGCTGCTGAGCGGGTTGGCGCGCGCCATCTTCGGCACCAGCGACGCGGCCAGGCGTGCGGCAGAGATCGAGCGCGAGCGCACCCGCCGCATCTACGAACTCAACATCGCCTCGATCAGGGCCACGATCAGCGGTGACGACCTGGCGGGCCAGATCATCCAGGTGCAGCAGCAGTTCATTCAGCTGCGCGAGCAACTGGCGGCCACCCTCGGCCTCGGCGCGGTGCTGAAGCGCGGAGGGTTCGGCGAGTTGGACGAGCTGGAGCGCCAGCGCATCGAGCAGTTGCGCGCGGCCGACGTCGCGCGCCGGATGGCCGACGCCATGCAGAAGGCCACCGATCGGATCGAGTCGCTGACGCGGACCATCGAGGACCTGCGCACCTTCCGCGACTCGCTGTCGCTGAACACGCAGCTCACGACGCTGTCGCCGATCGAGCAGCTCCGTGAGGCCCGCCGGCAGTACAACGAGGTGCTCGGCGCGGCGCAGGGCGGGGACCAGGCCGCAGCCGGTCGGTTCCCGGCAGTGGCGCAGGCGTTCCTGCAGGCCTCGCGCGCCGTGAACGCGTCGAGCATGGCCTACGTGCAGGACTTCAACCGGGTGCGGGCCGACACCGACGCCATCGCCCAGATGTTCGCGGACCAGCGCAGCATCCAGGAGCAGATGCTGGAGGAGCTGCGCCGCATCGCGGGCAACACGTCAGGCTGGAATCCGAGCAACAGTCCCACTGGTCCGGGGCACAACCCCCAGGACCCCAACAACCCGTTCGGCCCTGGGGGCGAGCCGCCGCCGACCTTCGATCCGCAGACACTCCAGTTCATCGCCGCGGTGGGCCAGGAAGGCCACACCGCCACCGTCGCGGAGCTGCGCGCCGTCCAGGACCTGCTGCGTCGTTTGCTGCAGGCGATCGACGGCTCGCCGCTGATGAACTGACATGACCGCCCGCGCGCTGTACACCGTCGAGATGCGCGTCTACGACCCCACCGTGGGCTCGGAGCGGACGCTCTATTTCGCCAACCGCGGCTTCTCCTCGGGCCGCGGCGACACGCCGTTCGATACGCATTTCGACGCGCGCGTCAGGCGGCCGGCGTTGGCGAAGCGTGAACTGTTCGCGGCCGGCACGACCCGCGGCCGCAGCCGCGTGGGCTTCGGCGATCTCGAGCTGCTGAACGGCGATGGCGCGCTCGATTTTTTCCAGGACTGCGGCGTGGATGGCCAAGACCTGATCATCCGCCGCGGTGCCCCGGGCGCGGCCTATCCCAGTGGGTTCGCGACACTGCTGACCGCCACCATGGCCAAGGTGGACGTGCGCAGCGACATCGTGACCGTCAAGCTGCGCGACTTCCAGTTCCGACTCGATGTGCCGCTCCAGCCCACCCTGTACGCCGGCGACAACGTGCTGCCGGATGGCCTTGAGGGCGTGGCCGAGGATCTGCTCGGCAAGCCGAAGCCCCGGTGCTTCGGCGTAGTGCGCAACGTCAGCCCGCCCTGCGTCAACACGGCGAAGCTGATCTACCAGGTGAACGACGGCCCGGTGGCCGGCATCGACGCGGTCTACGACCGCGGCATCGCGCTGGTCAACACGATCTTCGGGGCGGTGACCAGCAGCTTTGGCGCCACAAACATCAACCACTGCTGCTCGAGCGGTCCGCGCTACGTGGCCTGTGGTAACGGCGGCGCCGTGGCCTACTCGACGGACGGCGAGAACTGGACCCAGGGCTCTGGCGCCGGCAGCGATCACCTGTTCGGCAGCTGCTACGCGCCCGACCTCGACCTGTTCGTGGTGGCTGGCGCGAATGGCTCGCTGGCTACGTCGGCCGACGGCGGTGTCACCTACACGGTGCGTGCGAGCGCCGCGACGGCGTTCGGCGCCGACTCGATCATCGGTCTGTGCTGGGCCGCCCCGCTGGGGCTGTTCGTCGCGGTCGGCACCAACGGCGAGATAGCAACGTCCCCGGACGGCGTCACGTGGACGGCGCGGACCAGCGGCACGGCAGAGACCCTGTTGGCGGTCCTCTACGGCGCCGGCCGCATCGTGGCGATCGGGGCCACGAACACGGCACTGGTGAGCGATGACGGCATCACGTGGGCACCTGCGGAGGTCTCTATCGTTGGTGCCGGCTTCGAGTTGGCGTACCACGACCGCTGGGGTTTCGTGGCGGCCATGGACAACGCGACCACAGCGTACAGTCGGGACGGCCGGGCGTGGACCACGATCACCGTGCCGACCTCCGGTGGCATCCGGGGCATCACTGTGGCGAACGGGATGTTCGTATCGGTCACCGAGGTGGGCTACGTGCAGTACTCCCTCGACGGCGGCCGCACGTGGACGCTCGCCAACCCGGAGGCGTCGCTCGGCAGCGCGCTGAACATGGTGACCTTCGGGGACGCTGGACTGGTGTACGTCGGGGCCGGCGGCGTGGCAGGCCTCGCGCCGCAGCGCCGGGCCGACTATGCCGACGAGTCGGAGATCCTCAACGATGACATGGCCCCTGTGCCCGGGCAGATCGGCGTGTGGCCGGCCGGCGGCATGTTCCGGCTCGGGGCGCCGCCTGACGGCCTGGTCACCGCCGACGTTACTGAGGGCGAGAGCGCGGCCGATCGCACGGCCGGGCAAATCTTTGCGCGGCTGCTGGCGGATCCGATCAGCGGCGTGCTAGCCGAATGGAACGCGGATGACATCGCCGCGCTGGACGTGGCCGCGCCGTACGAGCTCGGAGTCTACGTCGACCAATCCGAGATGACGGTTGCCGGCATTGTGGACCTGGTGGCCATGAGCGTGGGCGCGTACTGGTTCGCGGACCGCACCGGCACGTTCCGCATCGCGGTGCTGACCGCACCGTCCGGCGATCCCGTGGCGACGCTGGTCGCGAGCGATCTGCTGCGCACGCCCGAACGCCTGCCCACTGCCGACGATGGCTCTGGCATTCCCAGCTATCGGACCGTGGTACGCTACGCGCGGAACTACACCGTGCAGACGACCGACCTGGCAGGCGGTGTCCACGACGCTCGTCGCGCGTCCCTCGGAAAGGAGTGGCAGGAAGCCTCGTACGAGGACCTGCCCGTCCAGGAGCGTCACCGACTCGCGGGCGTCACCGTCGAGGACTCTCTGCTGGTAAACGCCGCGGATGCGCTGACCGAAGCCACGCGTCGTCAGGCGATGTACGGCACGCTGCGCCATCGGTACTCGCTGGACGTGCCGCTGGACGACGAGACGCAGCTGATCGACCTGGCCGACGTGGTCGAGTTGGATCATGCCCGGTACGGCTTCGCGGGTGGCCAGTTGTTGCGGGTGCTCGACTGGGTTCCGGATGTGGGCGGTGAAATGGATCATCTTCAGGTGACGGGGTGGCGATGAGCGTCCGGCCCTTCTGGTATCCAGCCAACGAGACGCCGCGCTATCCTGGCCTTCGAGAGAGCACCAGCGGGGAAACGGTGCAACTGCTCGCGCCAGTCGCGCTCGTCGAAGACTTCCATCAGGCGTCGCTCCCTTCGCCGTGGGGCACGAACGACACCGGCGCCGCGACCGAAGGCTATGTCGCCGACGCGCCGAACGGCGTCTACGCGCTGGCGCTGACCAACGCCAACGAAGCGCAGCTGGCTGGGATCGACTGGGACGACCATCGCCCGCTCGTGCTCAACCAGTGCCTCGCGATCGAGTGGCGCTTCCGGTTCACCGTGCTGCCCACCGGATCCGTGGTCGCGGTGCTCGGCCTGTGCGGAGATCACAACGCGGCCGTCAACACCGTCGCGGAGTCGATCTGGTTCCGGGCCGACGGCTCGGGCGTCATCACGGTCGAGACCGACGACACCAGCCACGAGACCAGCCAGGTGGCGACCGGGGTCACGCTGATCGCCGACCAGTGGTGCATCGGCCGCATCGAGTGCGAGGACCCGAGCGCGGTGCGGTTCTACCTCGACGGGACGCGCGTCGCCAGCGGCACCACGTTCAACATGAGCCAGGTCGCTGCGTTGGCGTTGCAGCCGGTCGCGCGCATCGGTAAGGAATCCGGCGCGACCACGGTGGGCACGCTCCAGATCGACGCGGCGAAAATCTGGCAGCAGCGAGTGGCCGTATGAGCCAGCCTCTCTTCGGCTGGCCGCTCTACAGTGACGTGGGCCCGGTGTACACGCCAGCGTTCTCCGGCGGGTCGTGGAGCGCGGGCCTGCCGCTCACCAACCTGCAGGACGAAAGGGTGCACCGGAAGGCGCGCAGCGCGACGGACAGCACCACCGACGCGCAGTTCGACCTCGACATGGGCGTGGCGCGCGCGGGCCTGCGCATCGTCGCCGGCATCGGCCACAACCTGTCGCTGGCTGGCTTGGTGCGCGTGCGCCTGTCCACCGTCGCCGACTTCGCCACCAACGTCTACGACTCCGGCTGGGTGGCCCCGTGGGAGAACGCCTATCCGGCAACCGGACTGCCCTCCTGGCACCCGTCGTACGCGAGCCTCGACTTCACCGCCGAGGACGCCGACAACTACCCGCTGGGCCTGACGTTCGTCACGCCAGCGGCGGTGACCGCGCGCTACCTGCGCTGGGAATTCGATGACAGCAGCAACCCGGACGGATACCTCGAGATGGGCCGGCTCGTCGTGGCGCCCGGCTGGCAGCCGAGCTACCACCCTGACCAGGGCGCTGAGATTGGCTACGACACGTCCTCGCGCAGCCAGGAGACCGACGGCGGCTCGTTCGTGCACACCGATCGCGCGCGCCGGCGTCTGGTCACGCTGCGCTTCGGCGACCTCCCGCAGAACGAGGCGATGGTCTCCTTCTTCGAGATGCAGCGGCGCCTGGGCACCACCCGGCAACTGTTCTTCGTGTTCGATCCGGAGGATGGGGCGAACCTGCACCGCCGCAGCCTGCTTTGCTACCAGCGGCAGCTCACCGCGCTGACCATGCCGTCGTATGGTCGCAACACCGTCCCGGTCCAGCTCGTGGAGGCGTTGTGACTGATCCGGAGGCAGCGAGCTGATGACGGGCGTAGAGATCGCCGCAGTGGCCACGCTGTTGACCGCGGTCTCCGCGTTCATCGGCGTGCTCATCGGACGCCGGCAGAACGGCAAGCCAGATCACGGACCCCTCGAAGCGATGGAGATTCGCACGATGCTGACCGGGATCAAGGATGCTGTGGCCGAAGGAAACAAGGAGCATGTCGTCGCGCTACAGGCCGCCGTGGCGGCGTTGAACGGGATTGCCCGGCACCTGCAAGCGCACGAGACCGCAGCCAGCCCCGCCATCGCTGCGTCGCTGGAAACCAACACGATCGTCAAGCACATCGAGCGGGTCGTGACCCGGAAACGAGGCGCGCGATGACCGACCCGACCAAGCCCGGCCTCCTGGACCGGACGCGCGAGGGCATGCAGGCGGTGAAAGCGGACGTGTTCGCCAACGTGCCGCCGGTCGTGGTCGAGCGCATCGGCGAGAAGGCGCGGCTCGGCATCGCGCTCATCACCGCGGCGATGGGCATGACGTGCCTGCTGGTCTGGCTGGTGATGCGCGCGAAGGATCCCAGCTGGCAACTGCTCGCGGTGCTGCTCGCCATTCCGGGATTCGTCGCCCTGATCGGCGCCAACCTGGTCTCGCGAAAGGTGACGCAGGCTGCGCTCGGCAGCATCGGCGCGGTGTGGCGTGGGATCAAGGGCCAGCCCCCGACCAATGGAGGCAACGGTGGCTGAGTTCCCCCCGGCGCACCGCAACACCAGCGGTCACGAGAAGGGCTTTGCGTGGTACTCGGCCGACAAGGGCGGCATGACGTGGGCCGGCGTCACGGAGGCCAGCCATCCGCTGTGGGTCGCGTGGCCGATCATCGCGGCCGCGGTGAAACAGCACGGGGCCGTGAAGGACAAGCCCGGCACGTGGAACGCGGTGAACGCCGCGCTCGACAAGGACACGAAGCTGGCAGCGATGGTCGAGGACCTGTACCGCGCGAAGTACTGGGCGCCGCTGAACCTCGACGGTGAGCCTGACCAGGCGATCGCCAACAAGGTCTACGACATCGCGGTCAATATGGGCGTCGGTGTGGCGAAGTTGTTCCTGGCCGACGCGCGGAAGATCGCATGAGGCGCCTCGCCATCCTGCTGGTGCTCGCGCTCACCGCCTGCCAGCCCGCGCCGGCGCCGCTGGTCGTCGTCGTGGATTCGGCCTGCATCGCCCAGCGAGACAGCCTGACGGCATTGATCGACACGCTGCGCGCCCGGGGCCGTGAGCAACGGCAACTGATCCGGCTCGCCGAACTGCAGGCCACTCGCTACGCCGCTATCGTGGCGCGTGATCCGAGCCAGGCCAAGTTCCTCAGAGGCTGGATGCGTCGCGCGTTTGCAGGCGTGGTGCTGGACTCCAACGGGGTGGCACGATGAGCTGGCGCGCAGCGGCAGGCGTCGTGGCGATCGTGGCCATGGCGGAGGGCCTCTGGATATGGAGCCACCAACGCGCGCACGCTAAGGCGAACCGGCAGGCCGCCGACGCGATCGCCGCGACCCAGCGGGAGCACCAGGTTACCGACTCCACGCAGGCCGCCGCGGCCGCGGCCTACAGTGCCCGTCGGGCCGCGGACGACAGCGCCGTCGCCGACACCCGCGAGGTAGCCGTGGCCACCGGTGACGCGGTCGAGACCGGGCTCGAGGGGCTGGACGTCAGCGTGTGCGACAGCGCCGCGCTTGACACCCTCACGGCCAGGCTCGGCCGGCTGCGGCTGGCGTGGAAGGAGCATGCCGCGGCCGACTCGACGGCCCGGGTTGCGGAGGACCGTCGGCACCGGGCCGATAGCGTCCGTATCGCCACGCTGGAGCACGTCGAGCTGCCGCGGGTCCGCGGGCAGCGGGACGCCGCCCTCGACAGCGGGCGGGTCTACCTGGCGCGCGCCATCGCCGCCGAACGGGGCTGGTCGCCGCTGCGTCGGGTGGTCACGGGGGCCAGCTGCGTGGCGGCTGGGGTGCTGGTGGTGGCGAAAGAGTGGACGCCCGCAGCCGCTACGGGCGGCGCGTGCGCCGTGAGCCTGGCCCTGCCCTGACGCTACGCAGCGCGGCCTCCAGCTCCGTGATGGCGCTGGCGCGGCCCGCCGCTTCCCCTGCCTCATAGTCTGATCCCGCGGCGCCTGGCCGTAGCGGCGTTCCCTGCCCGGTGATCAACCAGTGCAGGTTCACCTTCAGCGTTTCCGCGATCCGAATCAGATGGCCAAGGTTAGGGTTGCGGTGCTGGCTGAACGACTCGCTCGCCCAGGCCTGTCCTGTCCCGACCCGCCGGCCGAGTTCCCAGCGGCTCATGTCGAGCACCGATAGCCGCTGGTCTACACGGAGCCAGAACGCCTGACGAATCGCGAGGGAGTCGAGGGCGCGGGTCACTCCGATGACAGCAGCTCGAGGATGGCGCCGAGGGCCCTGCACACCGACGACCAGAACATCGCGGTCATTAGTGTTCCGAATCCGACCAGCCAGCAGTACCAACTCGCCATGCCGAGTTCCCGCATGCCGTCTTCGTTACGGCCAGCCACCAGGTAACCGAGGATCGCCCAAACGACGGCGCCCAGCACGCCGAGGGCGGTGATAGTGCCGCTCCAATCAGCCATCCGCTGCCGCGCCTGACGGGCGCGTATCTTGGCCTCTGGACTTGCCTTGTCAGTACTCACTGAGGCACCACGTCAAGGATCCGCTTCGCCCACTTCGCCTTCTCGCGCGTTTCGTTGCTGTCCACGATGAACCCGCTGCCCTGCTTGACCATGGCCTCCAGCTGGGTGCGTACCTGTTTCTGTATCTCCGGCCCCCATTCTCCCGCCAGCGCGCGCGCCGCGTGCAGATCAGCCGGCAACCAGGTCGAGCCGCAGTTCAGACAGAAGGCATGCAGCACCATCGGGCCGCCGGCCCCCACGATGGCCGCAGCGGCCGCGTCTTCCGTCATCACGGCAGTGAATAGAGCGCCAGCCGCGTTGCCGCGCGGAATCATCTGGCCCTGAATGGACTCCGACTGGCAGTTCGGACAGGTGGCCACGCTCACTTTGTCACACCCTCGCTTCAGATTGCACGATCCTCGGGGAAACCCTAGTGGTGCGTTAGGCGTACTAGGTCGGGCATTCCCCGACCCCGCTCGCCGTCAGCGTAGCCGGGCCCCGCTCACACCCAGGAGGGCTCGACCGTGCCTGACATCTGCCCGTTCGGCGGCCGGTGCTTCGGTGGACCGTGTCGGCTCTACGCCCCCACTAGCTCCGACGACGACCTGCTGTGCCGCAACGGTTCCACCGCACCCGTCCAACCCGAACTTCCTACTTCCGCTTCTTCGTCCGCACCGGCCGCGGCTTCTTCACAAAGCCCATGTCTCGCGCCTCCTCGGCGCTACGGATCGGCGGCAACTCCTCGTGGGGCCCGCCTGACGATGCTCCTTGGCTGGGGTGCCGCGCCGCATACAGGGCGCCGTAGTCAGTGTGATCCAGTAGCCGAGGCACGGGCACCTTCGTCACAAGTGCAATCGCTTCGATGGTCGGGCCAGTGATGACTGTCCGACCACCGGCTCGCAGAGCACGCTGAATAGTGGAAGGATCTATCCCCGCTTCCCGGCAAATCCTGGCCGCCGACATGCCGCTGATCTCCATGGCCCGTTCGAACCAGTGAGACGTGATATCCCGTAACTGATTGTCCCAGGGCACGTTAAGAGCGTCATTGCCGGGCACGACGATTCCCCTCTTGACAGCATGCGCTTTATACGCATATGTTCTGTGCGTGCCACGCGCATGCAATGCGCTCGCATGCCAACGCCGAACCGGAGAACCTAGCCCGTGCCGAAGAAAGTTCGCAAGAACCGCAGCGTCAGGATGCACGACCGGGAGTGGAAGGAGGTCGAGCGCGCTGCCGAGCACGAGTCGCGGCGCCGGCCCGAACCGGTCGAAGCTGCGACACTCGCGCGGGAACTCATCCTGCGAGGCGCGCGCAACATCAACGCCCGCGCCTCGCGCCTGGTGGGTCCCGGGCCCGCGTCTCCTGCGCCCGTCGCACTGGCTGCCTAACAATGTCCATGGCGTCCTCGAAGCTCCGCCTGCTGTATCGGGTTGTCACGTCCCCGGCCCCTGCTTCGGGGGATGTGCGGGACCGGCTGGAGGATGAACTCGTTGTCTGCGGCCTGGCACGGACGCACACCGCCGCGAAGTCGCTGATCCGGGACCTGCCTGACCGTTATGCACGGTTCCTCGAAGCGGCGCGGAAGGTCGCGCCGCATCGCCTCGCCACGATCACCGCGAAGCCCGAAGCCATCATGGAAGCCTGCTACGACGCGGTGGCCGGCGCGGCGCTGAACGAACTGGAAGCCGAACTCGACGGCAACGAGGACCTGCGTTACGAGCGTTACCGCAACGCCGCGACTCCGGACCGTGAGCGGTTCGCCCGGGAATCGGCGCGTGCCGACTTCGCGCTCGCCCGCGTGTTGCTCCAGCGCGGCCATGCGACGCTGCGACAGGAAGGACTCCAGTGAGTGCGCCCGTGGTCACCGCCCCGCGCGCCGTCTCGTGGCGCCGCGGCCGGAACTTCGGCGCGTGGCATATCCGCCTGGCCGAAGGCAAGACGGCCTGCGGCGCCACCATCCCCCAACTGCGCAACGCGGTGGCGGTGGTGGACCTGCGGGAAATGCGGGGCCGCACCTGTCAGCAGTGCTTGGCCGCGTGCCGCCGCGCGCTGGTGGAGGCGCTGTGAGCAAGCGCGTCGTGTTCAAGCGCCGCGAGCTGGGGCCGCTGATCTGGTGGTCGGTGTGGCTCGGCATCACCAGCATCGGCGCGCTGATCGCCATCACCGAGTTCGGTGCGCCGTGGTGGCTCGCCGCCGCGCTCGCGCTCTACCCGGCCATCAAGACGGTCACGAGCTGGCGCGCCTGGTGGAAGGCACTGGACGCTGACCCGGAGGCCCGGCAGTGAGCGCGGCCTACGTGGTCGAATCCATTCCGGTGCCTGACGTCGATACGAAGGCCGGTGTGCGGATGCGCTGGAAGCTCACGCACAGCCGCACCGGCACCGTCGAAGTCGTCGCGCTGCTGCGTGGCGACGGCGCGCCCAACCTCGCCTGCACCTGCGGGCTCGCCTTCTGCAACCACCGTCAGGAAGTCCTACAGCTCATCGCGCCGTCGCTGCCGCCTGACGATGGCGCCGGCCAGCGGAGGGTCGCGTGAAGCACACGCCCAATCCCGACCTCGGACTCGTCACCAGCTGCATCGTGTGCGGCGCCGACATGACCAGCAGCCTGACGGGTGGCGGGCCGTGCACCGGCTCGCCGCTGGTGGACGTGTACGACGAGAACGATGTGCTGACCCACCGGAGCGTGGCGCTCAGCGAGTGCCTGCCGGAAGCTGATGACTACGCCGACGCGCTGCCCGCCATCGCGGGCGACAGCGGCATCTACCAGGGCGGGGGAGGAGCAGCACCGGCCTTTACGCTGCGGCGCGCCAGCACGTTTCCGGTGTCGGCGTGATGGTCGCGCACGCGGTCCGGTGTGGCGTGCGGATCGGCCGGGACCTCAGCCCGTTCTACGGCCGCGGCTGGGCGATCTCGCTCAACGGCCGGCCGTTCGCGTGGCGCAAGAGGGCTGGCGACGCGGTGGTGCAGGCAATTCAGGCCATGGTGTGCGTCGAGTCCGTTCAGCCGGTACTGCGGGTAGCGGGGTGCATCGGTCTGCTGTGCCTGACGACCGGGTGCCGGATCGAACGCATCGCGAACGCCACCGCGATGGTGATCGGCTACCTGAGCATGGCGTGTTTCGCGGTGATGGCGGTAGGCGTGCTGTTGGCGTTCGGCTCGGCGTGGTACGAGCAACGGCAGCAGGCGGCCCGTGTACCGACGCGTCCCGGCGAACCCGAAGGCCTGCCGCGGCTCAACGCTGCGGAGTGCGCGCGGCTCTACGCCAGCATCGCGGTCCATCACACGCCCGGCACCACGCCGGGTGAGGTCGCCCACAACCTGCTCATGGAGACACTGCGATGAACCCCGAACGAGAAGCGGTCATCGCCATCGCGGCGGTGATCTACGCGGGCCGGTGCGCGTCGGGCAACACCCCGACCGTGACCGAGAGCGTGCGCGACGCCATCGACATCATCGATGAAGTCGACAAGCAGCTCGCAGCCATCGAGCAGCCGACGTCGTGAGCCTCTGTCAGAATCGCTGGCGCAAGCATGGGCAGCAGCGGACCTGCGAGCTGCCGGCCATCGGGCGGTTCGAGGTCGCCCACGACAGCCAGTACCCACGGCCACCCATAAGCGAACGGTCCGGCGTCGGCCAGCACTTCGTGGTGCGCAGCCTGTGTAAGCCGTGCGCGGGATTCCTCAGCGTACGCATGGTCGGTGAGGTGCGGTGAGCGCTGCCCCGATCCTCCAGTCCGACGAGGATGCCGCCGACTTCGCGCAGCGCTTCGCGGAGAAGTGGATCGAGCGTGGCCAGGCGGAAGCGCACAGCGAGATCAACCGGGTGTTCGGGCGGATGCGTGATTCGCTCTCGGGACCCCGGCGAGAAAAGACCCCGGCCGCCGCAGACACGGCAACCGGGGCAGAGAACGGC
>Ga0137443_1000077_pt1 | contig 12512 bp, 9 predicted proteins | sample EasRivERMGT300_2_FD_102324 | JGI IMG/M metagenome (GOLD analysis project Ga0137443, IMG submission 102324) | Soil microbial communities from meander-bound floodplain in the East River, Colorado, USA - East River MetaG ERMGT300_2 | ecosystem: Environmental > Terrestrial > Soil > Floodplain ... | reverse complement strand
CGACGGCGGCTTGCGCCGGCTCGACGATGTCGTACGCCAGCGCGGTCTTCAGCGCCACGATGGCGATCTCGAGCTGCTTGTCGTCCGGCTCCTTGGTGGTGATGCGCTGGAGCCAGAGGCCGGGCTTGATGAGCGCGCGGCAGGCGGCGCTGTCGAGGTGGCGCGCCGAAAAGCGGATCACTTCGTAGGCCAGGCCGGCGATCAGCGGGATGAGCACCACGCGGGCCAGGAACTTCACCGCGAAGGGCATCGTCGACGGCACCAGCGAGAAGACCAGGATGGAAATGGCCATCACGAACATCAGGAAGCTCGTGCCGCAGCGGGGGTGGAGCGTCGACTTCGTGCGGGCGTTTTCCACGGTCAGCTCCTCGCGCGCCTCGAAGGTGTAGACCGTCTTGTGCTCGGCGCCGTGGTACTGGAAGACGCGGCGGATCTCATCCATGTACGAGATGGAGAGAATGTAGACGAAGAAGAAGAGCGCGCGAATGACGCCGTCGATGGCGTTGTAGGAGATGTTGCCCATGCCGGGCAGGAGGTAGTGGCGGATAAGGTTGGTCAGGCCGAGCGGCGCCAGGATGAAGAGCCCCACGCCGAGGAGCAGCGCCAGGCCCATCGACCCGGCGATGGCCCAGTTCGACATCTCCTGCTCCCCCTCCTCGTTCGCGCTGGAGACGGTCGCCGAGTAGTTGAGCGCGCGCATGCCGAGGATCAGCGACTGGATCAGCACCACCGATCCGCGCAGCACGGGGAACCGGAGGAACGGGTACTTCTTGGTGATGGAGACGAGCTTGTCCTGCTTGATGGCCACGCCGCCGTCCGGCTGGCGCACGGCCACGGAGTAGCCGGTCAACGAGCGCATCATCACGCCTTCGATGACCGCCTGTCCGCCGATCAGCATGTCGACGTTGCGATCGCCCGCGGCCGCGGGCATGGACGAGGTGAGGCCGTTGGTCAGCGCATTGAATGCGCCGACGATTGCCTTCGCCCCGCCGAGCCACAAGCGCCGCATTACTTGCTCGCCTCTGCCTTCTTCGCGTACTTGCGCTGGAAGCGGTCGATGCGGCCGGCGGAGTCGACCAGTTTCTGCTTGCCGGTGAAGAACGGATGGCACTTCGAGCAGATCTCGACGCGCAGCTCCTTCTTGGTGGAGCCGGTGGTCCACGTCTCGCCGCAGGCGCAGTGAACCTGGACCTGCTGATACTGAGGATGGATCTCTGTTTTCATGAATTTAACCTCTTGCAGATGTTCGGGAAACGGCGAGTATAGCCGAAAAATTCTGGAGCTCAGGACGCCCCGAACGCGCGCGCAATCCAGAACGTTCCCGCCCCGATCAGGCCGGCCATGGGGATGGTCAGCACCCAGGCCCAGACGATGCGTCCCGCCACGCCCCAGCGCACCGCCGACAGCCGGCGGGTGGCGCCGACGCCTACGATCGCCCCGGTGATGGTGTGGGTGGTGGACACCGGAATGCCGAACGAGCTGGCCAGGAAAAGAGTGGCCGCGCCGGCGGTCTCGGCGGCGAATCCTCCGACCGGCTGGAGCTTGGTGATCTTCGATCCCATGGTGTGGATGATGCGCCAGCCGCCGGAGAGCGTGCCCAGCCCGATGGCGGTGTGCGCCGCGAGGATCACCCACATGGGAATGGTGAAGACCTTGAGGTATCCGGCGGTGAAGAGAACGCCGGCGATGATGCCCATGGTCTTCTGGGCGTCGTTGGTGCCGTGACCCAGCGAGTAGAGCGCGGCGGAGACGAGCTGCAGCTTGCGGAAGGTGCGGTCGACGCGCGCCGGCGACACCCGCTGGAACAGTTGATAAATGATGACCGTCAGGACCAGGCCGAGGAGGAGGCCCATGAGCGGCGCCAGAACGATGAAGATCAGCGTCTTCGTCCACCCTGACGGGAGGATGGCGCTGATCCCCACTCGTGCGATGGCCGCCCCCGCGTAGCCGCCGATGAGGGCGTGCGAGGAGCTGGTCGGCAGCCCGAAATACCAGGTGATCAGGTCCCAGACGATGGCGCCGACCAGCCCGCCGAGGATCACGCCGTAGGTGACGACGGAGATGTCGATCATCCCTTTGCCCATGGTCTTCGCCACCGCGGTGCCGAAGCCGAACGCGGCGACGAAATTGAAGAACGCCGCCCACACCACCGCCTGTCCGGGCGAGAGAACGCGGGTGGAAACGACTGTAGCGATGGAGTTGGCCGCGTCGTGGAAGCCGTTGATGAAATCGAATACCAGCGCGACCGCGATCAGCCCGACGACGATCAACAGTGCGCTCGACATCACCCGTGTTTCACGACGACGTTTTCGAGAAGGTTGGCGACGTCCTCGCAGCGGTCGGTGGCGTCCTCCAGGAGATCGAGGATCTCCTTCCATTTGAGGATGACCACCGGATCGCGCTCTTCGTCGAAGAGCTGCCCGACGGCGCGCATGTGGACGCGATCGGCCTCGTTCTCCAGGCGGTTGATCTCCACGGCGTGCTCCAGTACGCCGCTCCGCTTCTCCAGCGCCTGGAGCGCGCGGCGGACGGCGTCGGCGGAGGTGGAGATGATCTTCGCCAGCTCGCGCGCACCGGGGCGAACCCGGTCGATCTTGTAGAGCGGAATCAACGCGGCGGCGTTGTCGATGGCGTCCATGACGTCGTCGAGCGTGCGGGCCAGGGAGTGGATGTCTTCGCGGTCGATGGGGGTGACGAAGGTCTTGTTCAGGCGCTGGATGATCTCGTGGGTGAGGAAGTCGCACTTGTGCTCGACTTCCTTGATCTCGTATGCCTTATCGGAGTGCGGCGGGTCGGTGGCCAGCATCTCTTCCAGCAGGCGAGAGCCGATGCGGACCTGGTCGGCCATGGCCACGAAGTCGACGTAGAAGGTCTCCTCGCGGGGGATGAAGCGGAAGCGCGCCATAGGCGGCGGATTGTACTGTGTTCGCCGTTGGCTGTTGGCCGTTGGCTGTTGGCCGTTGACCGAGGAAGGTGCGTCGGCCAACGGCCAACGGTCAACAGCGAACCCCTTACGGCAACGGCAGGCGGATGGTGAACGTCGCGCCCTGCCCTTCCTCACTGGCCACGGCGATGGCGCCGTTGTGGGCCTCGACGATGGCCTTGGCGATGTAGAGGCCGAGGCCGAGGCCACCGTAGTAGCGGCTGGAGACGTTACGGGCGCGGTGGAAGCGTTCGAACAGTTTCGGAATCTCGTCGGTCGGGATGCCGATGCCGCGGTCGACTACCGACGTCAGCATGTACTCGTCGCCGATGGTGGCGTTGACTTCGATCGCGCTCCCCTCCGGGGAGTACTTGATGGCGTTGGAGAGGAGGTTGTCGACCACCTGGCGCATGCGGTCGGGGTCGACCAGCAGCGTCGTCTCCGGCGCGGTGCCTTCGAACGTAATGCTGCGCGCGGGGTTCTGGACGCGAAACGCCGAGGCGCGCCGCTCCAGGAACTCCAACCAGAGGATGGGCTGCCGCTCGATCTGCAGGCGGTTGGTCTCGATGCGGGAGACGTCGAGCAACTCGGAGATCAGCCCCATCATGCGGTCGATCTCGCCGAGGACGGCGTTGAGGTACGTCGACTGCTCCTCGGCCGGCAAATCGCTGATGGTCTGCGAGAGAAGCTGCGTGTATCCCTTGATGGTTGTGAGCGGCGTGCGCAGCTCGTGCGAGGCGACCGAGAGGAACTCGTCCTTCTTGCGGTCCAGCTCCTGCAGCGCGGTGATGTCGCGGATGACCAGGACGGCGCCGACGATGCCGCCGCTCTCGATCGGCGCGGCGGCGATGGAGACGTCGAAGTCCTTGCCGGTGATGAGGTGGCGTCCGATGGCCAGGTAGTCGGGAACGGCCAGGCCGCGGAGCGCGCGGGCGTACGGCAAGTCCTCGGACGGAACCGGCCGCCCGTCGGGATAACGCAGGCGGAACGTCTTGAACGAACCGTGCTCGATCGCTTCGGTCCGCGAGCCGAGGCCGAACATGGTGAGAGCCGCCTCGTTGACGGAGACGACGTTCCCCGCGGCGTCGTAGACCCACAGGCCGTCGGTCATGGAGGCCAGGATGGAGTCGAGCCGCGCCGAGCGCTCGCCCATGGCCTGCGCCAGGTCTTCGATCTCCCGCTTGGCGCGCACCTGATCGGTCACGTCCTGAATGAGGATGGTGAGGCTCTGGGTGATGCCCGAGAAGCGTCCACGGACTGCGGAAATGATGCGGTTGACGTACACCGGCGCGGGACCGCCCGCCATCTCGTACGCCTCGTCGACGCGGGCCTCGCCCGACTCGGCGACCTGCTTGAGCGACCGCTCGAAGCCGGGGATGACCTCGGCAACGCGGAGCCCGATGACGCGCTCGTCGGGCGGGAGGGTGCCGAAGCGCCCCACGAAGTCGAGGAAGCGCGCGTTGGCTAGATCGAACCGCAGCTCGTCCGCGGAGATGACGGCGATGCCGACGGGCGCGTTCTCCAGCACGGCCTCGAAGCGGACGCGGGCGTCGACTTCGCGGCGCGCCAGCTCCTCGGCGGCACGGTGGCCTTCCTGCGACATGCGCGTCAGGCGGTGGATGTGGCTCGCCGCGCCCAGGCGCTCGGCCGCCGATTGCGCGAACTCCAGGTCCTCGGCGTCGAAGTTCCGTTTGTCGTCCGAGCGGGCGATGACCAGGGCGCCGATGCGGTCGCCGTACGACTCGATGGGGCAGGCGATCAGCGTCTGGTCGTTCATCGCCGCGATCAGCTTCTTCTCGCGCTCGTCGCGGCCGTAGTCGACCACTGCGTCGCCGCGGACGTCGGAGAACAGCAGCGAGCGTCCGATCTGGAAGACGGTGCCGGGAAGGCCTTCGCCGGGGTGGTACGGGTTGGAGAGGACGAAGTGGCGGAAAGGCGCGGTGTCCTGGTTCGGCGATGAGAAGCCCGTCAGCGCCAGCTCGCTGGTCACGGGATGGTAGACATAGATCATCGTCGTGCCGCCGATGGCTTGCGCGATGCGCTTGGCCGGCTCGTCGAGGTTTTCCAACGACGGCTCCATGGCCACCGCCTCCAGGCCGATGTTGGCCAGGCATTCGGCGTGGCGGCGGCGGCGCGCTTCGCGCTCCCGCGACTGGCGGTCTTCGACCACCTGCTCGGTGACGTCCTGGATGAGGATGGTCAGGTTCTGGGTGATGCCGGAGAAGCGTCCCTGCACCGCGGAGATGATGCGGTTGACGTACATCGGCGCGGCGGGCGTGCCGAGGTCCAGCGCCTCGTCGACGCGTGACTCACTCGACTCGGCGACCTGCTTGAGCACCGCCTCGAGATCGGGAACGACCTCGGCGACGCGCAGGCCGAGGAGCTTCGTGTCGGAGGCGATCTTGCCGAAGAGGCGCGCGAACTCGTGCCACCGGAGGTTGGCCAGCTCGAAGCGCAGCTCGTCGGCGGAGACGACGGCGATGCCGATCGGCGCCGTCTCCAGGACGGCCTCGAATCGCACGCGCGCGTTGACCTCGGTGCGGGCCAGCTCCTCGGCGGCGCGGTGGCCTTCCTGCGAGATGCGCGTCAGGCGGTGGACGTGCGCGGCGGCGCCGATGCGCTCAGCCACGGCCTGCGCGAACTCGACGTCCTCGGCATCGAAGGTGCGGCGGCTGTCCGAGCGGGCGATGACCACGGCGCCGATGCGGTCGCCGTACGACTCGATCGGCGCGGCGATGAGGCTCTGCTCCTCCATGGCCACGATGACGCTCTGTTCTTTGTCGTTTCGCGCGAAGTCGGCCGCCGCCTTCTTGCCGAACTCGGCGTACAGCAGCGGACGCCCGATCTGGAACACCGTCCCCGCCACCCCTTCGCCGGCGTGGTAGGGATTGCGCGTCAAGTGCTCGCAGAAGCGCTCCACCTGCGGCGCGGTCGGGGCGACCGACCCCATGCCCACCATGTGCAGCTCGGAGCTCTGGGGGTGATAGAGGTAGATCATGGCCGTTCCGGCGATCGATTCGGCGACGCGGCGCGCGGCGTCGTCGAGGTTGTCGAAGGCCGGCTGAAGGGTGATCGCTTCCAGGCCGAGGTTGGCCAGGCACTCCGCCCGCCGGCGGCGCCACGACTCGCGCTCGGAGTTCTGACGCTCGTCGGTGACGTCGCGGGAGAGAACCACCGAGCCGATGATCCGGTCGTGATCGTCGCGGATCGGCGCGGCCTTGAGGTTGACGATGCGGTCGTCGCCGGAGCGCGGATCGTGAACCAGGTAGTCCGAGCGGACTACCTCGCCCTGCAGGGCGCGGGACGCGGGAAGGTCATCGCTTCCGAGAACGCGGCCGTCGATGGTGCGGTACGGCGTCCGAACCTTCCCCTCGGCATCGACGGCGAACATCTGCAGCGGCTCGCGCATGGCGACGGCGTTCATCCGCTCCATGCGGCCGGTGGCGTCGTAGATCGCCGCCGACTCCGGGATCTGGTCGAGGATGGCGTTGACTTTCGCCATCTCCCGAACCGATCGCTCGTGCAGCAGCGTGTTGTTGAGAGCGAGGGTAGCGTAGCGGCCGATCTCGCCGAAGAGTGAGATCTCGTCGTCGGTCCACTGCCGCATGTACGTGCACTGCTGCATCGAGAAGACCCACGATTCGTCGTCGCGGGGCCGGAGAATCTGAAAGATCGCCGAACGGATTCCGAGCCGCTTCCGCAGCTCGACGTTCGCGTCGGGGTCGCCGTCCAGTACCGCGATCGGTCCGGGTGCCTCGAGGGCGCGGCGAATGATGGCCCGGTTTAGCTGCACCGGCTCCGCCGCATCGAGCGGCTCGATGTGCGCCGCCGCGGCGGCGTAGCGGACGTTCGCCGTCGTCCCTTCCTCGCTCACCGGATGGATCATGAGCGCGCGGTCGGCGCCGAACTCCTCCATCGTCGTGGTGACGATGCGACGGAGCACCTCGTTCAGCTCCAGGGTGGCGGTGAAGCTCTCCAGGATGCGCGACAGGAACTGGTACCGCTCTTCGGCCATCGATGTCTGGGCCTTCGAGCGACGGTCGAGGTGCCGGATCATCAGCCGGCGCATGGAGGCCTCGTCGCTCGCCTCGGGCAGCTCGAAAACGCGCGCCCCCGGCTGTTGCCGTTCCGCCGCGTCGCGCAGCCGCTGCCATGCGGGCCGGCCGCTCACGGCGATGAGAGTGAAGGTCTGCCGGCCGATGAGGTCGACGGCCTCCTGTTCCGAGGCCGTCACCACCGGCGTGAAGCTCAGGGAACTTGCGACTTCGGCGGGAGCTTTAGCGACCGGCTCAGCGGCTACGATCAGGATCTGCTCGGACATGCGGAGGCGAGATGGTCGTTGATGCTACCACCAAAAGAGAAGTGCGTCAGAATGCCTCCGCATGCCCAAACGCACCTTCGATCAGCTCGTGCAGCTCATGACTACTTTGCGCGGAGAGCAAGGCTGTCCGTGGGACCGAAAACAGACCCTCGAGACCTTGAAACCGTTCGTCATCGAGGAGTCGTACGAGGTGATCGACGCCATCGACCGCAACGACCGCGCCGCCCTGGCCGAAGAGCTCGGCGACTTCCTGCTGCAGGCGGTGTTCATCGCCGAGCTCACCCGCGAAGAAGGCTCCTTCGATATCTACGACGCCGTCACCGCCATCCACGACAAGCTCGTTCGCCGGCACCCGCACGTCTTCGGCGACGTCCAGGCCGACGACGCCGAGCAGGTGCTGGTCAACTGGGAGAAGCTGAAGAACGAGGAGCGGAAGGCGGAGAACAAAAGCGTGCTCGCCGGGGTGCCGCAGTCGCTGCCGGCGCTGCTGCGCGCGTCGCGGCTGACCGAGAAGGCGGCGCGCGTCGGATTCGACTGGCGGCGCACCGAAGACGTCTTCGCCAAGCTCGAGGAGGAGATCGCCGAGCTGCACGAAGCGATCGACTCCGGCGACCAGAGCAAGGTGCACGACGAGGCCGGCGACCTGCTCTTCACTCTCGCCAACATCGCCCGCAAGCTCAACGTGAACGCCGAGGAGGCGCTGCAGTCGACCAACCGAAAGTTCACGCGGCGCTTCGAGTCGATGGAGCGCAGCGTGCGCGAGCGGGGGCAAAATCTCGATCAGCTCACGCTCGAGCAGATGGACGCGCTATGGGACGCCGCAAAGGCCTCGGAATAGCCGCGTTTCTGTTGATCGCGCTGCACTTTTTCGGCACCCGCCCTGCGCTCTTCGCCATCGATCAATACCGCGCCCACCTCTCCCCCCACCTGCGCGGGATCGTCGAGTGCCGCTTCGAGCCGACGTGCTCGTGGTACGGGCGCGAGTCGATCCGGAAGCATGGAGTTCTCATCGGCGGTGCGAAGACGGCCTGGCGGATCGCGCGGTGCGGGCCGTGGACAAAGGACGGAACAATCGATCCGCCGTAACCCTCACCCCGTGAGGGCCGTCACTCCTGCGGCTCCTCCGCGCTGGGACAAACATCATTCAACCCGCACTGCGCGCACTTCGGTTTGCGCGCCACGCAAACCTCTCTTCCATGCGCGATGAGGCGGTGCGAGAAGGCCGTCCACTCCTTCGGCGGGATCAGTTTCATCAGGTCTTCTTCGATCTTCACGGCGTCGGAATTCGACGTCAGACCGAGGCGGCCGGAGACGCGGGTGACGTGCGTGTCGACCACGATGCCCACCGACTTCTTGAACGCGTTGGAGAGCACCACGTTCGCCGTCTTGCGGCCCACGCCGGGAAGTGCGGTCAGCGTCTCCATGGTGTCCGGCACCTCGCCGCCGTGCTTCTCCACGATGGCCTTCGACGCCGCGATCACCGCCTTCGCTTTGTTGCGGAAGAAGCCGGTCTGTCTGACGTCGCGCTCCATCTCCACCTGCCCTGCTCTGGCCATCACCTCGGCGCTCGGGTACTTGCGGAAGAGCGACTTCGTCACGATGTTCACCCGCACGTCGGTTGACTGCGCGGAAAGCATCGTGGCGATCAGCAGCTCGAACGCATTGGTGAAGTCGAGCGAGCACTTCGCCTTCCGATACATGCGCTTGAGTCGATGAACGATCTCCTCCGCGCGCTCCTGCTTCTTCCTCATCGCGGATAAGATACCGCCATGACCACCACGGTCGGCCATTCGCGCGTGGTCCGCGCTCCCCGCGGCACCGAGATCTCCTGCCGCGGATGGCAGCAGGAAGCGGCGCTGCGGATGTTGATGAACAATCTCGACCCCGAGGTCGCCGAGCACCCGGACCAGCTCATCGTGTACGGCGGCAGCGGCAAGGCGGCGCGTAACTGGGAGTGCTTCGACGCCATCGTGGCCACGCTCAAGCGCCTGAAAAACGACGAGACGCTGCTGGTGCAGTCGGGCAAGCCGGTCGGCGTCTTCACCACGCACGAGAACGCGCCGCGCGTGCTCATCGCCAACGCCAACCTCGTCCCGCACTGGGGCACCTGGGACGAGTTCCGCCGCCTCGACGCCCTCGGTCTGACGATGTACGGGCAAATGACCGCCGGCTCGTGGATCTACATCGGTACGCAGGGGATTCTGCAGGGGACGTACGAGTGCTTGGCCGAGATCGGGCGCAAGCACTTCAATGACTCGCTGCGCGGCAAGCTGGTGGTCACGGCGGGGCTGGGCGGGATGGGCGGGGCGCAGCCGCTGGCGGCGACCATGAACGAGGGGACGGCGCTGATCGCGGAAGTCGACCCGTCGCGCATCCAGCGCCGCCTCGACAAGCGCTACCTCGACGAAGAGGCGCCGACGGTCGACGCGGCGATCAAGCGCGCCCTCCAGGCCCGCGACGCCGGCGAGGCGATCTCCATCGGCGTGGTGGCCAATGCCGTCGAGCTGCTCGAGGAGCTCCTGCGCCGCAACATCGTCCCGGATGTCCTCACCGACCAGACTTCGGCGCACGACGAGCTGAACGGCTACGTCCCCGCCGGCATCTCGTACGACGCGGCGCTGGCCATGCGCGAGGCGAGCGCGGAGATGTACATCGACTTGTCGTACGAGACCATGGCCCGCCACATGCGGGCGATGATCGAGATGCAGCGCCGCGGCGCCATCACCTTCGACTACGGCAACAACCTGCGCGGCCAGGCGCAGAAGGCGGGCGTCAAGAATGCGTTCGACGTCGGCGGCTTCGTGCCGCTCTTCATCCGCCCGCTCTTCTGCGAAGGAAAGGGGCCATTCCGCTGGGCGGTGCTCTCCGGCGACCCGAACGATCTGTTCGTCACGGATGAGGCGATCCTCGAGCTTTTTCCGCATGACGTCGCGCTGCATCGCTGGATTCGCATGGCCCAGAAGCGCGTGGAGCTCCAGGGATTACCCGCGCGCATCTGCTGGCTCGGGTACGGCGAGCGCGACAAGGCCGGTCTGCTCTTCAACCGCCTCGTGGCGGAAGGCAAAGTCACTGCGCCGATCGTCATCGGCCGCGACCACCTCGACGCCGGCTCCGTCGCCTCGCCGAATCGGGAGACCGAGGCGATGAAGGACGGCAGCGACGCCATCGCCGACTGGCCGATCCTCAACGCGCTGCTGAACACCGCGGCCGGCGCGACGTGGGTCTCCGTCCACCACGGCGGCGGCGTCGGCATCGGCTACTCCATCCATGCCGGCCAGGTCATCGTGGCCGACGGCACGCCGGCCGCCGCCGAGCGCCTGCGCCGCGTCCTCACCGCCGATCCCGGCACCGGCGTCATGCGCCACGCCGACGCCGGCTACGAGCGCGCCATCGAGGTGGCGAAGGAGCGAGGGGTGGATTTGCCCCTACTTCACGAGCCCTGACTGCCGCAGCTTCACCAGCTTCTCGACCGGCACGCCCTTGTACCCCGCCTTCTCCATCTTGCGGATGTAGTCGGGCGTCACCCCGAAGATCTTCATCTCGATGAGCTGCTTGGCGGAGATGTCCTTGTAGCCGAGGGCGCGCAGCTCCTCGATGAACTGCGGCGTGACGCCGTGGATGCCGAAGTCGCCGAGCTTGCGCGGCTCCAGCTCGTAGCCGAGGCGCCGGTACTCCTCGATGCGCGTGGCGGTGATGCGGCCGATCTTGAGGTTCTCGGCCTCGCGCGCGCTGAGATTGGCCAGGCCGGCGGATTTCAACTCCCGGACGTACGCCGGCGTCACGCCCAGGATGGCGAGGTTGGCCACCTCGCGCGCCGAGAGATTGAAGCCGAGCTCGCGCATCCCGTTGACGTACCCGGCGTCGACGCGGCCCACGCGCATGTTCACCAGTTCCCGCATGGTGAGATCGGGATATCCGAGTCGGGCGAGATCGCGGACGAATGCGGCGTTGACACGAAATATCGCCAGCTCGACGACCTCCTTGCGCGTCGGCTCGTAGCCCAGTTGGCGGAGATCGCGGATCGTCTGCGGCGCGAAGTCGTGCGCGGCCAACACCAGCAGATCCTCATCGGTGAGCTCCTTGTATCCCAGCGACTCCATCTCCTTGACGAACGCGTCGTTCGGCGAGAAGCGGAAGCTGCCGGCCCCGTTGCCGTCGGAGAAGCGCCCTTCGAAGCGGATGGTCCCCGCCGGCCGGATCAGCGCGAACTGCACGTTGGCCGCGCTGGAGTTGACATCCGACGCCGCCAGACCGGTCATGCCGGCCAGCGGCGCCTCGAAGCCCATGATGTTGTTGTAGCCCCTCCAGAGACGCGACTTGTTCTTCCCCTGGAAAAGCGAGACCTCGAGCGTGGAGGGATCGTCTTCGCGGAGCGACGCGGTCCAGACGCCGCTGCGGAGGTCGGTGGTCGCGGCGTAGGCGGTGAAGCAGATGGCGATGGCGCAGAGGATCAAGAGAGGGCATTTCATGGTCGGTGTCTCCTTCCGGCGGGCAGCATGTACGAAGAAGTTCGTAATGTCAACGAAGAACTTCGTAGTTCGCCGTTCATCGTTGGCCCCGCAATTCGCCCACCCCAAACCGCGTTATGCTCGCCACCCCCGGAGGTGCTGTCATCAGCCAGAAAAAAGATTGGGTGAATATTGCCTTCCTCACCCTCACGCCCGTCATCGCTGTCGTCGGAACCATCGCCTGGACCTGGACTCACGGCTTCCATCTCTGGATGCCGATCCTCACGGCAGGCCTGTACCTCGCCGTCGGCTTCTCCATCTGCGCCGGCTACCACCGCTTCTTCTCGCACAAGAGCTACGAGGCCTCGCGCCCGGTGCAGGCGCTCTACGCGTTCTTCGGAGCGATGGCGGCGGAGAACTCGATTCTCTGGTGGTCGTCGAGCCATCGCGTGCACCACAAGCACGTCGATCGCGACTGGGACCCGTACAACATCAAGCGCGGGTTCTGGTGGGCGCACGTCCTCTGGATCTTCTACAAGAATCCCGACGCCGGGAACTTCGACAACTCGCCCGACCTGATGAAGAACCCCATCGTGATGTGGCAGCACCGCTGGCACCAGGTGATCCTCATCGTCGCCGGCTTCGGTCTGCCGGCGGCCATCGGAGCGCTGTTCGGCGATCCCGTCGCCGGCCTGCTTTGGGGCGGATTCCTCCGCATCTTCCTCATCCACCACACCACCTTCTTCGTGAACTCGCTCGCCCACTCCCTCGGCACGCCGAAGTACAACGCCGAGGTCTCGGCACGCGATAACTGGATGGT
>Ga0137443_1000076_pt1 | contig 12512 bp, 8 predicted proteins | sample EasRivERMGT300_2_FD_102324 | JGI IMG/M metagenome (GOLD analysis project Ga0137443, IMG submission 102324) | Soil microbial communities from meander-bound floodplain in the East River, Colorado, USA - East River MetaG ERMGT300_2 | ecosystem: Environmental > Terrestrial > Soil > Floodplain ... | reverse complement strand
TATTAATCGCTGGTTGAAGCAGGCAGAAATTGCAGCAGCAATGTCACTCGAAGCACTTCAGGCAAATATGAAACCTTATGATGTGCGTCTTCATAAATTGCGGGGATTTCCTGGTGCAGTTCGAAGTTCTCAGGCAATTAAAAAATGTATTGAAGGTAGTGATCTTCTCACCGGTAAAATTAAACAAAAAGTTCAGGATGCTTATTCTATGCGTTCAACTCCGCAAGTAATCGGTGCTGCACACGATGCTGTTGCATTTGCAAAAACACAAATTGAAATTGAACTGAACGGAGTCGGAGACAACCCTATTTTTATTCCTGAAGATAATCTTACTTTAACCGGTGCAAACTTCCAGGGAAGTCCTGTGTCGCTTCCGATGGATATGATTGGTGCGGCGGTAACAATGATTTGTGTTTTAAGTGAAAGAAGAATGAACAGGTTAAACAATCCTGCATTAAGTGTTGGTCTTCCGGCATTCTTAACAAAAGGTGGAGGTATGTTTTCAGGTTTGATGCTTAGTCAATACACAGCAGATACTTTAATTGTTGAACAGAGAATTCTTTCAGCACCTGCATCAATTCAATCTATTCCCGCAGCAGCAGACCAGGAAGATTTTGTTTCAATGGGAATGAATACCGCTTTAAAGAATGCTCAGATAATTGATAACGCTTATGGAATTTTAGGAATTGAATTTATGGCAGCAGCACAAGCACTCGATCTCCGCGATCATCAGCCGGGAAAAGGAGTTGCCAAAGCCAAAGAAGTTATCCGCAAACACGTTAAGTTTCTTGATATTGATCGTCCGCTTTATCCTGATCATAATTCTATGAAGACGCTTGTTAAGTCGTGTGAGATTCTGGATGAAGTTGAGAAAGTTGTAGGGAGCCTTGAGAAATTGTAATTATTATTAGTTATTTTACTTATGATAAATCTCAGATGAAATGCTTATAAATAAAGTCCAAATAAAAAATTATAAATCATTGGATGATGTTACTATAATCAATCCATCTCCATTTAGCGTATTTTTTGGAACAAATGCAGCTGGAAAGTCAAATCTTTTTGAAGCATTAGAATTAACAAGTTTTGTTTTTCGAAAACCTAGTGAAGCACTTAAGTTTTTCGGTGGTTTTAAGGAATTATTTACTTTCCAAAAACTAGGGGCGGAAGAAAAAGAAATAAGTGTTAGTGTTGAGGTTCCGAACGGTAAAATGAATTTTAAAGTTCTAGATGAAAATAAATCTGTGATTACTGGATTTGCAGATTCGAAAGGGGAATTAAAAGATTTATTTGGCGAAACATTTTCGAGAATTTTTCTAGGAAACCAAAAAATAAATAAAGAGATATTCAAAGATGATAAAAAGTTAATTTCTAATGGTAGCAATTTAGTAAAAGTATTAAGCAGACTTTTAAAAGATGAAGTGATAAGTGAAGAGATAATTGAATGGTTGCAATTTTTAATTCCCGAATTAAAATCTTTGGAAATTAAACAAAATGAATTGACTGGTGAAGATTATCTATTAGTATGGGAGGAAAATTCTCAAGAACCTTTTTCAGGTAATTTAGTATCAGACGGGACAACAAATTCTATAGCTCTCTTGGCTTCTTTATATCAAACAGACACTCCACAATTCTTATTAATTGAAGAGCCTGAAAATGGTCTGAATCCTAAAGTTATAAGAGAATTTGTTCATTTGTGTCGAGAAATTTCAGAAAAGAAAAATCATAATATATGGTTGGCTACACATTCGCAAACACTTGTATCTGAAATCAAACCAGAGGAAGCGATCTTAATCTATAAAGAGAGCGGTTTTACTAAGGCTAAACAATTTTTTGATTTAAATTTATATAATCTTAAGATGGATGAAGCTTGGCTTTCAAATGTATTAGGAGGCGGGATTCCCTGGTGAAAAAGGTGGGATTTATTGGTGAAGGGGAAAGTGAGGTAGTTTTGCTCACTTCGAGCTCGTTCAGCGAGTTATTGGTTGAGTATGATTTAGAAAGCGTTGGTGAAATTGATGCGATGGGTCGCGGAAATCTTGAGAACTACTCTGAAAAACTTGACAGTAAATTGAAGATTTTAGTTGAGAGAAAAGCGGAGAAAATTTTTATTATTTCTGATTTAGAACAAGAACCGTGTATTAATCATTACAAACAAAAAATTACAAATACTTATAACAGTTCAATACCTCAAGTCGAAATTATTTCTGTAAAAGCGATAGAAGCTTGGATTCTTGCCGATTCAGTTACTATGGAGAAGTTGTTAAGAGGGAGATTCTATTTTGATCAGCCAGAATCAACAATAAATTTGCCGATTTCAGAATTACAAAATATTTTTCTTTACAGAACAGGAAGGGGTTTAGGCAGTTCGAAACCGAGAATAATGAAGAAATTTATTAAAAATGGTTTCAATCTAGATAAGGCTGCGGAACATACAAATTGTGATAGTGCAAAGTACTTTGTAAGAAAATTAAAAGAAGTATCAGAGGCTTAAAAATGGAAATTTTATACTTGAGTATTGGAGTAGGAATTGGAATTGTTGTAACATGGATCATTTTATATCTAAAGCACAAGAGTGAAAGTAGCAGAATTGAAGAAAGAAGTCGTATACTTGAAGACGATAAATCCAATCTTGAAAATAATCTTAATGCTGAAAGGCAAAAAGTTCTTGAACTCACTTCAAAACTTTCCTCTAAAGAAGCTGAAAATCTGGGCATTCAACAAAAACTTATAGAGCAGAAAGCAGAAATAGGAGAAATTCAGCAGAAATTTACAAAGGAATTTGAAAATCTTGCCAATAGAATATTTGAAGAGAAAGGCAGCAAGCTTACTGAGCAGAATAGAGAAAAGTTAAATGAGATTCTTAATCCTCTTAGAGAACAAATCAATAAATTCGAACAGAAAGTTGAAGAGACGAACAAAGAAAGCATAAAAGGCCACGCATCGTTACGTGAACAGCTTCAAATGCTTAAAGAAATGAATCAGCAGATTACGCAAGAAGCAAAAAATCTTACAACCGCACTTAAAGGACAATCAAAATCACAGGGCAACTGGGGCGAATTTATTCTTGAAAGTATTCTTGAAAAATCCGGTTTAGTAAAAGGAAGAGAGTATTTCGTTCAGGAAAGTATAATTAACGAATCAGGGAAAAGATATCAGCCGGATGTAATTATCAAACTGCCGGAGAATAAAAGCATTATTATAGATTCAAAAGTTTCTCTGGTTGGTTATGAAAAATTTGTGTCCGAAGATGACGAGAGGCAGAAACAGCTTGCTTTGCGCGAACACACAAACTCAATCCGGTCCCACATAAAAAATTTAAGCGGAAAGAATTATCAGAATCTTTATCAACTGGAAAGTCTGGATTTTGTTCTGATGTTTATGCCAATTGAACCGGCATTTGCATTAGCTGTCCAGAATGATCAGGCAATTTTCAATGAAGCGTTTGAAATGAATATTGTAATTGTCAGTCCCTCAACTCTTCTGGCAACATTAAAAACAATATCGAGCATCTGGAGGCAGGAGAATCAAAATAAAAATGCGATGGAGATTGCAAAACAAAGCGGGGATATGATTGATAAATTCACCGCATTTGTTGAGGATCTAATTTCAGTCGGAAAAGGTTTAGTCTCAGCTAAAGACAATTATGATAATGCAATGAATAAATTAGTAGATGGAAGAGGTAACCTTGTCAACCGTGCAGAAAAAATAAAGCGACTTGGTGCAAAAGCAAGCAAGCAGCTTCCGCCTTCAATATTAAATAGGGCACTTGAAGATTCAGAAGAGTAAATTCTGGAAATGTCATTCCTGCAAAAGCAGGAATCTAAGAATTAGTAAATATTAAGATCCCGCATCAAGTACGGAATGACATCAAGGAATGATCATTAATAAATCAATTAGGAGGCGCTATGAAAAAAATAATTTTACCGTCACTTCTTGCAGCAGTTGTTGTTTTTATCTGGATGTTTATATCGTGGACTGTAATACCATGGCATAATATGGATATGAAACCCATAAATGATCAGGCACTCATTGAACAGATGAGAGCATCATTGACGGAACCGGGAATTTATCTTTACCCCGGAGTACCTGAAGATCAAAGCGAAGCAGGTATGCAGAAATGGACTGATATGTACAAAGCCGGACCGCTGGTTCATTTTATGGTTTACAATCCGCAAGGTGCAGAATGGGAAATGGCGCTGCCGATGCTGAGTAGTTTTCTTATCAATTTTATTTCCGCATTCATTGCTGCTGCATTACTTATGATGACACTTGCACAGAATCCGGGATTTATGCGGAGAGTAATTTTTGTAATGATGCTCGGGTTGTTTGCTGGATTTGTCGGACCTTTTGTTGAATGGAACTGGTGGAAGTTTCCATTTGGTTATACTATTGTTGGAGTGATTGATTTATGTGTAACCTGGTTTCTGGCTGGTTTAGTTTTAGCATGGAAGATAAAACCATAAGTAAACGATTTCTAAATTCTAAATTCCTTGCCTGCCTGCCGGACAGGCAGGTTCGATATTCTTTGTTCAGGTAAAATATTGAATATTGAATATTGAAAATCGAATAATGAATATTGAAATAGGTTTAGGGTTCAGTATTAAATTTTGATTTCATAAAGGGGGCTGTAGCTCAGATGGGAGAGCGGTTCGTTCGCAACGAACAGGCCGTCGGTTCGATTCCGATCAGCTCCACTGACCTAAGGAGAATATTATTCTTGCAGTCAGTCTGAGCTTGTCGAAGACTGACAGTTGATTTTCTAGTCACACTTCGACAGGCTCAGTGTGACAACTTTCCCATCCTAAGAATTTCTTCAAACTCACTTTTTGTAACAGGCATAACCGAAAGTCTGTTTCCTCGCTGAATCAAAGTAATATTTTTTAATTTAGGATTGGCTCTTATCTGATCCAGTGTTACAGGAGTTTTAAATTCTTTGACAAGTTTGATATCAACCATAAACCAGGTCGGTGATTCCTTTTTTGCTTTCGGATCGAAGTGATCATTCTTTGGATCGAACTGTGTATGATCAGGATATCCTTCCTTCACAACTTCACAATAACCCATAACTGCCAGCGGTTCTGTGCTGCTGTGATAAAACAAAACGCCGTCACCTTTCTTAATTTCATCACGGAGAATATTTCTTGCCCTGTAATTCCGCACTCCATCCCAGAACGTTGTCTGGTTTTTACTTTTCTTCAGATCTTGAATTGAAAAGCTTTCCGGTTCGGATTTGAAAAGCCAATAGTTCATTTTCAGCACTCCTTTTAATCTATATGTAAAAGTTAAAATAATTTAACATCGTCATCCAAACAATAATTGTTCAGATTTTCATCCCTTCAATTTAATCTTTTCATCATTTGGTACTCTAAAATTGGCTGTATTTATTATCTCCTTCACTTATATTTACAACCACCTTGAATAATTCTAAATTACCAATGAAGAATCTGTATATAATATTTTTTATAAATTTTTTGGCAATGCCTGTTCTCCCTCAATCTGATGACGGTTTTAATATTGCGCGGTTAAAATACGGCGGCGGCGGAGACTGGTACAACGATCCTTCTGCGGAAGTTAATTTACTGAACTTCATCCAAAGAAATACAAATATAAAAGTCGATCCGCTTTACCGATTTGTTGATCTGGCATCAGATGAAATATTTTCATACCCGTTTTTATTTTTAACCGGTCATGGCAATATTGTTTTTTCCAAAGAGGATGCTGAGAGATTAAGACTTTATCTTGAGAACGGCGGTTTTCTTTATATTGATGATGATTATGGATTGAACAATGCAATAAGAAGAGAAATGAAAAAAGTTTTTCCTGAAAAAGACTTTGCAGAGCTTCCGTTCAACTATGGTTTATATAATATATATTACAAGTTTGAAAACGGTCCGCCAAAAACTCACGAACACGATAAAAATGTACCGCAGGGATTCGGCATCTTTATCGGAAGCAGGTTAGCAGTTTATTATACATTTGAATCGAACCCAAGTGACGGCTGGGCTGATGCGGAAGTTCATAATAATCCGCCGGAAGTAAGAGAAGAAGCGCTAAGGTTTGGGACAAACATTGTAATCTGGGCATTGACAAATTAAATTTATAATATTGATTTAATGGGAAGCAACTCAACATATTTTAAAGAGATAATCACCCGGCTTGAAAAGCTGGTTAAGAAAGAACACCTGCAGTCTGCGATAACCGGAATTCAATTATCGGCAATAACGGGGTTTGCCGGATTTACGTTTCTTTCATTGGTTGAATTGATTGGAAATTTTAATTCAAGCATCCGGACAGTTTTATTTTTCCTTTTCATATTTATCGTTGTTGCTTCAGCATCGTACTTTCTAATTTTCCCCGTTTTAAAATATTTTAAACTTTTCCGGAAAGAAACTTATTTTGAAACTGCGAAACGTGTTGGGAATTTTTCCCCTTCACTTAAAGATGATCTTCTTAATGCAATGCAGCTTGTTTCGGTTGATAATCTAAACATCTATTCCGATAATTTAATTGATGCTTCTTTCAAAAATGTTTATAACAGAAGCCATTCAGTTAAGTTTGAGTCAATTGTTAGTTATGAAAGAGCAAAAAAAATTCTGCCTTACTTCATTGGAGTTATAGTCTTCTGTGCCGCTGTTTTCGGTTTCTCTCCCGGTATGCAGGCAGCTTCTTACCGCCTGATAAATTTTGACAATGATTTCATTCCGCCTCCTAAATTTATTTTTGAAATTTCTCCGGGAAATATTGATATAACCAAAGGTGAAGATATTCTCATCACCGTAAAAATTATCGGTTCTGTTCCCAAGGAAGTTTTCATTGCAGTTAAAAGAGAGGATGAAACAGATTACAGCAATCAAAAAATCATCGGAGATTCTTCCGGCATTTATAAAATGCAGTTAAGCTCTATCAGGAACTCATTTAAATATTTTGCAATGGCAGAAGATGTTAAAAGTGAATTATACGAAGTTAAAGTAATTGACCGGCCGACAATTGAAACTTTCGACCTCACTGTGAGTCCGCCGTCTTATTCAAAAATTCCGAAAATAATTCAGAAGGATAACGGAAACGTTACATCCCTGATCGGCACGAAAGTTCAGATAAATCTTTCTTCAACAAAAAATCTTTCCCGCGCATTTCTTCAATTTAGCGATTCCTCATTTATTGAATTAATTTCTGATGAAAATAATGCAGCAGGTACCTTTACTGTCAGGAAGGATAACGGTTATACAATTAATCTGACTGATGTTAGTGAAAATTCAAACTTGTCACCGGTTAAATACCAGGTTAAAGCATTGTTCGATGCCTTTCCTTCTATTGAACTTATTACGCCTGATAAAAATCTTCATCTGCCGAATGATAACAGGATTGCTCTCTTCACAAAAATTTCTGACGATTACGGATTCTCAAAACTGGTTTTACATTACAGGCTTTCAGCATCGAGATATGAGCCTGAACAAACTGAGTTCAGCACAATTGAAATTCCAATTAATAAAAACCTGACAGAAGTTGATGTCAACTACATATGGAATCTTACTCAGCTTCGGCTGGCTGTTGATGATGTAGTCACTTACTATCTTGAAGTATTTGATAATGATAATATCAGCGGACCAAAATCTGCCAAAACACAAACTATGACAATCCGGGTTCCGTCACTGGATGAAATCCTGGCTGATGCCGACAATGTTCAGGATGAGGTCGAAATGAAATTGGAGGAAACTTTAAAAGAAGCTGAGCAGCTTCAAAAAACTCTTGAGAAAATCGATCAGGATATGAAGAAGGATGAAAAGAAGTTAACCTGGGAAGAGAAAGAAAAAATAGAAAATGCACTCGATAAATTTCAGGAGCTTCAGCAAAAGGTTGATGAAATGAATGACCAGCTTGGAGAAATGAAACAGAAGCTGCAGGAGAATAATCTTCTGTCAAAAGAAACTCTTGAAAAATATATGGAGCTTCAGGAACTGATGGATGAGATGACGAGCGAAGATATGAAAAAGATGATGGAGAAAATGCAGCAATTGCTCAAGCAAATGAACAGGGATCTGACACAGGATGCTTTGGAGAATATGAAAATGGATGAAGAGAAATTTAAGAAAAGTATCGAAAGAACTTTAAACCTGCTTAAAAGAATCCAGATTGAACAGAAGCTCGATGAGCTTATAAAACGAACCGAAGAGCTGAACGAAAAACAGCAAAGCCTTATGGAACAGACTGAACAAAGTGATCCTTCAAATCAGAATGAACAAAAAGAAATGAGTGAAAAACAAAATGAAATAAGCAAACAGCTTGAGAGATTGAAGGAGGAAATGAAAAGCCTTGAAGAAAAGATGAGTGAATTAAAAGATATGCCGATGGAAGAAATGGAGGAAATGTCCGAGCAGTTTGAGAAGCAGCAAAACCAGGAACTTTCTGAAGAGGCTTCTGAAGATCTTCAAAAGATGCAGAAGCAGAAAGCCATGAAGAATCAAAGCCAGCTTTGCAATAATATGGGTAAGATGAGCGAGAAGATGAAGGAAATGCAGGAGTCGATGCAGCAGCAAAACCAGGTTCAGACTTTCACAGATATGATGAAAATTTTAGAAAACCTGCTTGCGCTTTCAAAGAAGCAGGAAGATTTGAAACAGCAGTCACAAAATATGGATCCGTATTCATCCTCATTAAATGAGCTTGCACAACAGCAGATGAATCTCAGTGAAAATCTCAAAAATCTTTTACAACAGATGGCAGACCTTTCCCAAAAAACTTTTGCAATTTCACCTGAAATGGGTGAAGCGCTCGGTAAAGCAAATCAGAATATGCAAATGTCAATTGAATCAATGCAGAACAGGAACGGTTCTTTTGCTGGTACGCAGCAGACTGAAGCGATGAAAAACTTAAATGAAGCAGCATCAATGATGAAGAACTCGATGGAGGCGATGATGCAGGGAGGAGGTCAGGGAGGAATGATGTCGCTCATGCAGCAGCTTCAGCAAATGAGCGGACAACAGATGAGTTTGAATAATATGACACAAATGCTGCAGCAAATGATGCAGGGCGGCATGTCACCACAGCAGCAGCAGGAATTGCAACGACTTTCTCAGCAGCAGGAACTAATTAGAAAATCTATGGAACAACTGAATGAAGAAGCAAAAATTTCTGGACAAAGTAAAAAACTTCCTGCCGATCTTGATAATGTTTTAAACCACATGCAGGAAGTTATAACCGATATGAATACACAAAAGCTGGATGATGATCTTATCCAAAAACAGGAAAAGATTTTATCTAAAATGCTTGATGCACAACGATCAATTAACGAAAGAGACTTTGAAAAAGAAAGAGAATCCAAAACCGGGCAGACGGTTTACAGAGACTCACCAAATCCACTCAATCTTTCAGATGAAAATTCACAAAATAAAATCAGAGATGAACTTAACAGGGCAATAAAAGAAGGTTACCTGAAGGACTACGAAGAGTTGATAAGAAAATATTACGAAGCGCTTCAGAAGGAAGAAATCGAAAATTAATCTTTTCTAATTAGACCTTTTAATTTATAAAATCCTTTCAAATTGGCTTTAATTCTGAAGAATTTAATTCCAGGTAAACATTTATCCCTAAAAGTGTATATTTTTGAGAAAATGATTTTTAATCAGTGATGAACGATTTAATAAACAATACGTTAAATATTATTTCCAAAATAAGCCGGAGCAAATGCGGCTATTTACTTCAAGTCTCACAGGCACGTGTAAATATTTTAACCATCTGGGGAGAAAGTGTCGAATCATTTCAGTCATTGAATAGCTATCTCCATGAGAAATATATTTCCGGTGGTATTACACGGGAAACAGTGGAGCAGAGCAATACATTTAAAAAATTAAAAGATGAGCTGATGTTCAATTCATTTTTTATCGAGGAAGTCCAGTCATTCAAAGAAAGAAATGAATCAATTTATATTTTATTGTTTTCGGAAAATCACTCTCAGTTCTCAGAAGAATATAAAGACAGAATTACTTCTGTACTGACAATTCTTAGCAGCCAGGTAAAAAAGTGGTTCGAAGATAAAAACAGATCCGGCCAAACGAATGAACCGGTTTTCTTAGCGCAGTCAATGATTGACGATAACGGTTTGTTATCGGATTGGGAAAGCATTTTTAAAAATTTACTTGATGCATCACCGGATTTTATTTTTATACTGAACAATTCAGGAAATTTTATACTTGTGAACCAGTCAGCCACTAATGTTTTGGATTATTCATTACAGGAATTAAAAGGCAAACACTTTACAGACATAATTGAGACTGAAAATAACCCAAGAATTTTTGCTGCAATAGATCAAACTTTAAAGACAAATATCACAACCCGGTTTGAAGTAAACTTAATCAGTAAATATGAAAGACTTATTCCGTTTGAAATAAACTGCCGCGCTATTATGAAAGAAGACACGATATTAGGTCTGCTCGGTACCGGCAAAAATATAACCTCCTTTAAAAACATTGTTGATGAAATAAAAAGATTAAAGCCCCAGGTTATTGAAGCCAACAGAATCATCCAGGTTGAACGATCGAGAACAAGACATCAAAAATCTCTTATTGATGAACTGAACCGGGTAAAGAGCGAGTTCGTATCGAATATATCTCACGAGTTCCGCACACCATTGGCTTCAATTATAGGATTTTCAGAAACGATAAATTCTGATCCTGACCTTCCGCCCGAAATGAAAAAAGAGTTTAACAATGTGATTTTAAATGAAGGTAAACGATTAGCCAAACTGATTAATGATGTCCTGGATATGTCAAAAATTGAAGGCGGAAAAATTACGCTTATTAATTCAACATTTGATGCACATAAAATGATTGCAAATGTTATTGAAAATCAAAAAGAATTTGCTGACAGAAAAAATATTACAATAAATTTTGAACACTCACCCGATCAGGCAATCATAGAAGCCGACCGGGAAAAATTGTTCCAGGCTTTTGATTCACTTATTAATAACTCTGTAAAGTTTACCAACGAAAATGGAAGAATAAAAATTATTGGCAACCATCTGTTCCGTGAACTTGAATTTATAAGAACCGATACCGGAATCGGCATCCCCGAGAAAGATTTACCTTACATATTCCAAAAGTTCTATAGGGTTAGCCGGCCGGGCACCGAACTGCCGGGCACAGGCGTTGGCTTGGTTTTTGTGAAACAAGTGGTGGATTTACATAAAGGTCTTATTACCGCCCAAAGTGAGTTGGGAAGCGGAACCACTTTTGTGTTAAAATTGCCAAAAAGCAGTAAAATTGAAAAAACTGAGGAATAACCTTGAGTAAACTGATATATATTGTTGATGACGAGCAGGCAATATCAAAACTCCTATCTTTTTGGGTGAAGGATAAGTGGGGATATGAGGTCGAAGCCTTCTCAAACGGCGAGGCAATGCTGAAGAAAATGAGCATAAAACCAGACCTGATTCTTTTGGATATTATGCTTCCGGGGCTTAATGGGGTTGAAACACTTAAACGTGTAAAACAAATTGATGAGCAGCTGCCGGTGGTTATGCTTTCTGCACAGGGAAGTATTGAAGTTGCAGTAGAATCACTCAGGTATGGTGCCTACGATTATTTTCCCAAACCAATCGACCAGCAAAGACTCGAACTTTCCATAAAAAATGCCATAAGAGCTTATGATCTTACAAAAGAAATTCAAAATCTTAAAGAGAATGTTCAAAGAGAATACAGCTTCGATAACATTATCACAGCAGACGGTAAAATGCAGGATGTTTTCAAACTGGTCACAAAAGTTCTTGATAATGATATTACAGTATTAATCTATGGTGAAAGCGGAACAGGTAAGGAACTCATCGCAAGGGCGATACATTACAATGGAAAAAGAAAAGATAAACCGTTTATTGTAGTTAATTGTGCTTCCATACCTCGTGAACTTTTGGAAAGTGAATTGTTTGGACATGAACGAGGATCATTCACAGGTGCTCATCAAAGAAAGCTGGGAAAATTTGAAAATGCGAAAGACGGAACAATTTTTTTAGATGAGGTGGGTGAACTTGAAATGCTTCTTCAGGCAAAACTTCTTCGAGTAATTCAACAAAGAGAATTTGAAAGAGTTGGCGGAAACGAACTTATCAAAACAAATGTTAGAATAATTTCAGCAACCAACCGGGATTTAAAAATTGCGGTTGAAGAGAAACAATTCAGAGAAGATCTGTTTTACAGGTTAAACTCCTTTCCGATTTTTATTCCCCCGTTAAGACAGAGAAGAGCCGATATCCTGGTTCTCGCAGAACATTTTTTAGAAGAATTCGATAAAAAACTTGGGAAGCATATTAAAGGATTCAGTAAAAAAGCTCTGAAATTAATTTATGAATATGATTGGCCGGGTAATATTCGGGAGATGGAAAATACTATCGAACGCTGCATAATTATCTGCGATAAGGATATAATTGATGACGAGGATCTGCCTACACATTTGCGATCAGAAAATAAATCCGGGGTCATTGATTATTCAGGTAATATGTTTTCCGATGATACTATTGTTCCATT
>Ga0137443_1000075_pt1 | contig 12685 bp, 13 predicted proteins | sample EasRivERMGT300_2_FD_102324 | JGI IMG/M metagenome (GOLD analysis project Ga0137443, IMG submission 102324) | Soil microbial communities from meander-bound floodplain in the East River, Colorado, USA - East River MetaG ERMGT300_2 | ecosystem: Environmental > Terrestrial > Soil > Floodplain ... | reverse complement strand
ACAAAGAGCAGTATTTTGGAAAAGTCCCTGTAACTGCATGGAACTTTTACATTGGTGGTTACCAGCCAGCACAAAAATGGTTAAAAGATCGTAAAGGTCGTTTACTTACAAATGAAGAAATTGAACACTACCAAAAAATTATCGTCGCCCTCTCCGAAACAGAACGCATAATGAAAGAGATTGAGAAAATAGGTTTATGATTATCGATTATTTATTTGTTATTCTAAAAATCCATTGACTATCACTTCCAACTTGGTGACTCAACAGCAGCATTAATTTCTAATTAATTTTGTTCATTTCGATAAAAACAAAATATTTTCAACAAATAGATGTAGTTCCTTTTTCATCCCTTCGCCTGATTGAATCCACTCAGTTCTCTACATAGCTTATTCCTGAGATTAAACATTAAAATTTAAACTGAAAGGATTATGCTATGTTATTTGCAATCGCGGTTGTACTGATAATTTTGTGGTTACTTGGAATGCTCACTGCCTCCTCAATGGGCGGTATAATTCACATTCTTCTTGTAATTGCCATTATTATGATTTTGGTAAGAGTTATTAGCGGACGGCGTGTAATTTAATCTGTCATTGCTAACAATATTCTGTTAAACATTTATGTGTTGTGCAAAAATTATTTACGAAGAGCGAATTATTCTCAACCAAAAGGATTAGCTCTCTTTTCATCCTAATGCCCGATTTAATCATGCACAATATCGATGTAGATTGATCACAAGTTAAATAACGAAAACTAATTATTAATATAGGAGTTAATTTATTATGAACACAATGAAGTACATTTTTAAGATGTGGGCATTACCACTGCTTCTGGGTTTTATTATAGCTGGCTGCGACAACAGAGATGGAATTATTTATCCCCCGGCTAATACTGCACCCACAATAATTTTTACAAACCCCCTTAATGCCGCAACAAACGTGGCTTTGAATCAGATAATTGCTGCAACCTTTAACGAGACAATGGATGCCGCAACAATTACATCGGCAACCTTTACCCTCATGCAGGGGACAACATCTGTACCCGGCACTGTAGGTTATTCTGGTACGGTTGCAACTTATATACCATCAAGTAATCTTTTGTCTAATACAACATATACCGCAATGATTACAACAGGTGCTAAGGATCTTGAAGGTGCCGGCCTGGTAAGTAACTATGTCTGGAGTTTTACAACAGGTACAACAAGCAGCACTTATACAGTAACGCTGTCATCAAGTCCGCCAGCAGGTGGAACAACAAGCGGAAGCGGTACATTTAATTCAGGTTCTTCAGTAACTGTAACTGCAACCCCGAATTCCGGGTATACATTTACCAACTGGACAGAAAACGGAATTGAAGTATCAGCAACATCAAGCTATCAGTTTATTTTAAGTGGAAACAGAACATTAGTTGCGAACTTTTCTTCACCAAGTTTAACATATACAGTAATACTGTCATCAAATCCGTCAGCAGGTGGATCTACAAGTGGAGGCGGTACATTTAATTCAGGTTCTTCAGTAACAGTAATTGCAACAGCGAACTTTGGATATACATTTACTAACTGGACAGAGGACGGAAATGAAATAACAACAAATGCAACCTATCAGTTTACATTAGTTGCAGACAGAACCTTAGTTGCGAACTTCACTCCATCAGGTCAAATAATAGATCTTGGATCTGCAGCTCCTTTCGGAGGATTTGGAGGCAGCGCAGGTATGACCAACCAGGGAGTCTTTACGGTGGTTAATGGAGACATTGGAACTACTGCGGCTTCTACTTTGGTAACCGGATTCCACGATTCTAATGGAGATTTTTATACTGAGACGCCGCTTAATATTGGCAATGTGACCGGTATAGTTTTTTGTGCACCTCCTCCTCCGGGAACAGCGACAAAATTTGCAATAGCTCAGCAAGCATTACTTGATGCTACGATAGCATATAACTACCTCGCAGGTCTTCCGGGCGGTCCTGATCCGGGTGCAGGTGAGTTGGGCGGATTAGTTTTAGCACCGGGCACATATACATCTGCAGCAGGTTCATTTGATATTACTTCAGGCGACTTAACTCTCGATGCCCAGGGTGATCCGAATGCTGTATGGGTATTCCAGATGGCATCAACATTAACTGTTGGTATTGCCGGACAACCTCGCAGTATTATTCTTGTGGGTGGCGCGCAATCTGAAAATATTTTTTGGCAGGTCGGAAGTGCAGCCACTATTAACGGTGCAGGCGGCGGCACGATGGAAGGAACTATAATTTCTATGTCAGGCGTCACTTTCTCTACTGCAGGAGTTGTTACGTTAACAACTCTGAATGGCAGAGCATTGAGTCTTGTTGCTTCGGTTACACTTGTTAATACTATTATAAATGTACCGTAAAGCCAAAGCTGGAATGTTTGAGGTGAGGAGTTACAGTCTCCTCACTCCATATTTTCAAAATGAGGATACCAATTAGAGAATAGACCTTCAAATAAATCTAATGGTCTTGAGTTAAAGAATATTTCAATAAATAAAAAGGAAACATAAAATGAAAAAATTATATACAACGCTTGCATTGATGCTGATTATTGGCATTGGTGTTTCTCAAGCACAAACAGTAACAGACAGCTGGGCTTTCGGGTTTGGTTTAAGTTATCCCAGATTTTCATCAGTTAACATAACCGGAACAAATTCTAATTACGGTGCATATCTTTCAATGCAGCGAAATTTTTCCGAGTATGTAGGATTAAGATTGAAGTTAGGTTATTCTCATCTCGAAGGAGAATGGACTGACGCGGCTCTTGCCGTAAATGAGGAATCAACAAGCCTTATAACAGGCGATATTGATTTGCTCTACTATTTTGTTCCGTGCGAACGTCTTTCACCTTATGCATTTGGAGGAGTTGGCATCAATAATAAAACCATAGATAACGGGCAAACAGTTTACCCGGATGATAACAAAGTCGGAACTCATTTAAGCGTGGGTGCCGGTGTCGAATACAAAATAAATTCAAACTGGAATGTAGTTACAGAGTTTGGATACCATGTTACAAACAATTCAGAACTTGAAGGCACAATTGTCCCGACTGAAGTGAATGGCCGCGATTCTTATATAGCTCTGAGCGCTGGTATGAATTTCATTTTTGGTCATGGTGGGAAATCGGAGCTTTGCGAACCCTGTAAGGGAATTACCAGTACAACTGATTCGATAGACTATGCAAGAATTGAAGATATGATTGTCAGACATATACCGAAAGAAGTTATTGTTGATAATTTTATCTATGCAATTTCAGAAGATAGATTGGTTCTGGTTGGTGTAAAATTCGCGTTTGATAAATCAGACTTGTTACCGGAATCATACCCCGTGCTTGATCAAGGTGTGAAGCTGTTAAAAGATCATCCGGATATTGATGTTGAGATTGAAGGATATACTGATTGGATTGGTAGTGCAGAATATAACCAAACGCTTTCAGAAGAAAGATCTCAAACAGTTAAAAAATATCTTGTCTCTAAAGGTATAGCAGAGTCAAGACTTACAACTATTGGTTACGGAAAAGGAAATCCAATTGCAAGCAATGAAACTGATGAGGGCAGAGCAATGAACAGGCGAATAGTGTTTAGAATTATTAAGTAGAGAATTTTTAAGTAATTTATATAAATCCCTGTTGCTAAATGCCGCAGGGATTTTTTTTGTTAATAGTCAGTTATTTTTTTCCCGAGTAAAGGGGTAGTTCTTTTTTCATCCTTTCGCTGTATTGTGCAATTTCATATTTCTATCTAACATCATTTAGGAAGAATTTGTCATAAATGTATAAATAAAACGAAGATTAGAACAATAAAAGTGTTCAAAGAGAAAACCGTCGGACGGGTAAAATCAGATTATTAAAGAAACCAATTAAATGGATAAAATAAATTTGCATCAATCCTATAACGAAAACCAGGAAACTGAAATCATCATTGAAGAATCTCCGGAGATTGTCCCTGATTCCGTCTTTACAAAATTCTTTTTAGAAGTTTCTTCGCTTACAAGTTTTACTTTACACTTTTTCAAAGAAGTAGTTAAACCACCATATGAGTTTAATGAACTGATGAAGCAATCTTTTCTGATTGGATATAAGACTCTTCCTTTGGTAGCTATTACAGGATTTATAATTGGACTTGTACTTACTATTCAGTCAAGACCTACTCTGGCAAAGTTTGGAGCGGAATCATTGCTGCCTGCGATGGTAGCAGTCTCAATTATTCGGGAAATAGGACCGGTTATTACTGCGTTAATCTTTGCAGGAAAAGTCGGATCGGGGATTGGGGCAGAGCTGGCTTCGATGAATGTTAGCGAACAAATTGATGCTATGCAGGTATCGGACACAAACCCGTTTCACTATCTTGTTGTTACAAGGATAGTATCAGCAACACTGATGCTTCCGCTATTGGTGATTTTGGCTGATGGTCTTGGTTTAGTAGGATCATTTATCGGAGTTAACATAAAAGGAAATGTAGGTGCCCATTTATTTTTTTCTCAGATATTTCAAAGTCTCGAATTTTATGATCTGATTCCGGCTGTCATCAAAACATTTTTCTTCGGATTTGCAATAGGACTGATAGGATGTTATAAAGGCTATAATTCAAATAAAGGTACTGAAGGAGTTGGTAAAGCGGCAAACTCAGCCGTAGTGTTCTCATCTCTGATGATTTTTATAATAGATATGATAGCCGTACAGATTACAAGTTTGTTTCAAAGCTAAAGTGAGCAGTTAGAAAAATGCAAGTGAATGAAACGTTTATACAAACCGAAAATGATAACAAGCAGAATGGTGCTGTTGTAGTTGAGATGGAACATCTGAGGAAATCGTTCGGGAACAATCATGTGCTGCGTGATATTAACCTGGTGATTAGAAAAGGAGAAACCCTCGCTATACTCGGGCAATCCGGAACCGGTAAATCAGTTCTTATCAAATGTATCGTTGGATTGGTCGAAATTGATGATGGTAAACTTTTTATACTCGGGCAGAATATTTCCGGGTTAAAGTATTCGGAAATGATTGAGATACAAAAAAAAATCGGTTTCCTTTTTCAAAGCGGTGCTTTATATGATTCAATGTCAGTAAGAGAAAATCTTGAATTTCCGCTTAGAAGACAAATACGTTCAATACCGAAAGAAAAAATAGAGTCGCTGGTAAAAGAAGCATTGCAGGATGTAGGACTTGTTGAAGCAATTGATAAAGCGCCCTCGGAGCTTTCCGGCGGTATGCGTAAGCGTTTAGGTTTAGCCAGAACATTAATTTTAAAACCAGAGATAATGCTTTATGATGAACCTACAACCGGGCTGGATCCCATAACATCAAAAGAAATAAGTAAGCTTATCCTGGAAGTACAAAGAAAATATGATACTACTTCAATCATTATTACACATGATATTGAATGTGTTAAGCTAACTGCAGATAGAATCATAGTGCTCAAAAATGGAATATGCGCTGCAGAAGGAACATATAATGAGCTTGAGAAATCTGCAGACCCATGGATAAGATCATTTTTTCAATAATACATCAGACTATATAGCAGGAGTAAATTAAATGAAAAAAAATATAAGCAGTAAAATCAGGCTCGGAATATTTATTTCTCTTGGAATAGCAGTATTCATTGTAGCAATATATTTTATCGGCGAGAAACAGCAATTATTCAGAAGCACCTTTCGCGTAAGCGGAGTCTTTAAAGATGTTGGCGGACTCCAGGCAGGGAATAATGTAAGGCTTTCAGGAATAAATATTGGGACTATAGACAACGTCACCATAATAAGTGATACTTCAGTCAGAGTAGACATAGTGATTGATGAAAGTACACGGCGGTTTATAAAGAAAGATGCAGTTGCTAGTATTGGCTCGGAAGGTCTTATGGGCAATAAAGCCTTGATTATAAGTCCCGGAACGGGCGATAAAAAAATAATAGAAGACAGCGATATAATTGCAACAACTCAGCCAATAGATATAGACGAAATTCTGAAATCATTAAAAACAACTATTGATAATACATCCGCTATCACAGGTGATTTAGCTAAGATCTCAACAAATATAGAATCGGGAAAAGGAACAATTGGAAGACTAATGATGGATAAAGAGTGGAGACAAAATTTTGAAACTACTATTATTAATTTGAAAGAAGGGTCAGACGGGTTTAGAGCGCTAATGGATAAAGCAAATGAGATGGACAATATTCTGATATCATTAGAATCAACTATTGAGAATACAAACAAGATTACGAATGATTTGTCAAGCATTACCGGCAGTATACAATCAGGAGATGGAATAATAGGAAGACTGTTTATGGATCAATCGATGGGACAAAATTTTGATTCTATTATGGTTAATTTGAAAGAAGGCTCTGCCGAGCTTAAAATATTTTTGGAGATGGCACAAGACAGCTGGCTTTTGGGATTTTAACTTCGATGAGCTGGTTTAATTTTTAATCTACATTAACATCTTTTTTTAAACTGGCAGCAATATAAATTGTTAAAGGCGAAAAGTTCTCATCCCGAATAAATGTTAATTAAACAAACCTTAAAAGGATTAAGCCTTTATTCATCCCTCCGCTCTATAGGATACAGAGTTTATCATCGATAAGTTATTTTAAAATTAAAAGATGATTTTCCGTTCTTGAATAACAGGAATTGAAAACAATGTTACATTATAATTAAGAAGGAGTACTCAATGAAGCATATTAAGATTGCCATATTAGCGGGGAGTCTTCTCATCGGCTTATTTATTGCTGGATGCGGAAGCAACTCGGTTGTCGTCGACGAAGAATCGACCACATCATCAATTCGTGCGGCTGAAGAGGTTGGTGCAACTGATATTTCAACTGCATCTCTCTATTTACAGCTGGCAAAAGAAGAGTTGGTGAAAGCCCAGACATTTGCAGAAAACGGTGAAAAGGAAAAAGCCGAGTCAATGCTCTTGCGTGCAAGTGCGGACGGCGAACTGGCTGTAGCTCTGTCCAGAAGTGATACCGACAAGAGAGAAGCCGCAGATGCAATAGAACGGGTAAAACAGCTTAGACTAGAACACAACTTACCTAACGAAAGGAATTAACTGATGAAACTCATAAAATATTTTATTACACTAGCGTTTGCCGGATTTTTGATTAGCTGCAGCGCTACCTTGCCACCTCAGGAACTGGTTGACGCACGTCTGGCTTACCAGATCGCAAGTACAGGGCAGGCGGCACAATTAGTGCCAGCAGAATTGCACAAAGCAAAAACAGCACTTGACCTCGCTGAAAAATCTTTTCTGGATGATCCTGATTCATATATTACCCGTGATCTCTCATACGTAGCTGATCGCAAATCAAGGTTAGCCGGGGCACTTGCTATTACATTTGCTGAAAATGTAGCAACTGAAAAAGCTAAAAAAGAGTACGAATTAACTCAGGCTGAAATCGTGAAGAACACAACAGAGCAGCTTTCCATTGAGCAGCAAGCGCGGATTGATGCCGAGTTGATTGCGGCTGATGCACTAGCTAAACTTGGAGCACTTAAGGAAGAAGAACGGGGACTTGTACTTACACTTTCAGGCAGTGTCCTGTTTGCTTCAAACGAATCCACACTTTTACCGGAAGCACAGAATCGTCTAAACCAGGTAGCCGATGCGCTTCTTGTAACCAAAGAAAAACGACTCATTATCGAGGGTTTCACTGACTCACAGGGATCGTCCGATTATAACATTGGATTGTCTCAAAGACGCGCTGATACGGTGCGCTCATATCTAATTTCGCGCGGTTACCCGAGTGATCTGATTCAAACTCAGGGAATCGGTGAAGAGAGACCAGTTGCGGACAATAACAGCGCTGAAGGCAGGGCAAATAATCGTCGGGTAGAGATCGTAGTCGAACGCACAACAAGCAAATTGTGAAGATTCACTAACAATTATTAGTAAAACCAGACCCGGAAATTATCCGGGTCTTTTTTACTTTTTTCCCAACTACATTTTCCTTCTAAGTTTTTTCCTTAACTCTTGCCTTAAAAAACAATGACCAAACTTTTCCATTTTTAAAAATGGCTCTCACATTACCATAAATTTTCATCTTCGAATAGTCATCATCGTGAATAAGTAAGTATTAACATGACTTCAGGAGTAGTTCCTTTTTCATCCTTTTGAACGATTGTATTTGAAGGGCATAATGATAAATATAGTTATGTAATAATTCCCATCTGGTATCAGGAAATTTTAAATCTTATAAAGATATTCAGGCAGAGTACAACAGTTAACATGAAAAATATTTCTATTTACCTCATCCCATTACTTTTAATATGTGCTGCTATAAGTGATGCTTCAATAACTGAAGAGAAAGCGGTTATAAATTCAGCCACATACTTTCCTCTTAACAATGGTATAACATTGATTTATAATTCCTCATTTGGCGAAAGCATATCAAAATATTTTCAGGATGGTGAATTTACTATCACTTCGAGCGAAGCGGATGACTTCAAGTACAGACAGGCTTTAATAATAAAAGAAGACGGCGTTTATGTAATAGAAACATATCAGTTCGTAAAAATATTTTTATTTATTAATGAAGAAGCAACGTCCACGTATGGAAAACCTTTGCTGCGATTTCCTCTACCTTTATTACCTGGTATGGAGTGGGAATGGGAAGGAGATGAATATTCAGATGGCGATACGACAAAAGTGAAGGTTACAGGTAAAGTTCTTGGGAAGGAGTTTGTTACAACAGATGCCGGAAGATTTGAAACCATAAAAATAGAATCTCTGATTGAGGGATCTTCCGATCTTAAAAACAGAGTAACCGAATGGTATGCAGAAGGGATTGGACTGATAAAAGTAAAAGCAATTATTGAAGGCGGGGGAATGATGGGATTCCTGAGGGATATTCTGGGATATGGAACCATCGAATTTGAATTGAAAGAAATCAGAAAGCAATAAGCAAAACCAATTTTTATTCCACGAAAAGTTCTCATCCCAATTAAGTATTGGATAAACTAATCTAAAAGATGTAGTCCCTTTTTCATCCCTTTGTCCGATTGAACGTCTTCACTTCTCTGCATAGTTTCATGCAGGATTGAAACATTAAAATTTAACCTGAAAGGAAACATGCTATGTTATACACAATCGCAATTGTTTTGATAGTTCTTTGGCTGCTTGGATTGCTCAGTTCCTACACAATGGGCGGGGTTGTTCACGTACTGCTGGTTCTGGCAATTATAATGATCTTAGTTAATGTCTTTAAAGGACGTCGTGCACTCTGAACATTTTTTTGAGTGTAAAATTTTTCAGCAAGCTGCAATCATAATTGACGACAAACTTTAAATTCTCAACACTTTCTGTTTTTAGATAAAAGAAGTAGTCACATAAATCTATGGCTGAGCAAAATAATTCTTCCCGCGGAATCAGGATTCTAGTTGGTGTAGCAGCACTTGTAATAATTATTACAGGAATTAATCTTGCACAATCAGTTGTTGTTCTATTACTTATCTCTTTTTTTCTTGCACTGCTTGGAACGCCGCCAGTACTATGGTTAAAGGAAAAACATATTCCATCCGGAATTGCGGTTTTAATTGTTATGGCTGGTATGATAATCATTATAATTCTGATTGGCATTCAGATCGGTACATCCTTCAGCAGCTTTTCAGATGAACTGCCTTTATTGCAAGTACATATCCGGGAACAAGTCCTGGAGCTTAGCGCATTTTTAAGAAGCAAGGGATTTTCCGGCACACAAAAATTTTTATTAGATTTTGTTAAGCCTGAAGTAATAATGAACCTTACTGCAGATTTGTTAACGGGATTAGGTTCTGTCCTGTCTGATCTTGTTTTAATTCTGCTAACAGTAACTTTTATTTTACTTGAAGTCTCAAGCTTTCCTATAAAACTCCGCGCAGTAATTGGAGATCCAAAACAGAAGTTTCCCCAGTTCACAAAGTTCGCTAATGATATGAAACGATATATGGTTATTAAAACTTTCATGAGTTTAGCTTCAGGCATTTTGATAGCAGTCTGGTTGTACATTCTTGGTGTAGATTACCCGATACTATGGGGCTTTCTTGCTTTTCTGCTTAACTACATTCCTAATATAGGATCTATTGTTGCCGCTATTCCAGCAGTGATTTTAGCTATTGTTCAGTTGGGATTTGGAAGCGCAATACTGGTGGCAGCAGGATATATAGTAGTTAACTTCGTAGAAGGCAATGTTATAGAACCAAGACTGATGGGAAGGAAACTCGGGCTTTCTACGCTTGTAGTATTTCTTTCGTTAATTTTTTGGGGAGGCTTGCTTGGATTTGTAGGTGCAATTCTTTCTATACCGCTGACTATGACACTGAAGTTTGCATTTGAAAATAGTGAAAGCACAAGATGGATTGCTGTATTGCTTGGATCAGAAAAGATGGATGAAAAATCCATTCCAATATCAAATAAGAAAAAAGATTAATGATAAAAGCGCACAGATTAAAAACCCACCATTCAAATGAAAAAAGTTATCGCTGCTAAAAGTTGAAAATAAAAAACACACTTATCGAATCCAATGCAACCCCAGAATAAAAATTTGATTATTGTGTGAGTTTAGCTCACCCAAAAGGTGTAGTTCCTTTTTCATCCTTTCGCCCGATTGAACAACCCCGGATTACTTCATATCATATTATTGGAATTAAGAAACTATCCCGGTAAATATTTCCCAGCCGCATAAATATTCGGAATACTGGAATGAAGCATATTAATAACAGAGGCGAATTAAAATGAACGGATTCAGTATTACAAAAGTGATTGTTGAAAGCCCAATTCCAAAAACGGTAATGAATTACCTGAGGATCGAAAAAGATATCCTGACAAATCTCCTGTCAAAAAGCAAGGAAGGAGACTCCCAATCATTTTCTGAAATTTCCAACCAGGTATTAAAGATTTCTCATTCTTATTTTCTTTCCAAGTATCATCTTAAAAAAATAGACAACAAGGAGGATGTAGATGACTTAGCGCATAATGTCTACCTGTCATTTGCAGAACAGTATCAGAAAATACAGAATCTTCAGAACTGGCTTCGCAGAGTTCTTTTCATCACCTATGTAAAATGGTATAAAAGAAAGAGAACTTATGACAACATAGTTTTGAAAAATAATTTTCAGGTTTGTGAACAAGTAGAAGACAGATCAATTTTGCTGGATATTAGTATGGTGCTTGGTGTACTTGAAAAACTGACCGAAGTAAAGCAGCAGATTATCAAGCTTCGGTTTTTGGGCGGATTAAGATTTTCTGAAATTGCCAGAATCCTGAACAAAAAGGATGTGGCAGTAAAAAAAATGTTTTACCGTGCCTTACTGGAGATAAGAACTAAAATCGAGTGATTTAATTTCAATTTATAATAGATTAAAAAAAATTAACTAATAAGAGAATAAACTTAATTCCGAAGAACTCAACGAATATAGACCTAATAAATAATGAAGATTTATTAAGCTAGGAATTTTAATCTAAATAGAAAAAGGAGACATACTATGCGTTATTTTTTTGTATTGATGGCAGCACTTTTCTTATCGGGTATTTCAAGCACTTCAAATGCACAGTTACGTGCGTTTAATCTAAACAGCCAGCCGATATGGGGACCTACAGGTTATGATTATGTTGAATATTATTACCTGCCTGGCGCTGATGCTTATTACAATGTTCCCCAACAGCGTTATTACTATTATAATAATGGGCGTTGGAGGAATAGCTCATCATTACCATCACGTTATAATAATTATGATTTATATAATTCTTATAAAGTTGTGGTGAACGATCGGGAACCATGGAAAAACCATAAAAAGTATAAGGATAAATACTACTCATACAAAGGTCGTCACAGTCAGCAGCTAATCCGCGATAGCCGGGATTCAAAATATTTCGCAAATAAAAGACATCCCGAGCATAAAAACTGGCTTAAGAAGCAGAAACATGATAACGGTAAGCACAAAGGGTGGTATAAAGAAAAAGGCAGTAATGGAAGTCGGAAGGATGATAATCAAAAGAGCAAGAACAAGAATTGATTGTGATTTTAAAAGTCCGATGACAAATGCACAGTGATAAAAGAGTATTCAAAAAAAATATTATTATTTAATTAATCATAATGGCATCAAATTCATGAACAAAAAAACAATTGCAATCATCATTATTGTAATAGGTTTGTTAATGACTCTGTATACCGGATTTAATTATGTAACACGAGAAAAAGTGGTGGACATTGGTAATGTTGAGATTACAGCAGATAAAAATAATACGGTAACCTGGGGACCATTTGTCGGTATAGGAGTAATGGTAATCGGCGGAGTTGTTTTTTTAGCCGGTAAAAAGAAATAGTTCAGATTAAATGTAAACTGAGATGATCATCTTAACCAATAGATGTTGTTCCTTTTTCATTCCTTTGTCCGATTGAACTATCTCAAAATCTTTCATATCATATTAACAGCCAGGTTTCTGTGAATTTTAATAAGATCAAGGCAAGCGAGTTTCCGGTTTACCAGGAAAAAGTAAATAATTATTTCTAAAAAAAACCAAAAGGAGAATTATGAAAAGCAAATATTTAATTTTAATAGTTTTACTATCCATTGCAGGTATAGTAATGACAGGTTGTAATGTTGATCGGGAAAAAAAAGTGGAAGATGCTGAAGAAAGTGTTGAACAGGCAAAACAGGATTTGAAAGAAGCCCAGGCAGAATATGAAATGGAATGGCAGCAATT
>Ga0137443_1000074_pt1 | contig 12755 bp, 9 predicted proteins | sample EasRivERMGT300_2_FD_102324 | JGI IMG/M metagenome (GOLD analysis project Ga0137443, IMG submission 102324) | Soil microbial communities from meander-bound floodplain in the East River, Colorado, USA - East River MetaG ERMGT300_2 | ecosystem: Environmental > Terrestrial > Soil > Floodplain ... | reverse complement strand
TGACTGTACCCTCAGAGAAAGCCCCGGCTAACTACGTGCCAGCAGCCGCGGTAATACGTAGGGGGCAAGCGTTGTCCGGATTTACTGGGTGTAAAGGGCGCGTAGGCGGGTTGGCAAGTCAGAGGTGAAATCCTACAGCTTAACTGTAGAACTGCCTTTGATACTGCTGATCTTGAGTGCGGAAGAGAGAGACGGAATTCCAGGTGTAGTGGTGAAATACGTAGATATCTGGAAGAACACCAGTTGCGAAGGCGGTCTCTTGGTCCGTAACTGACGCTCAGGCGCGAAAGCGTGGGGAGCAAACAGGATTAGATACCCTGGTAGTCCACGCTGTAAACGATGAATACTAGGTGTTGGGTCGAAAGGCTCAGTACCGCAGCTAACGCATTAAGTATTCCACCTGGGGAGTACGATCGCAAGGTTGAAACTCAAAGGAATTGACGGGGGCCCGCACAAGCAGTGGAGCATGTGGTTTAATTCGATGCAACGCGAAGAACCTTACCTAGGCTTGAAATGCAGTAGACAGGGTATGAAAGTACCTCTCCCTTCGGGGCTGCTGCACAGGTGCTGCATGGCTGTCGTCAGCTCGTGCCGTGAGGTGTTGGGTTAAGTCCCGCAACGAGCGCAACCCCTACCATTAGTTGCCATCAGGTAATGCTGAGCACTCTAATGGGACTGCCTACGCAAGTAGTGAGGAAGGTGGGGATGACGTCAAGTCCGCATGGCCCTTACGCCTAGGGCCACACACGTGCTACAATGGATGTTACAGCGGGTTGCGATACCGCAAGGTGGAGCCAATCCCTTAAAAACATCCCCAGTTCGGATTGGAGTCTGCAACTCGACTCCATGAAGTTGGAATTGCTAGTAATCGCGGATCAGCACGCCGCGGTGAATACGTTCCCGGGCCTTGTACACACCGCCCGTCAAGCCATGGAAGCCGGGGGTACCCAAAGCCAGTGTCCTAACCGCAAGGAGGGAGCTGTTTAAGGTAAAACCGGTGACTGGGGCTAAGTCGTAACAAGGTAGCCGTACCGGAAGGTGCGGCTGGATCACCTCCTTTCTAAGAGTAATCCGAAACCGTAAATTGACATACAGCTCACTCTTTCATTTTTTGTTCTTACTCTGATGATGCTCAGGCCGAATAGTCATCTTAAAAAATTTTAAGATGATTTTTTGTTGTCTAAGAAAATCAATGGGCCTGTAGCTCAGATGGTTAGAGCGCACGCCTGATAAGCGTGAGGTCAGTAGTTCAACTCTACTCAGGCCCACTTTTTTGGGTGTGTGTTAAGTTTTTGATTGATACCCCAATAAACTCTTGATAGTTTTTGGGGCTATAGCTCAATTGGGAGAGCGCCGCCCTTGCAAGGCGGAGGTTATCGGTTCGATCCCGATTAGCTCCACTATACCTGAAATATTTTCAGGTTATGTTCTTTGAAAGATTGAAAGAGTAATAACGAATCCCGTTTTTCGGGATGAGTTTTACTGAGCCTGTAATTTTAATAGAAAGAGCACAAATCTATCTGTGTATAAAAATTTTGGTTAAGTTATAAAGAGCACATGGTGGATGCCTTGGTACGGGAAGTCGATGAAGGACGTGACTACCTGCGATAAGCCACGGATAGGCGGAAATAGCCTGAGACCCGTGGATCTCCGAATAGGGAAACCTGTCTCGAGTAATGTCGGGACATCCACAACTGAATCCATAGGTTGTGTGAAGACAACCCAGGGAACTGAAACATCTAAGTACCTGGAGGAAGAGAAAACAATAGTGATTTCCTTAGTAGTGGCGAGCGAAAAGGAATAAGCCTAAATCGTTTAACGTGTTAAAGGTGGTAACCCTTGCGTCAACAGGGTCGTGGGGCTTATTCGGGCTGAATTACCGATAAGCCGAAGAGTCAAAAATTATGTTGTTAGCTGAAAGTTCTGGAAAGTTCTACCACAGAAGGTGATAGTCCTGTAAGCGAAAGCAACATAACTCTTTGGAATGAGTTCCCAAGTACCGCGAAATAAGTGGAAGTTTGTGGGAATCTGCCAGAACCATCTGGTAAGGCTAAATACTCATCCGTAACCGATAGTGAACAAGTACCGTGAGGGAAAGGTGAAAAGAACTCCTAATAGGAGAGTGAAATAGTACCTGAACCCGTGTGCTTACAAGCGGTTGGAGTCCCGATTTATCGGGATGACAGCGTGCCTTTTGGATAATGAGCCAACGAGTTACTCGTATGTTGCAAGGTTAAATCCCTAAGGGATGAAGCCGTAGCGAAAGCAAGTCCTAACCGGGCGATTGAAGTAGCATGCGGTAGACGCGAAACCGGGTGAGCTACCCTTGTCCAGGATGAAGTGAGGGTAAAACCTCATGGAGGTCCGAACTAATGTGGGTTGAAAACCGCTTGGATGAGGTAAGGGTAGGGGTGAAAGGCCAATCAAACTCGGAAATAGCTCGTATTCCTCGAAATAGCTTTAGGGCTAGCCTCGAGACAAAGTGTAACGGAGGTAGAGCACTGATTGGGCTAGGGCTGTCACAACGGTACCAAACCCAGACAAACTCCGAATTCCGTATACATGTTTCTCGGGAGTCAGGCGGTGGGGGATAAGCTTCATCGCCAAGAGGGGAACAACCCAGACCATCAACTAAGGTCCCCAAATGATAGTTAACAGAGAAAGGATGTTAAGTTGCTTTGACAACTAGGATGTTGGCTTAGAAGCAGCCATTCATTTAAAGAGTGCGTAATAGCTCACTAGTCAAGCGACTCGGCGTCGACAATACTCGGGACTCAAACTATCTACCGAAGTTATGGATTCCAGTTTACTGGAATGGTAGAGGAACATTCTATATGCATCGAAGGTGTGCCGCGAGGCATGCTGGAGCGTATAGAAACGCAAATGTTGGCATAAGTAACGATAATCCCGGTGAAAAACCGGGACACCGAAAGTCTAAGGTTTCCTGAGCAATGTTAGTCATCTCAGGGTTAGTCGGTCCCTAAGCCGAGGCTGAAAGGCGTAGGTGATGGAAAACAGGTCAATATTCCTGTACCTGATATGTTTTGTTTGACCGTGAGTAGGGACGCAGTAGTGAAGGTCAGCCACCTGTTGGATTAGGTGGTCTAAGCAAGTAGGCTGAAAGTGTAGGCAAATCCGCACTTTCTTAAGGCCGAGATGCGAACGGGAGTCCTTTGGACATAAACTGACCGTAAGCACACTGCCAAGAAAATCTTCGCACGGGAGAAATTTATCAGACCGTACCGCAAACCGACACAGGTAGACGAGATGAGTATTCTAAGGTGCTCGAGTGAGCCGTGGTTAAGGAACTCGGCAAATTAGCTCCGTAACTTCGGGAAAAGGAGCGCCCCTAGTAGGTGAAGTTCCCGCGAACTTAGCCCAACGGGGTCGCAGTGAAAAGGCCCAGGCGACTGTTTAACAAAAACACATGTCTCTGCGAAGTCAATCAAGACGATGTATAGGGACTGACACCTGCCCGGTGCTGGAAGGTTAAGAGGAGGGGTTAGCCGCAAGGCAAAGCTCTGAATCGAAGCCCCAGTAAACGGCGGCCGTAACTATAACGGTCCTAAGGTAGCGAAATTCCTTGTCGGGTAAGTTCCGACCTGCACGAATGGTGTAACGATTTGGGCACTGTCTCAACCACGGGCTCGGTGAAATTGTGGTACCGGTGAAGACGCCGGTTACCCGCATATGGACGGAAAGACCCCGTGCACCTTTACTGCACCCTAACATTGGGTTCGGATAAAGCATGTGTAGCATAGGTGGGAGACTTTGAAGCCGGGTCGCTAGATTCGGTGGAGTCAACGGTGAAATACCACCCTTGTTTTATTTGGATTCTAACCTCAACCCTTGAATCAGGGTTAGGAACAGTGTTAGGCGGGTAGTTTGACTGGGGCGGTCGCCTCCCAAATTGTAACGGAGGCTCTCAAAGGTTCCCTCAGCATGGTTGGTAATCATGCGGTGAGTGTAAAGGCAAAAGGGAGCTTGACTGCGAGACATACAGGTCGAGCAGGTGCGAAAGCAGGACTTAGTGATCCGACGGCTGCGAGTGGAAGTGCCGTCGCTCAAAGGATAAAAGGTACGCCGGGGATAACAGGCTGATCTTACCCAAGAGTTCATATCGACGGTAAGGTTTGGCACCTCGATGTCGGCTCATCGCATCCTGGGGCTGAAGAAGGTCCCAAGGGTTTGGCTGTTCGCCAATTAAAGCGGTACGTGAGCTGGGTTCAGAACGTCGTGAGACAGTTCGGTCCCTATCCTATGCGGGCGCAGGATACTTGAGAAGGGTCGTTTCTAGTACGAGAGGACCGAAACGAACGTACCTCTAGTGTACCAATTGTCACGCCAGTGGCATCGTTGGGTAGCTATGTACGGTTGTGATAAGCGCTGAAAGCATCTAAGCACGAAGCACGCTTCAAGATTTGGTATCCCTCCCGATTTATCGGGACTAAAGACTCCTCGTAGATGACGAGGTTGATAGGCTGCAGGTGTAAGTGTAGTAATATATTCAGCCGAGCAGTACTAATAAGTCGTGAGACTTAACCATTAAATTTTTGTACACAGGTTTGTTGTCTCTTTTTTCAGGTTCAGCTCTTTCATCTTTCATTTATTTTTTTTTTAAGATTTTGGTGACTATAGCCAGGGTGTTACACCTCTTCCCATTCCGAACAGAGAAGTTAAGCCCCTGTACGCCGATGGTACTGCATGCGCAGGTGTGTGGGAGAGTAGGTAGTCGCCAATTTTTATTTTAAACCTTTCCAAATAATTTCATCTCAATTATCCTTCCTTCATCCAATTATATTTTATCACTATATTTTCTCCCAAAATTTTCCATGTCAATGTTTTTTATTTATTAGTTGAATGCTGATTCAAAAATAGAAACTACTTTCACCTGTTACCACTGCGGTGATGAATGCAGTAATAATTCAATTAGGATCGACGAAAAATTTTTCTGCTGCAATGGATGCAAAACCGTTTATGAAATCTTCGAGCAAAATAATCTCTGCAATTATTATAAACTTGAAAACTCCCCCGGACTCTCACCAAATCTGAATTTCGGAAAACGGTTTGATTACCTGGATGATCCTTTAACTGTTCATAAGCTGCTTGACTACCGGGATGAAAAAATCAGCAAAGTTACTTTCAACATTCCTCAGATGCATTGCAGTTCGTGCATCTGGCTGCTGGAAAATTTATTTAAACTTAATAAATCAATTAAGAATTCCCGTGTTGATTTTCTAAAGAAAAAACTCAGCATCCAGTTCAATCATAATGAAATTAGCATAAAGCAGCTTGTTCAGTTATTGACTTCAATTGGATACGAACCGCAGATTCTTCTTGAAAGTGTTGATCAGAAAGAAGAAAAACATCTCAACAAAAAATTATTTTATAAAATAGGGATAGCCGGATTTTGCTTTGGGAATGTAATGCTGTTAAGCTTTCCGGAATATCTGTCAATCGATATAACAGAAACTTATTTCAGAAAACTTTTCGGTTACTTGAATCTTTTTCTTGCTCTGCCTGTTTTTTTCTATTCAGCTTCTGGTTATTTTATTTCTGCTTACCAGGGGTTAAGAAAAAAACTCATCAACCTCGACGTTCCAATTTCATTGGGAGTCCTGGCTCTTTTTCTTCGTTCTTCATTTGAGGTTTTAACTTTTAGTGGTCCTGGGTACTTCGATTCATTAACCGGACTGGTTTTCTTTTTGCTTATCGGAAAATATCTCCAGGAAAAAACCTACGATACACTAAACTTCGAGAGAAATTATAAATCATATTTCCCGCTTGCGGTTACAATTATTGTCGATGGAAAAGAAAAATCCATCCCGGTTTCAAAACTGATGGTAGGAAACAGGATTGTTGTAAGAAAGAATGAACTAATTCCAGCAGATTCAATTCTTTTTAAAGGTGATGGCAGAATTGATTACAGCTTCGTTACCGGAGAAGCAAAACCTGTAGGAAAGGCTAGCGGAGAAATGATTTATGCTGGAGGCAGACAGTTGAGCGGTGCTATAGAGCTTGAAGTGATAAAAGAAGTTTCGCAAAGTTATCTCACTCAATTATGGAACCATGATTCACTCAGCAAAATTTCGGAAAGTACCTTCACAAATTTTTCAAATGCAGTCAGCAAGTATTTTACAACGACGGTTTTGTTCATAGCCGCAGCTTCAGCATTATTTTGGCTTCAATATGATTCAGGAACAGCTCTGAATGTTTTTACTGCTGTGTTAATTGTAGCTTGTCCCTGTGCTCTTGCCCTTTCCACTCCTTTCACCCTCGGAAATGCAATGAGAATTTTTGGGAAGAATAGTTTTTATTTAAAAAATTCTGCGATAGTAGAGAAACTTTCAAAAATAAATTTTATCGTCTTCGATAAAACAGGCACAATAACTCAACCAGGAAAATCTGATTTGATTTATCACGGTAAAGTCCTTACTCCCCAGCAGCAGAAATCAATTAAATCGCTTGTAAGGAATTCAACTCATCCTTTAAGCAAAAAAATATTTGATTCTCTCGAAGCAGAAGAATTTTTTCCCGTTACAGCTTATAATGAAGTTACAGGCAAAGGAATCGAAGGAATTGTATTCGGCAGTCATATAAAAGTAGGATCAGCAGAATTTATTGGTGAATTAAAAAAAGATAGTGCAGATAATTTTCTCAGAACAGAAATTTATGTTTCTGCTAATTTCGAAGTATTGGGCTGCTTCACTCTTTCCAATTCTTATAGGTTAGGAATGGGAGAGATGATAAAGCAGATTGAAAATAATTACAAGGTTTCTTTGCTGTCAGGAGACAATCCTGCTGAAAAGGATTATCTTAAAAAATATTTTAATCATGAAAGTGATCTGCTCTTCAACCAGTCGCCCGAAGATAAACTCAACTTTATAAAACATCTTCAATCGAAAAAAGAAAAAGTTATGATGATTGGTGATGGACTGAATGACGCCGGTGCTTTAAATCAAAGTGATGTTGGAATTTCGGTAACCGATGACATCAGCAATTTTACTCCTGCGAGTGATGCAATAGCGGATGCAGAAATTTTAAATAAACTTCCCGTCTTTTTAAAATTTGCACGGGATAGTGTTAATGTAATTTATATTAACTTTGGAATATCGTTTTTCTATAATGTGATTGGATTGAGTTTCGCAGTCCAGGGGTTGCTTTCCCCGCTGATTGCAGCCGTCCTGATGCCGCTTAGTTCAATTACCGTTGTGTCATTTGCAACATTAACAACAAACTTTCTTGCAAAGAGGAGAAACTTACTATAGAAGTAATAGTGATTTTAATTTTTATAAGTTTGCTTATTGCCGGCAGTTTTTTAATCGCCTTTCTCTGGGCAGTTAAAAGCGGACAGTATAAGGATACGTATACACCTTCGGTCAGAGTTCTGTTTGATGAAGATACTCAGCAAAGTGATAGTTCTAAAATCAATATCAAAAAATAATCTAATCTTCAACTACAGGAGAGCTTAATGGAGTTAGAAAAATTCAGTTATGATAACGGGATTGTAAGAAAGTTTGCATTCGCAACAGTTCTTTGGGGTCTGGTTGGAATGCTTGTCGGAATTCTGATTGCAACTCAGTTATTCGCGCCCGCTTTAAATTTTAATATCCCCTTTCTAACCTTCGGAAGAATAAGACCGCTGCATACCAACGCAGTGATTTTTGCTTTTGTGGGTAATGCAATTTTTATGGGAATATATTATTCGCTTCAGCGCTTGTGCAAAGCAAGAATGTTCAGCGATTTATTCAGCAGCATTCATTTCTGGGGTTGGCAATTAATAATTGTTTCAGCTGCAATCACTCTTCCGCTAGGATTTACGACAAGTAAGGAGTATGCTGAACTCGAATGGCCAATTGATATTGCAATCGCTTTAGTCTGGATTGCCTTCGGTATCAATATGTTCGGCACAATTCTTAAGAGAAGAGAAAAACATATGTACGTTGCAATCTGGTTTTACATTGCAACGTGGGTTACAGTTACTGTTTTGCACGTAGTAAACTCGATTGAAATTCCTGTTAGTTTTTTGAAAAGTTATCCGATTTACGCTGGAGTTCAGGATGCTTTAGTTCAATGGTGGTATGGACACAACGCAGTAGCATTCTTCCTCACTACACCTTTTCTTGGATTGATGTATTATTATCTTCCCAAAGCAGCTAACAGACCGGTGTACTCATACAAACTTTCTATCGTTCATTTCTGGACATTAATTTTTATTTACATCTGGGCTGGACCTCACCATCTTCTTTATTCTGCTTTACCTGACTGGGCACAATCTCTTGGAACAGTTTTTTCAATTATGCTGATTGCTCCTTCGTGGGGAGGAATGATCAATGGATTACTAACTCTCAGAGGTGCCTGGGACCGGGTTCGCGAAAATCCGATTCTGAAATTTATGGTTGTTGCAATAACTGCTTACGGTATGGCAACATTCGAAGGACCTATGCTCTCATTAAAAAATGTAAATGCAATTGCTCACTTTACTGATTGGATAATTTCTCACGTTCACATTGGTGCATTGGGCTGGAATGGATTTCTAACATTTGGAATTTTATACTGGCTGATTCCAAAACTTTGGAAGACAGAACTTTACTCTAAAAAACTTGCGAACTTTCATTTCTGGATCGGGACTTTGGGAATAGTTTTTTATGCATCCTCAATGTACTGGTCAGGCATCACACAATCATTAATGTGGAAACAATTCACTCCTTTAGGAACGCTCCAATATCCGAATTTTTTAGAAACAGTTCTTCAGATTGTTCCAATGTATATTATTAGAATGATCGGAGGCTCTCTCTATTTTGTCGGAGTAATAGTTATGGCATATAACTTAATAAAAACAACAAGACAGGGAGCTTTCCAAAAAGATGAAGCTGCTGAAGCACCACCTTTAGTAAAATTTGAAGATCCATTTAAGAAAGGATTAAGACACCGCTGGCTCGAAGGTAAACCAATTTACTTTTTGTTTCTTGCACTCGTTGCAATTTTGATTGGCGGAATTATAGAATTTGTTCCAACTTTTTTAATAAAATCAAATATCCCGACAATTGCTTCAGTAAAACCTTATACACCATTGGAGCTGCAGGGAAGAGATATTTACATTCGCGAAGCCTGCAACAGCTGTCACTCACAATTAGTCAGACCATTCAGAAGTGAGACCGAGCGGTATGGTGAATATTCAAAAGCCGGAGAATATGTTTATGATCATCCTTTCCTGTGGGGATCGAAAAGAACAGGTCCTGATCTCCATCGTGTTGGCGGAAAGTATCCGAATTTCTGGCACTATCTGCATATGGAAAATCCGTCGAGTATGTCTCCGGGTTCAATAATGCCATCATATCCATGGCTGCTTACAAATGATCTGGATGTTTCTAACACAGAAAAGAAAATAAAAGTGATGAGAAGTATCGGTGTTCCTTATCCTGATGGATATGAAGAAATTGCATTACAGGATCTCCATGCGCAAGCGGAAGAAATCACACTTGATCTTCAGAAAAGCGGTGCACCTGCAGAATCTGATAAAGAAATTATTGCATTGATAGCATATCTGCAAAGACTCGGTAAAGATATTAAAGCAAAAAATTATTCAACAAATAAATAGTTAAAAGAAATGTTTAAAGATTATTTACAGTCTATCGAAGGAGTTGAAGTTTACGCTATAATCTCGATGATTATTTTCATAACATTTTTCATCGGGATTATCATCTGGCTCTTTAAAGTGGATAAACAATACATCAAAAAAATGAGAGAGCTGCCTCTTGAAAAAGATTCAAGTATGAATTTCGGGGAAGTTCATTATAAAAATCCTGATAAAAAAAATTAACTGGTGGAGTAAATGATAAAAAAATATTTCACAAAAGCATTTAACAAATTATCGTTGATAATAATATCAGGATTCACTTTAACACAGCAGGTTTTTGCTGCAGGGGAAAGTGATTTTTCCTCTGCTTATTACGAAACTGTGGCAATAGTATTATTAATATTTGTCTTCATCGCTTTGCTCAGCATTATCTATTTTGAAGGCAGAGAAAAACCTTTAGCAAAAAGAGAATCGATCATTGCTAAATTCAGACAGTTCATTACCAGGTCGGCTCCGATTGAGAAGGAACATGAAATAATGTTTGAGCACGAGATTGACGGCATAAGGGAACTCGATAACAAAGTTCCGCCATGGTTCAGCTGGCTGTTTTATATTACGATAATTTTTGCTGTTTATTATATGCTGGATTATCACGTTCTTGAAACGGGAAAACTTATGCACGAAGAATATAGTGAGGAAATGAATCTCGCATCACTTGAAATGGAAAGATTAAAAAAATCCGGTGCTCTGTTGAATGAAGACAATGTTATTGAGTTAACAGAAGCAGCAGCTTTGGAATCAGGAAAAACAATTTATAATAATAATTGTATTGCCTGCCATTCTGCCGATGGCGGAGGTTTAGTCGGTCCGAATTTAACTGATAACTATTGGATTCATGGCGGGGGAATTAAAAATATTTTTAAAGTAGTCAAGTACGGTGTTCCTGAAAAAGGAATGATAAGCTGGCAGACACAATTAAATTCAAACCAGATTCAGGAAGTTTCTAGTTTTATCATATCGCTCCATGGAAAAACACCCGCAGCACCAAAAGCTCCTGAAGGAGAAAAATGGGAAGAGCAAGCTGATAAAGAATTATAATTTATGAATTAAGAATTACGTTTCTGGTTATTTATGCACTCGGATAAAACTGATGAGATTATTATTGATGAAGAAAACCAAACTTTTCGAAACGAATTAGCTACTGTTACAAAAGAGGGAAAACGTAAATGGATTTATCCGAAGAAACCTTCCGGCAGATTTTATAATGCCCGTAATATTATCTCAGCTTTCCTGCTGCTGATTCTTGTTGTAACGCCTTTTATAAAGGTAAACGGTCACCCGTTTATACTTTTGGACTTTCTGAGCAGAAAATTTATTCTCTTCGGAATATATTTCGGTCCGCATGATTTTCACCTGTTTGTTATCGCGATGATTGCAACAATTGTATTCATCATTTTATTTACCGCTGTGTTCGGAAGAGTGTTTTGCGGATGGGCTTGTCCTCAAACAATCTTTATGGAAATGGTCTTCAGAAAAATAGAATACTGGATTGAAGGTGATGCCCGGGATCAATTGAAACTTAACAGCCAGCCGATGAATGCAAATAAGTTTTTCAAAAAATTAGTCAAGCATTCTGTCTTTTTTGGGATAGCATTTTCTATTTCGAATATTTTCCTTGCTTATATAATTGGCATTGATGACCTGATTAAAATCATAACCGATCCTCCGTCCGAACACACTCAAGGTTTAATTGTAATTACAATCTTCTCCGGGGTTTTCTATTTTATTTTTTCTTCATTCAGAGAACAGGTTTGCACGATTGTGTGTCCGTATGGAAGACTGCAGGGAGTTTTACTTGATAAGGATTCAATCGTAATTGCTTATGATAACATCCGTGGTGAGCCGCGGGGAAAAATTAAAAAAGATGAGGATCAAAAACATTTAGGCGATTGTATTGATTGCTACCAATGTGTGGTCGTTTGCCCGACAGGTATTGATATCCGCAACGGAATTCAGCTTGAGTGTGTTAACTGCACTGCCTGCATTGATGCCTGCGATGCTATAATGGATAAGGTTAACCGTCCCAGGGGATTGATAAGATACGCTTCACAGAATTCAATCGAGAAAAAAGCAAAATGGAAATTCACTCCGCGTGCAATTAGTTACAGCTTACTCCTGACTGTTCTGCTTGGTGTGTTAAGTTTTCTTTTATTAACCAGGTCTGATTTCAGCATTAATATTTTGCGGACTCCGGGTTTGCTTTTCCAGGAACAGCCGAATGATATGGTTAGCAACATTTATGATTTAAATATTGTCAATAAAACTTTCAATGAAATAGCTGTTGATCTTAAACTTGAAAATGTTCAGGGTGAGATAAAACTTGTTGGTAAAGAAATAATTATGAAACCGCAGGAAATTATCGACGCAAAATTTTTAGTTCTGCTTTCAAAAAACGATCTTTCAAAAATGAATACACCAATTGATATTGGTATTTATAATAAAGATAAACTGATTACAAAAGTTTCGACATCATTTTTAGCACCTATGAAAAAGAAGGAAAATATTGATGATGAAAATTAGTCCGTCAAAGAAAAGCCGGATAAATTGGGGTACAGGAATACTGATTACAATTATTATTTTTATGAGCATCACAGTTCTTACAGGTGTTTATTTAATGAACCAGGATGTTCAGCTTGTTACCGACAATTACTATGAAAAAGATTTAAAATATCAGAATCAGATTGATAAGCTGAACAGAACCGTTGCGCTTGAAGAAAAAGTTGAAATAAAGTTTGATGGGTTGAATGTCGAACTGATTTTTCCAGCATCCTTTGAGGTAGATAAAATATCAGGTGAAGTTTATTTTTATCGTCCTTCTGACGGAAAAAAAGATTTTACTATTCCGTTAACTTTGAATTCCGAAGCCAGACAAATCATTCCGGTTACTAGAATTGATAAAGGTTTCTGGAGGATTAAACTAAGCTGGACTTCGGATGGAATTGAATATTACAATGAAAGAGCAATAACTGTTAACTGAAAACAATAGAACACGGATGAAACAGATTCGACGGATCTATACGGATTCAGATCAGTGTAAATCAGTTTGATCCGTTAAATCCGTGTTCCATTTTCTCATTATGTCACCAGAAATATTAACAGCATTTGTAGTTGGTTT
>Ga0137443_1000073_pt1 | contig 12886 bp, 11 predicted proteins | sample EasRivERMGT300_2_FD_102324 | JGI IMG/M metagenome (GOLD analysis project Ga0137443, IMG submission 102324) | Soil microbial communities from meander-bound floodplain in the East River, Colorado, USA - East River MetaG ERMGT300_2 | ecosystem: Environmental > Terrestrial > Soil > Floodplain ... | reverse complement strand
CTTCGGGTGCCAGACGAATCGAAGGAAAAGCGCGGTGCAGACGACGGACACCACGCCGGCGACCACGTCGGTGATGAGATGCAGCGCGCTCGATGCCGAGGCGAAGTGTTGCACCAGCGCGAACGAGCCGCCGGAGACCAGCGCGCACGGCCACACCTCGAGCGCCTCCCTCCACGTCCCTCCCTCCATCTTGACGAAGGTGACCACCAGCCAGAACGGGACGAGCATCGAGACCCATGGGAGCTGCCGGCCGGCCATGGCCGAGAGCTCCAACTGATCGAGCCCGCTGACCGCGGCGAGGGTGACGATCGGCGTGCCGATGGCGCCCCAGGCGACCGGCGCGGTGTTGGCCAGAAGGTTGAGCACGGCCGACTGGAACGGCGAGTAGCCGAGACCGACCATCACCGCGCCGGCGATGGCCACCGGCGTCCCGAACCCCGAGGTCCCCTCGATGATGGCGCCGAAGGAGAAGGCGATCAGCAGCACCTGCAGCCGGCGATCGAACGATATGTGGACGATCGATTCCTTGACGATCTCGAAGCGGCCGGTGATGACGGTGATGGTGTAGAGGAACATCGCCGCCAGGACGATCCAGATGATGCCGAGGAATCCGGAGAGCGATCCGAGAGCGAAGGCCGACGCCGCCGACGCCAGCGGCATCCGGAAGACGAGGCACGACACCACCAGCGCGGCGATGACGCCGTAGAACGCGGCGAACGGCGCGGCGATGCCGAGCCGCCGCACGCCACGCTCGTCGCGGTGGGGATGGAGGGCGATGAAGTAGAGGAGGACGAGGATGGGGACGGCGGCGAGAATCGTCGAGAGGACGACGCTGCCGGTGGGGTTGTAGTTCTGGTGGTAGATGGCCTTTAGTTTATCCGAGCGAAGCTCAGGATCTGTCACCACGATGTACGATGATCGCTTCGAGGAGGTGTCGATGCGAAAACGGCTGACGGGGATCCTCCTGCTGACGGCGCTGATGGCGGTGGCGTCGTTCGGGCAGGAAACGAAGAAAGCACCAGAACCGCTGACGATCAAGGTCGGAGACATGGCGCCCGACTTCACGCTGCTGGCGTACGACGGCACGAAGACCACGCCGGTCTCGCTGCACGATTTCAAGGGGAAGAAGCAGGTGGCGCTGGCCTTCTACGTCTTCGCCTTCACCGGCGGCTGAACGAAGGAAATGAAAGCCTTCCAGGCCAGTCTGGCCAAGCTGGAAGGCGCAGACACCCAGGTCTTGGGTGTGAGCGTAGACAGCCCCTTCGCCAATCACGCGTTCGCGCTTCAGAACGGCATCACTTTCCCGCTCCTCGGCGACATGAGTCTCGAGGCCATCAAGGCCTACGGTCTGGCCAAGGAATACAAAATCGGCGGAGTGACCATCGCCTCGGCGCGGCGGGCCACGTTCCTCATCGACAAGGAGGGGAAGGTCATCGCGGCGCAGGCGGACAACGAGGCCGTCGATCCGACGAAGATCATCGACGCCTGCGAGATCCCGCAGACGGCGAAGTAGTCAGAGCGCGGCAAATTGACGAAGTCGGGACACGCTCGGAATCCTGAGCACGTGTCCCTTGACTTCGATCACGCCGCTCCGGCCCAGGCGCGCCAGAACCCGCGAGACGGTCTCCCGCGATGCGCCGATCATCTGCGCGATCTCGTCGTGTGTGAGATTCATCTCGACCCACGCCTCGTCGCCCTTCGCGCCGGATTCCTCGATCCATCCGACCAGCAAACGAGTCATCCTCTCCACGGTGTTGCACGCCAGGCTGAGCGTATGCAGCTCCCGCTGGGCATCGTAGTAATTTGCGCTCAGCTGATCGATGACCAGCGTCGCGGTCTCCGTCGATTTTTCGAGGAACTTCAGAAACTCATTACGCCGGACATACGCGACGCGCGAAGGCTCCGTCACCTTCGCACTGAACAAATACGGTTTGCCGAGGATCAAGGCGTTGAGACCGAGAAGCTCGCCACTGTGCGCGATCTTGGTGATGATCGTTTTCCCATGCGACGTGGAACCATATAAGGCTGCCTCCCCCGTCTCCAGGATGTGAACTCCTTCGGGCACATCACCTTCCGTGAAGAGAACACTACCTGGTGGGAGAACCTGTGAGGTACGACGACAGGTGACGACGCTCTCGATCGCGCCTACCGGGAAAGCTCGGGGCATGAGGTCAGTAACAGCAAAGACTCCGATGAATTTCGCGCGAAGAGCAGGTGCGGCGACACCGTACGAGCGTCACCGTCATGTGACGATTATCACACCATCGTAGCATCGATCACTGACTCACCGGCCCTAGAAAAGTAGACTTTATAGTTTCCCAGTCATGACGTATATCGAGGGGTAGCGGCCTTGTCAGGTCTTCTACTGATGGATGGATTCACGAATGCCCTGGAATCTGACCAACTTGTATTGTCTGCTGCTTGGCCGACGGCCCGTCGGCGCTCCTCGACCTTCTGCAAGAAGAACACTCCCGCGCGATCGTCGGGCTGAAGGAACTCGCTGCATCCAGCACAGGAGAACCGTGCCGGCAACGCTCACCATAGGAGCGCTCAATGTCCACGAAGCCGTTTGACAGCACAATGGTCGGCACCGCGGAGCAGGCGGTCGATTTCATCCGCAACATCCTGGAGTCTTCCACCGAGTATTCGATCATCGGCAAAGATCTCGACGGCACGATCCTCTTGTGGAACGAGGGGGCCCGCCGTCTGTACGGCTATGAGCCGGAGGAGGTCGTCGGGAAGGCGAACTCCCTCATTCTGCATACCCCCGACGATGTTCAGGCCGGCAAGCCGAGGCAGATGCTCGACGCGGCGTTGAGCAGCGGCCACTGGGAAGGAACCATCGCCCGGCGCCGAAAGGACGGCCAGCAGTTCATGGCCCGTGTGGTCGTCACCCCCCGCCGCGACTCTTCCGGAAGGCCGATCGGCTTTCTGCTCATGTCGAAGGACGTCTCCAACGAACTGGCGTTCACCGAGGAGCTCCGTAAGGCGAAGCTCTTCGACAGCGCCATCGTGGGGAACGCGCAGGAGGCCGTCGACTTCATCACCAACATCCTCGAGTCGTCCACGGAGTATTCGGTCGTCGGCAAGGACCTGGACGGCAAGATCCTGCTGTGGAACGAAGGCGCGCGCCGGCTCTATGGATACGAGCCGGAGGAGGTGGTGGGGAGGGCCAACTCTTCGATCCTGCACGTGCCCGAAGACGTCAAGGCGGGCAGGCACCGCGAGATCATGGAGACGGCGTTCCGGGATGGAAAATGGGAAGGGACGATCGGACGGGTCCGCAAGAACGGCGAGCGATTCACCGCCCGGGTGGTCATCACCCCTCGGCGCGACGCCAAAGGGAAGGCCATCGGCTACCTGCTGATCTCCAAAGACATCTCCGCCGAGATCCGGCTCACCGAAGAGCTCAAGGCCACGCAGTTCTATGCGCGAAGCCTGATCGAAGCGTCGCTCGATCCCCTGGTCACCATCAGCTCCGAGGGAATCATCACCGACGTCAATGAAGCGTCGGTGCAGGTCACCGGCGTGGCGCGAGAGAAACTCATCGGCACCGACTTCTCGGACTACTTCACCGAGCCGGAGAAGGCCCGCGAAGGATACGAGCAGGTGTTCTCGCAGGGCTTCGTCCGCGATTATCCGCTGGCCATCCGACATACCTCCGGGGCCATCACCGACGTCCTGTACAACGCGTCGATCTACAAAGATGACAAAGGCGCGGTGCTCGGCGTGTTCGCCGCCGCGCGCGACGTCACCGAAAGAAAGCAGGCCGAGGCCCGGCAGCGCGCATCCTCCGCTTACGCCCGCAGCCTCATCGAGGCCTCCGTCGATCCGCTGGTGACGATCAGTCCCGGCGGAAAGATCACGGACGTGAATCAGGCCACCGAGCTGGCCACCGGAATCCCGCGCCAGAGGCTGATCGGGACCGATTTCTCGGATTACTTCACCGAGCCGGCTCGTGCCAGCGAGGGCTACCAGCAGGTCTTTTCCCAGGGTTTCGTCAAGGACTACCCGCTGGCCATCCACCACACCACGGGCCGCATCACGGACGTGCTCTACAACGCCAGCGTCTACAAAAACGAGCGCGGCGACGTCCTCGGAGTCTTCGCTGCCGCCCGTGACGTCACCGACCGGAAAATGGCGGAAGAGCTCCAGCGCGCGTCCTCGGCGTACGCGCGCAGCCTGATCGAAGCCTCCCTCGATCCCCTGGTGACGATCAGCTCGCAGGGAAAAATCACGGACGTCAACGAAGCGTCGGTGCAGGTCACCGGGGTCTCCCGGGAACAGCTCATCGGCACCGATTTCTCCGACTATTTCACCGAGCCGGAGAAGGCGCGGGCCGGTTACGTGAAGGCATTCTCCGAGGGGTTCGTCCGCGACTACCCCCTGGCCATCCGTCACGCCAACGGACGCATCACCGACGTGCTGTACAACGCCAGCGTGTTCCGAGACGACAAGGGCAATGTCCTGGGTGTCTTCGCCGCCGCGCGCGACGTCACCGCGCAGAAACAGGCCTCGCAGTACGCCCGCAGCCTCATCGAGGCCTCACTCGATCCGCTGGTCACCATCAGCCCGCAGGGAAAGATCACGGACGTCAACGAGGCATCCGTCCAGGTCACCGGCGTGCCGCGCGAGCATCTCATCGGCACGGACTTCTCGGACTACTTCACCGAGCCGGAGAATGCACGAGCCGGTTACCAGGAGGTCTTTTCCGAGGGGCTGGTGCGCGACTATCCGCTGGCCATCCGCCACACCAGCGATCGAATCACCGACGTGCTCTATAACGCGTCGCTCTACAGGGATGACAAGGGCAAAGTCCTCGGCGTGTTCGCTGCCGCCCGCGACGTCACCCTCCAGAAACAGGCGTCGCAGTACGCCCGCAGTCTGATCGAGGCCTCGCTCGACCCGCTGGTCACGATCAGTCCCGAAGGGAAGATCACCGATGTCAACGAGGCCTCGGTGCAGGCCACGGGCATGCCGCGGGAACAACTGATCGCCACGGATTTTTCCGACTACTTCACCGAGCCCGAAATGGCCCGAGCGGGCTATCAGAAGGTGTTTTCCGAGGGATTCGTCCGCGACTATTCGCTGGCCATTCGCCACGTCTCCGGCAGCGTCACCGAAGTGCTCTACAACGCGTCGGTGTACAAAGATGACAAGGGGATCGTCCTCGGCGTTTTCGCCGCGGCGCGCGACGTCACGGAGCGCAAACGTTTCGAGCGGTCGCTGCAGGAAGCCAGCCGGATGAAGAGCGAGTTCCTGGCCAATATGTCGCACGAGCTGCGCACGCCGCTCAACGGCATCATCGGATTCGCCGAGTTCATGATCGACGGAAAACCCGGCACGCTCAATGCCAAACAGACCGAGTATCTCGGCGACATCCTCAACAGCGGCCGCCACCTGCTTCAGCTCATCAACGATGTGCTCGACCTGGCCAAGGTCGAAGCGGGGAAGATGGAACTGAACGCCGAGGACTTCTCACTGGCCAGGGCCATCGAAGAAGTGCGCGCCGTGGCCAAGCCGATGGCCCAGAAGAAGAACATCCGGATCAGTATCGGCCTGGAGCCCGGGCTGGAGATGGTCCGTCTCGACCAGCAGAAGTTCAAACAGGTCCTCTACAACCTGGTCTCGAACGGAATCAAGTTCACCGACGACAGCGGATCCGTCGACATCTCGGCCGTGGCGGCCGATGGGGGACGGTTCCGGCTGTCGGTGAAGGACAACGGGATCGGCATTCGGGACGAGGACGTGAGCAGGCTCTTTCGTGAATTCGAGCAACTGGAAACCGGCACGTCGCGCCGTTATGAAGGAACGGGCCTCGGTCTGGCGCTGACCCGAAAGCTCGTGCAGCTGCAGGGGGGTGCCATCAGCGTCGAAAGCCGGCTGGGTGAGGGCAGCACATTCCACGTGACGTTGCCGTTGCGAATCGCCGGAGTCGAAAAGCTATGAGCGAAATTGCCATCCTGGTCGTCGATGACAATCCGACGAACCTCAAACTCGTCTCCGACGTCCTCGAATTCGACGGCTATCGCATCCTCCGGGCCAGTGATGCCGAGGAGGCTCAGGAGATCATTCGATCGTCTCCGCCTCATCTCATCCTGATGGACATCGCCCTTCCGGGCATGGACGGACTGACCCTCACACGCCGGCTCAAGGAAGACGAAGCGACACGGGGCATCGTCATCGTGGCCCTGACGGCATTCGCCATGAAGGGTGACGACGACAAAGCCAAATTAGCCGGCTGCGACGGTTACATCACCAAGCCAATCGACACGCGAAAACTGTCCAAATTGGTTGCCGGCTACCTCCTCCACGCAAGGGCCCAGGTATGAAGATCCTCATCGTCGAAGACCAGCCGGCAGAGTTCAAACTCGCGCGTCACGTCCTGAGTGCGTCCGGCCACACCGTCAGCGGCGTGGATGCGGCAGAACACGTATTCGCCGCGATCAAAGCAGACCGGCCGCAGATCATCCTCCTGGATATGAGTCTTCCGGGGATGGACGGCTTGACCCTGGTGCGCACGCTCAAAGCCGATCCGGCGACGCGCGACATTCCAGTCGTGGCCACCACCTCGTTTCCGGAAACATTCTCGAAGTCCGACGCCCTTCAGGCGGGCTGCGACGCCTACCTGCTGAAACCGGTCAGCACCAGGACGCTCCCGGAGGATCTGGACCAAATAGTGGCGAGGGGTGGAGCCAGGCAATGAACCCGCGGTGCATCCTCATCGTCGACGACATCCCCGTCAACCGCAGACTTCTACAGGCGCAACTGGAGGCCGAAGGTCTCGTCGTCGTGACAGCGAGCAATGGCGTCGAGGCCCTGGCGGTTCTGCATCGGGAGAGCGTCGACGTCATCATCTCGGACATTCTGATGCCGGAGATGGACGGCTACCGGCTCTGCCATGAAGTGCGCCGGAGCGAGCGGTTCAAAGACCTGCCGTTCATTTTTCACACCGCCACGTACACCTCGCCATCGGACGAGAGCCTGTCGTTGTCGCTCGGCGCGGACAGATTTCTGCGGAAACCCGCCTCCGTCGAGGACCTGCTGGCTGCGATCTACGAGACGGGGCGGAGCACGCGCCGCCCTCCTGCCGCCGCGCTCGACGGGATGGACGTGCTCAAGAGTTACAGCGACCGGCTGGTCTCCAAGCTCGAGCACAAGAACATCGAGCTGACGGCGGCGGTGAGCAGGCTCAACCTGCAGTCGACGGCGCTGGAGACGGCGGCCGACGCGGTCCTGATCACGGACGTGAAGGGAACGATCCTCTGGGTCAACCAGTCTTTCGTCACCATGACCGGATACACGCGAGAGGAAGCGCTCGGGAAAACGCCGCGCATCCTTCGGTCCGGGAAACACGACCAGGCGTTCTATCGAGACTTCTGGGAAACCATCCGAGGCGGACGGGTGTGGCGCGGCGAATTCACCAACCGGCGCAAGAACGGCACCCTCTGCTACGACGAGCACACCGTCAGCCCGGTGCGGGGAGAGGACGGCGAGATCACGCAATTCGTCGGCGTTCTCCACGAGATCACGGAACGGAAAGTGGCGGAGCAGGAACTGCGCGATGCCCACGCTCAATTACGGCAACTGCTCGAGCACAGCCCGGCCGTGATCTACGCGTTGACCGTCGAAGGAGAAACGATCGTTCCCCGTCTGGCCAGCGAGAACGTCACCCAACTGCTCGGATTCGAGGTGCCCGACACCCTGAGCATGGAATGGTGGATGGGAAGGCTGCATCCCGACGATCGGGAGCTGGCGACGGAGAGCATCGCCGAGACGCTGCAGAACGGCGTGAGCCGGACCGAGTATCGCCTGCAGCACAAGGATGGCACGTACCGATGGGTCGACGACCACCGGCGTCTGGTCCGCGACGACCTGGGAGCGCCCGCGGAGCTCGTCGGCGCCTGGACCGACATCACCGACCGGCGCCGGGCCGAGGATGAGCTGCGGATGAGCGAGCGGCGCTTCGGCGACATGCTGCAGAACCTCCATCTCATTGCCATGATGCTCGATCGCGATGCGCGGATCACGTATTGCAACGATCACCTGCTGCGCATCACCGGCTGGCGGCGCGAAGAATTGCTCGGCCGCAATTGGTTCGACACCTTCATGCCTCCCGAGCTCGTCGAGGAACCAAAGAGCCGTTTCTCCACGCTTCTCGCTGATGCTCCCGAATCGCGGCATCACGAGAACGAAGTGTTGACCCGCTCGGGGGAGCGACGGCTGATCCGCTGGAACAACTCCACGCTCCGCTCCGCGTCAGGCGAGGTGATCGGCGCGGCCAGCATCGGCGAAGACATCACCGACCAGAGAAGTCTGCAGAAACAACTCTTCCGCGCCCAGCGTCTGGAGAGCCTCGGCACACTCGCCAGCGGCATCGCCCATGACCTCAACAACCTCTTCATGCCCATTCTCATGGGTGCCGACCTAATGAAGCGATCCGAGACTTCGGAGCGCCGCCTGAAGACCATCCGGAACATCGAGAGCTGCGTCAAGCGCGGAACCGATCTGGTGAAACAGATGCTCCTGTTTGCCCGCGGCGTAGAAGGGCCCCAGATCTCGCTCGACATCAGCAACGTGATCTCCGAGGTGGACGCCATCGCTCGCAGCACATTCCCGAAGAACGTGACCTTCATCACGGCAATCGCCAGGCCTCTTTCTCTGATCATGGGAGATCCAACCCAGTTGACACAGGTCTTGCTGAACCTCTGCGTGAATGCACGAGACGCAATGCCGGACGGCGGCCGCATCACGCTCTCCGCTCGTCACACAGTGGTATCCGCCGAGGACGCCGTCGTTCCCGGCGGCCCCGCCCATGATCGCTATCTCGTGTTGGCAGTTTCCGACAATGGGATCGGAATGCCGCAGCGGGTCATCGATCGGGTCTTTGAACCGTTCTTCACGACCAAACAATTTGGCCAGGGTACCGGTCTCGGGCTGTCGACATCGATGGGAATCGTGCGCAGCCACGGCGGATTCATGAATGTTTCGAGCGAGGAGGGGAAAGGCAGCACTTTCAAGGTCTTTCTTCCCGTCCCTTCCGGGGCCGTGGCCGCGACAGCGATCCACGAAGCCGGCGCCGGCCAGATCCGGCGAGGCGCCGGGCAACTGATCCTGGTCGTGGATGATGAGGCCACCATTCTCGACATCGCCAGGCAGACCCTGGAGAGCTTCGGGTACCAAGTGATCACGGCGGAAGACGGAGCGCAGGGGATCGAAAAGTACAAGCAGTTTCGTTCGCGGCGTCCGCTCGTCGTCACCGACATGATGATGCCTGTGAGCGACGGGGCCACGCTGATTGCCGACCTGTGCCGAATCGATCCCGACGTCCGAGTCATCGCCATGAGTGGACTGGGCGACAGCGTTCAGCGGACGCAAGCGCTGGACGGCGGCGCTCATCAATTACTCGACAAACCCTTCACCGCCGACCTGTTGCTGCGCGTCGTATCCGACGAGCTGCGTGGCGCCCGCGACAGGCCTCCGGCCCGCCCCCCGCAGGCGGTCACGTAGGTCACGGCACCCGATGCTGCTCGACGACCGTCGACAGCGAGTACCCGTCGATGTCGAGATAGAGGTGTCGCTCGGTGACCGAGAGCGACACCTTGACGCGGCGCTCCATGCGCGCCGCGAAGTCCCTGATGAACGTCCCGGCGAAGGTGTAGATCGGGATGTCCTCGGCGCGATGGATGCGCCGCCCTTCGAGCTGGCTTAGGAGGATGCGGATGTCGCGGTGGATGTAGACCGCCACCCGCCCCGCCAGTTTGCTGGCGCGGTGCAGGCGGTCGGCATCCGGCAGGCCGACTTCGATCCACGCCGTCACCCGCCCGGTGAGATCGCGGACCACGATGGCCGGCTCGTCGCCATCCGATAGCCCCGCGGTCATCTCGATCCCCTCGGTGTACTCCAAACAGTAGGCCATGAGCCGCGTGGCCATGTACTCCATGGTCTCCGAGGGATGCATGGCCAGGCGAAGGGCGAGCGACTCGTAGACGCCGCGGTCGACGTCGTTCAGCTCGACGGAGACGTTGTAGATGGTCGAGGCGAGGGCCATCAGTGAAGCAGCCCCGCTTCGCACACTCCCTCCACCACCCGCTCCCCCACCTCGTTCTCGATCCAGGCGTCGATGGTGAGGCGGTGCTTGGCGCGGTCGACGGCGCGCACCACGAAGTGCGCGGTCACGGTCTCTCCGATGTGGACGGGGCGAAGGAAGTGCAGGGTCTGCGAGCGATAGATCGCGCCGGTGCCGGGAAGGAGCATCCCGACCATGGTGGAGAAAAGAGACGCGGTGAGCATGCCGTGCAGGACGCGGCGGCCGAACCGGGTCTGCGCCGCGTACGCGTCATCGACGTGCAGCGGGTTGACGTCGCCGGTGATGGCGATGAAGCGCTCGACGTCTTCGTCGGTGAAGGTCTTGGTGAAGGAGGCGTGCTGGCCGATCGCGAAGTCGTCGATGCGGCCGGTCACGACGCCCCCTCGCGCACGAAGACGTCCACCACGATCTCCGGCTTCCGGTATCCGAGCTCCGCGCCGGTGGCGCGGCGGTCGTAGCGCATGCCGAGGCGGCCGACGACGCGCTTCGACGGCTCGTTGCCGGGATCGATGATGGCCACCACGCGCGGGCGGGCGAGCGTCTCGATGACGTGGCGCATCGCCGCGCCGCCCGCCTCGGTGGCGTAGCCGCGGCCCCACATGTCGCGCGCCAGCCACCAGCCGATCTCCAGGTCGCCGGTGGTGCCGAGGGGCTGCGCGCCGGCGACGCCGACGACCACGTTGCGCTCTTTCTCGATCATCGCGCCCATGCCAACCTCCAGCTCCGCAAACTGCCGCGCCTGGCGGGCGAGGAACTCGTCGATCTCCGCTTCACTGAACGGCGTGCCGCCATGGACGTAGCGCATCACCTCGGGGTCGGAGGCCATGGCGGTGAAGGCCTCCCGATCGCCCGCGGTCCACGGGCGGATCAGGAGGCGCTCCGTTTCGAGGAAGGTCATGAGCGGAGCGCCGGCGTCCCCGCTGGCCAGCCGCCGAGACGGCGGCGTTCCACGGTGCTCACAGCTTGCCCAGGATCGCCTTCCATCGCGCCCACGAGTCGTCGCGCGCCTTCTTGTTGCCGGCGTACGCGTCCTTCACTTTCTGCTCGGCGTCGGCGGCCGGCGGCGGAGCATCGCCCGCGCGCATGAAGCCGTGGCCGGAGCCTTCGTAGGTCACGATGTCGTAGTCCTTCTTGGCCGCGGTCATCATCTCCATGGTCTTCGGCACGGTGGCGCCGATGCGCGCGTCGTTGCCGGCGTAGAAGCCGTACACCGGCGCCTTGATTCTGGCGATGGCCTCGGGCGAGTCGGGGCCGTTGCCGTAGAAGACGAACGCGGCGGCGAGGGTCGGGCGGTTGGTGGCGAAGCGGAACGACTGCGCGCCGCCCCAGCAGAATCCGCCGACGGCGACCTTGCCGTTCGCGGCGGGAAGCTTGGCGACGTAGTCAGCGACGGCGTTCAAGTCGGCGGTGATCTGGTCGGGCGGCAGGTCGCGGATGCTCTTCCCCACCGACGTGCCGTCTGTGAATGAGCTCGTGCCGCCGCCGTTCGGGCCCATGCCCGAAAGCAGGTCAGGGGCGATGGCGATGACACCCGCAGCCGCCAGCTCGTCGGCCAGCAGTTGCACCCAGTCGCTCATGCCGAAGATCTCGTGGATGACCACGACGGACGTCGCCTTGGTCTTCACCTCGGGATAGACGACGAACGCGCTGACGGTGCGGTCGCCGTTCTTGACGTTGACCCACTCGCGGTGGCGCGGCGATTTCTCGAGCGCCTGCTTCGCCCACACCGGCGGCGCGGGCGCGGGAGCTGCGGCGGGGGCGGGCGTGGGGGCGGGGGCGGGCTGGGGCATCTGATGGTCCGCGTGCTGATCCTGGGCGAACGCGGAGAGTGCGGTCAGCAGAAGGACAGTAATAGCTAGATTTCTCATCGTTCCTCCGAAGCGCGAATCCTATCGCGCCCGTGTGAGGAATTGGATGCTGCTGTCGTTGGTGCGGTTGTCCGTGGTGGTGGTGTAGACGAACAGGCTGCCGCTCTGAACCGTGACGAGGTACAGACGGTTCGCCACGGGAGCGGCGCCGATGAATGATGCCAGCGTCCCCTGCTCGAAGTAGTTCGGCGGGTAGGTGTGCGTGATGTCCGTGGACACACCCTGGACTCTGATGGTCGCACCGTCGTCGAGCGTGCGCACCCCGACGTTCATGCGGAAGTTCGTCAGGTTGGCCGGCGCGGCCAGCACTCCCGGCCCGTCGAAATTCAGGGCCCGGTCGGGCGTCAACGACTCCTCGGTGAATCCCGAGGTTCCCGCGGCGCCGGCGTCGCTGTAGACGCGCATCACCAGGCGCGGCGGGACGCCGCTGGTCGGGACGACGTCGAGCGAGCCGAGCCCGCTCTGCCCCATGGCGGCAACGATGTCCGTCACGGCGGTCGCGCTGAAGGTGCCGTAGCTGTACGCCAGCGACGGATCGCCGGGAGCCGCGGCATGCCCGGCGGGATGGAAGACGTACTTGCCGGTGATGGTCCCGGCGCCCGGATTCACAGCCTGAAGATCGGTGCGGAAGAAGGTCAGGCCGCCGGCCGTGGAGCCGACCACCGGAACGACGGCGGCCACGACGGCGGCATCGGACGACGCGATCAGACCCGTAAGCGCGGCCACCGATTTTCCGTCCCGGCGCTCGCCCAGGGCGTTGGCGATGCCGGACCACGCGAGCGCGTAGTTCGGGTCGAGCGCGATCGCGCGCTCGTAGTACTCGATCGCGCGGCTGTTGGTCGCGGGCTTGAGCTGATCCCAGAGCCAGCGCGCCAGGATTTCGCTGGTGGGATTTTCGAGGCCTTCGATCTCGTTCAGATAGTTATGG
>Ga0137443_1000072_pt1 | contig 13023 bp, 8 predicted proteins | sample EasRivERMGT300_2_FD_102324 | JGI IMG/M metagenome (GOLD analysis project Ga0137443, IMG submission 102324) | Soil microbial communities from meander-bound floodplain in the East River, Colorado, USA - East River MetaG ERMGT300_2 | ecosystem: Environmental > Terrestrial > Soil > Floodplain ... | reverse complement strand
TCTGTCTTGCCATGTTGGCAGGGGGGGCGGCTCTGTACGCGAAAGATGCAGGGGCGCAGGCGCCAGCGGTGCCGGCTGCTGCCGCTCCAGCACCGCCGAAGATCGATACCGGCGATACGGCCTGGGTGTTGGTCTCGACGGCCTTGGTGTTGCTTATGACCGCGCCGGGTGTGGCACTGTTCTATGGAGGGATGACGCGTTCCAAGAATGCGTTGGGCACGATCATGCAGAGCTTCATAATCCTCTGTCTGATCAGTATCCAGTGGGTGCTGTGGGGTTACTCCCTCGCCTTTGGGCCTGACATAGGCGGCATCATCGGTGGGCTCGAATGGTTCGCGCTCAACGGGGTTGGAGCCGAGCCCTATCCCGCTTATGCGGCCACCATACCGCACCATGCATTCATGCTCTTCCAGATGATGTTTGCGGTGATCACGCCGGCATTGATCACCGGGGCATTTGCCGAACGGATCAAGTTCAGCGCTTTTATCCTGTTCACGCTGCTGTGGGCGACCTTCATCTACGATCCGCTCTGTCACTGGGTGTGGGGAGTCGGAGGATGGGTCAGAAACCTCGGGGCGTTGGACTTCGCCGGCGGGACGGTCGTCCATATCAGTTCCGGCTTCGCGGGGTTGGCTGCCGCCATGATGGTAAGGAAGCGATTAGGACATGGCAAGGAGGTAATGCATCCGCACAATTTGCCCATGACCCTTACGGGCGCGGCCTTGCTTTGGTTTGGATGGTTTGGGCTCAACGCCGGCAGCGCGTTGGGCGCCGGGGCACTGGCGGCCAGCACCTTTCTCACCACCAATACGGCGACGGCTGCCTCGGCGCTGACCTGGATGATCTTGGAGTGGTGGTATCGAGGCAAACCGTCGGCGTTGGGCGCAGCAACCGGCGCGGTGGCGGGATTAGTGGCCATCACGCCTGCGTCGGGGTTCGTCGACCCGATCTCGTCGATTTGGATCGGGATGGGAGCGGGTGGTGTGTGTTATACGGCGGTGATGTTGAAGCCCTTGTTTGGCTATGATGACGCCCTCGACGCGGTCGGCGTTCACGGAGTCGGAGGCACGTGGGGCGCGCTGGCGACTGGTCTCTTCGCGTCGAAGGCGGTGAATTCGGCAGGGGCCGACGGGCTGTTCTTCGGTAATCCGGCACAATTGGGCATCCAAGCGATGGCTGTGCTGGTTACCATCGTCTTCGTGTTTGTCGGGACCTTAATCATTCTGGCGATCGTCAATGCAATAACGGGCCTGCGTGTGAGTGAAGAAGAGGAGCGAACAGGATTGGATCTCAGTCAACATGAGGAAAAGGCCTATTCGCAGGGGTAACCGAAGAGAAGGACAGGGATGAGTTCCGAACTTGACCGACAGGGCCTCGTTGATATTTTCGTTACCGAAGCGTCGGAAGCGCTGGACGTGCTTACGAAGGCATTCCATCCCTCCGATGGGGTGGCGCCAACTCCGGCACAACTGCAAGAGCAGTACGTGTGGGCGCATAAGATCCGAGGAGCGTCAGGGCTCTACGGCTACGAGGGGTTGGCCCTGATGGGGGCGTTGCTTGAATCGACCCTGGAAGAGGCGCCATCTATAGAGGATTCCCTCTGGCCGAAGGCCTTGGAGATCTTACGTGGGATAGTGACCTCGTTCGAGTCTCAATTGAAAGTCGTCGGTGGTGGAGGCGCTGAAGACCCCTCGGTCAGTGCGCGATGGGAAGGCGAAGTGGCCGGATTGTTCCCATCTAAGTCTGCCGTGGTCCCATCTGAACCGACATTGCTTGCGCCGGACTATCTCGTGCCGACTCTCGATGCCGAGGTCCTGTCGTATTTCGCCCCAGAGGCGGACGAGTATCTGCAAACCATGGAGGCGCTGCTTCAGCGTCTGCGGCAGGACTCCAAGGATGGGGAAACCATCCATATGCTCTACCGTATGGCCCACACGCTCAAAGGATCTGCACACACGATCGGGTACAAGGTGATCGGCGACGTGGTCTATCCAGTCGAAGAATGTATGATTGCGATCCACGAGGGCCGGATTTCCCTCTCGTCGGATGTACTCGGGGTCATCGGACGGACCGTCGAGGTCATTCGGCTGCTGATGCGTCGAGACGACGGCAAGGTCGCCCAGCTACAGCATGATGTGCCGGAAGTCACTCAGGCACTGGCGCAGATCCGCAACGGGGAACAGATGACGGTAACGGCTCAGGCGGCGGCTCCGATCGCTCAGGCTATTCAGGTTGCGACGGCCGTCATGGATCGTCCCGAGGAAACTGCCGGTCTCGAGGTGGAATCGTCTTCTACGTCGAGTCCGCTGACGGATGAGTATCTGTTGCCTGCTCTCGATGCCGAAGTGCTGTCCTATTTTGCCCCTGAAGCACAAGAATACCTAGAGTCCCTTGAAGCCCAGCTACTTCGTCTCGAGAAGGAACAGCACAATCCGGAAGTGATCAACCAACTCTTCCGGACAGCTCATACGCTCAAGGGGTCCGCCTATACCGTTGGATTCCAGTCGATCGGCGATCTGACGCACTATGTCGAAGATTTCATGGGGGCGGTGCGCGAGGGCCGCGTCAAGATTCTCCCTGGGCATACGGACGTGCTGTTGCGATCGGTCGATGTGGTACGCATGTTGATGCGGCGGGACCCCACGTCCCTCGACATGCTGCGCCAGCGATTTGCTGTCGCGATGCAAAGGCTTAAACAGCTGGATCAGCCACTGGCGGCTCAGGTGGTGGAGTCGGGTTCAGCCGTCCATCTAGTCGAAGCGGCGGTGGACCAGGAACCACGCGATCAACAAGAAATCGAAGCTGCCAAAGCAGCGGAAGGTAAAACAGCGGATGGTAAAGCCGCAGAAGAGCGTGAAGTCATCCGCGTCAGCCGCGATCGGTTGGAACGATTGTTGAATCTGGTCGGTGAGCTCGTCATCGGTCGAGGACGGCTCGAGCAGCGGTTGCATATGCTGGAGCAACTTTCGCAACAAGTATTGGCCTACAAAGGCCGACTGGTCGAATCGGTCCATTCGTTTGCGGAAAAGCATACCTTTACCCTTCCGACCGCCTCCCCCGGTCCAGCGACCCCCCCGGCTCAAGGAGTCACCAGTCTCAGCGACTTCGGCAGCCTTGAATTCGACAAGTACGACGATTTTAATATTTTGGCTCGACGCATCAACGAGGTTAGGGCGGATATTTCAGAGTCGATGACGCAATTGAGCGGGTCGATCCGCCGTTCACATGAAGACATGAGTCACCTGGCACAGCTGACCCTCGGTATGCGGGATGAAATCGCTCGGGCCCGCATGGTGCCGGTGGGCACGCCGTTCACCCGATTCCGCCGGGCCACGCGCGAGATGGCGCGTGCGACAGGAAAAGAAGCGACCTTGGTCACCTCCGGTGAACATACCGAAGTCTATACAGGCGTCGTGGAGCGGCTGGTCGTTCCGTTGGTGCACCTCGTGCGCAACGCGGTCTACCACGGGATCGAGCTTGCGGCTGATCGCGTGTCGAAGGGGAAGCCGGCGGCCGGCACGATTTATCTCCACGCGGCGCATCGTGGGAATGCGGTATTGATCGAAGTGGAAGACGATGGGGCCGGGCTCGACGTCGAAAAGATCCGGGCCAAGGCGGTAGAGCGAGGACTGGTCCGCCCGGAGGTGGCCCGTTCGATGCCTGAATCAGAAATAATTAAGTATATCTTCGTGCCTGGATTCTCGACGGCCGACCAAATCGACGATCATGCGGGGCGAGGAGTCGGCATGGATGTGGTCAAGCGGGTCATTGAAAGCATGAACGGCCACATCGACGTAGAATCCATTCGAGGAGTGGGGACAAAGTTTACCTTGAGTCTCCCACTCACATTATTGATTGCGACGGCTCTTATGGTGCGAGCAGGGAGTGAGTGCTACGGGATTCCTCTGCCGGCGGTGCGCGAAGTCACCATGTTGACGCCCAAAGTGCATCAACAGATGGGCGAACGATCGATCTTGCATATCGGTGACGAGGCGATCGAAGTGCAGCCGCTCCAGCAGCTCCTCAATCGAAGCAGAGTACCGGTGGAAATCGGAAAGCCGGTTGTCATTGTGCGAACGGCCGATGGGATGATCGGTCTGCTGGTCGATGAATTGCTCGGTCGTCAGGAAATCGTCATTAAGCCGTTAGGGTCTATTAAGTCGTTGGATCATTCCAGCTTCGGCGGCGCGACCATCGATCCGGAAGGGCGCGTGGTTCTTGTGTTGGACCCTGCTCGATTAATGGCGCGTGGAGCGCACGCCGCTGCGGTACCGGAGTTGCCTTCGGACGCGACGGCATCGGCGGACTCGCTGGTTCCATACGCCGAAGCTCCAGAGCCGAATGCATCGGAGCAGTCGCTTCTCTTGATCGACGACTCCTTGAGCATTCGAAAGTTCGTGGGCCGGATGTTGGAGTCGGCCGGATATGAAGTCGATACGGCGGTGGATGGAGAAGACGGTCTCCGTAAAGCGTCTGCGCAAAACTATCGGCTGATCATCACCGATCTTGAGATGCCGAAGCTCAATGGCTATGAAGTGATCCAGGGATTGCGTAGTCGAGCGCAAACGCAGCAGACACCGATCATCGTCATGACGACGCGAGCCGGTGACAAGCACCGGCAAATGGCACTCAATATCGGAGCGAGCTCCTATATTGCCAAGCCGGTAGATGAGCGGGCCTTGATCCAGGAAATTGAACGCTTGATCGGCAAAGAAGCCACCGCGCGTAAATAAGATTTGCTCGTTCGATCCTTGGAGTGGTCTCTGGTATCGGACAGTCGCACAAGCGGTATTCATTATGAGTTTACGAGGTCGCCATAATTCGACGAACATGCTCGTGGAGACGGCCAGTTTCTTGGTCGTCCGCCTGGGGGGTAGCTATATGGCCCTGCCTGCGGACGGTGTTCGCGGCGTTCTCACGCAAGAAGAGGCCGGGAACGAACCGGCCGTGACTGTGGCGGGGACCGTCTATCAACCGGTAGATCTTGCCCAACGGCTTTCGGTGGCCGCCAACTTGTCCGGTCTCGAGATGAGGACAGTGTTGTACTCAACCGGCCGTTCCCACGGTGCGATTTGCGTTGAGCAGCTGGTAGGCTTGACGGACGTAGAACGGAAGGACTGTCTTCCGTTGCCGCCACAGTTTCAATGCGATGAACGAAACTGGTTTGAGGGGATGATGCTGTATCAGGATCAGTTGGTGTTGATCCTGAATCCTTCGTGGGCGCTGGGAGAGTTGGCCGACGTAGTACCTGTGTCCGTCGGGCAGGCGGAACAGATGGTTGCGGCAACCCCGGCAGCAATCGGTGGATCATGCTGAGGGCAGCTCGTGGACAGCAGCACGCTCAAGCCACGAAACGGTCGTGGAATGTGGTGGTGTTTTCCGTTGGTGGAGTGAAGCTGGCAGCACGGACTGAAGATGTGGGCGGTGTATCGCCCTGGACTGAGAGCATTCCGGTGCCGAGTCGGACTCCATTCGTGCAAGCCATGCTGAAACGGGACAACCATGTGATGCCGGTCTACGATTTGGCAGCCAGACTGAGTCGCAAACTGACCGGAAGTCCGTTGCTGTGCCTAGTGGCTCGCCATCTCGACGGGCCGATGGCCATCTGCATCGACGCCGACGTGCCGTCTCTCGAGACTGTGGATGCGACGGCAATTCGCCAGAACGGCAGAGGGGATATTGAAACGCTGGGCTCAGTCACGATTGGCGAAAACGATGTCGCTATCGTGGCGTTGCAGCGACTTGGCCGATCGAGACAGGATGCCGTCAGAAGTTCAGAGTACTGAGGAAAGGACTCTGCGATGCCGAAAGTGTTGATTGCCGACGACAGTATTGCGGTCCGGAAAGTTGCCGAACGGTTGCTGACTGAGGCTGGATTTGGAGTCACTCTTGCTGCGAACGGCGAGGAGGCCTTGGCCTATTTGGCCAAAGAGACGCCTGACTTGGTCGTGTCCGACGTGATTATGCCGGATAAAAGTGGCTATGAGGTATGTGCCTTTGTGCGCGCGCAGCGGGCGTTAGCAAACACGCCAGTGCTCTTGATCTCCGGCATTGTGAACGAAGAGGTGACGAAGCAGGCTGAATCCTGTCGCGCCGACGGGGTTTTGAAAAAGCCGTTCCAGGGCACGTCTCTCAAGGATCGCGCCCTCGAGTTGTTGGCCAAGCGGCAAGGCGCTGCCGCGCCTGCGGCGAAGAGTGTCGAGACGGTAACAGTTGCGCGATTGACGTCGCAAGAGGAAGAACTTCGGGCCGAACGAGATCGATCGACGCACAGTACACAGCAAGTGGCGCAACTCGAAGGGCAGGTGGGTAGTGTCAAGGAACTCGAGTCGATGTTGGCTAGGGAACGTGAACAGGCTGCCCAGCTGAAGAAGCAACTCGCAGAGGCTGACAGCGCTACCGCTCGGGTGCAAGAACTTGAATCCGCACTCAAGACTGAACGAGAGCGGACGGTTGAAGCCAATAAGCAAGCATCTGTGGCGGAGAGCCTGGGCAGGCGTGTACAGGAACTGGAGGCGGCTCTTCAGAAAGAACGGGAAGGCAGCGCCCAACAAGCAACGCGTCTAACCGAGATGCAGAAGAACGCGAGTCGTGTCCAAGAGCTGGAGGCGACTCTGCATGCCGAGCGCCAGGCAGCCACGCAACTGGTTCAAACGATGACCGCGATGGAAGAGTCGGTGACTCGGTCGCAGGACTTGGCGCAGCAACTTGCGAAAGAGCAGCAGCGTACGAGCGATTTGACTCGTCGTGTGGCCGAGAGTGAACAGGTTGCTGGACGAGTGCGCACGTTAGAACAAGCTCTCGCTGCTGAACAGGAAAAAAGTAAGGGTCTTGCCGCGCGTGTCTCCGAGGCTGAGCGCGCTTCACAGAAAGCCCAGGAGTTTGAAACACTGCTTCAGACGGAACGAGAACGAAATAGCCTTCTAGCCAAGCACGTATCTGAAACTGAACAATCGGCCGAGCAAGCCACCAAGCGGTTTGAAGAGATGGCGAAAAAACTTGGCGAGATCGCGGGATTGGCTTCTCAGCTGGGCAGCGGAAAACGGCAGTCCTGAACCTGTACGATCTCTTCTCGTGGACCGTCACTGTCCTGAAGGACTGATGTCATGGCTGCCGACACCACAGACGACTTTCAGAAAGAGCTGGTCGATATCTTTGTTCAGGAAGCGCACGAATGGCTTCAGAACATTCATGTCGCTCTTGATGAGCTGCAACAGGGGCCGGCGCCGGAACGGCATGCCAAGCTGATTGAGACGATTTCGGCCGGAGTAATGAATCTCGGCGGGACCGCTGCCACGATCAATCTTCCAGACGTCAAGGATGCCAGCTTCGCGGCGATTCCCTTTGTCGAAGCCGTTCAGGACCCACAGAAGGCGCTCTCTGCTCAGGACTTTATTGCGCTGTGTAAACAGCTGGGACAGATCCATACGGCGTTGACCCGTGCGACGGGTATCTCATTTGAAGACGACGGGAGTGGTGCGGCGGCTGAGACGGTTTACGCAAGTCTCTCTCCCGGAAAGTTTCTGCAAGCGCTTCAGGAACTACAAGAAAAGCAGACTTCCAGTATTGCGTCCGGGCGCAATCTTATCCAGAGCCTGATCGAGCAGATGGAAGGACAGGTTCAGGCCGGTGTCGAACGTATCGATGCCACGGTTATTCAAGGATATCTTGCGCGGGTGTCCGAAGCGGAAGAGTCGTTTCTGAAGGCGATTGACGAGCGGGTGCCCGATATTGTTAAGAAGATGAGTGCCCTCAAGATGGACGGGGGTGAGGCCTCCTCACGCATGACGGCCCTCGAAGCCTCTCTTCAAGACGTCGCACATCTGCGCACAGAAGCGCAGCAGGTGAATGCTGGATCGGCCATGATGTTTTTCACGGGACTGCACAGCCTGCTGACCATGGTGGCGCAACGTCGAGTGCTTCTGGCTGCCACACGGGTGGAATCGGTGAAGGCGCGGCTGCACGTGATAGGCGATGCCATCCGCCAGTGGGTGGAGCATGGACGGGCCCAACGTGCCGCGATCGATGATTTGCTCCCTACCAGCCACTCGTAACCAACGCGCCCAAATGCGCGTTTCCCACGAGGCTGGCGAGAAAAGCGGGACGGGCGGGATGGTCTGAAGACTGACGGCTGAAGTGTTCGGAACTTCGAACCCCGATCTTCAGCCTTCGGACCGCGCCTGTCGAGCACGTCTTACAGATCGATGACCGGCTTGTTCAGCGGGTCGGGCAAGTCATATGATGTATCGTCGAATGTTCCGCGAGGACGGCCTCAAGCCATGAACGAATACAGCACGACAGACTGGTATCGCATTGCGCAGGAGCAATTGACGGGTGTGGCTCTTGCCGTGCAACGGCAAGACGAACTCGACTTGGAGGCCTTGTCCGCCCTGGCGACGGGGATGGCGGAGGCGCTCAAGAGAAGTGACCAATTGCTCGTTCAGGCTATGAGCGGTCCCGCAGGCCCTCCGCTGATTACGAATCTCGTGAATGTCGCGATTTTGGCGACAAAGGTCGGTGCCGGACTGGGATATCACGGAAAAGAGCTGGAACAGCTCACCTTTGCGGGGCTCCTGCACGACATCGGTCTCTTTGCCGTGCCGCAGTCGCTGATCACCAAGTCGGGCCGGTTGACTCATGATGAACGTACGCTCATTGAACAGCATCCCGAACTCGGCTATGAGGCGATTCGAAAGGCGGGTCCGAAATACGACTGGCTGGCACAAGTGGTACGCCAGGCGCATGAGCGGTGGAACGGGCAGGGGTATCCGAACAAGCTGAAGGGGCGGCAGATCAGCGAGTTTGCCCAAATCATCGGCGTGGTGGATGTCTTCGATGCCCTCGTGAGCCCGCGCGGGTATCGCCGCCGATTTTTTCCGCACGAAGCGGTGCGAGAATTGATGGTGGCAGAACGGACGGCATTCCCTCGCGAGGTCCTCAAAGCCTTGGTCGAACAGCTGTCGGCCTATCCGCTGGGAACCTCGGTACGATTGACCACAGGCGAAGTCGGGTCTGTCATGCGCGTCAATATGCGCTATCCACTCCGCCCGGTCGTGTGGATTGAAGGTGATACGATCCGTGGCCAGGAGGGGCGGCAGCTCGATCTGAGCCGCACTCCGCTCGTATCGATCATCGAAACACTGGAGCCTCCTGACGTCGCGCGCGTGTCGTTTCCAGCGGATGAGATGCGCGCCAAAACATCTGATGTCGTCCCCTCGGCATCCGATCAATTTACGGCGCTCTTGGAAGGCCTGGATGCTCTTACCAGTGCGATCCAAGGTGCCGTCGAGTCCAGGACTTCTGTGCCAGAAGGCGGGACTGCGTCGACGTCGGGCGAGCATCGATGGATAAGTCAGCCTCCTGCACAGGATTTTGTGGATGCCAGTTTTGAAAAGGAAGTGATCGGGTTATTCGCCCTCGAAGCGCATCAATGGCTGGCTCAAATTCAGATGGCGGTGAAACAGCTCGCTGAGGGAGCCAACGGAACGGTGCGTCCGAAGCTTTACGGGATTCTCTTGCACGGCATTACTAATCTTGCCAAATCTGCGTCGACGGTGCAGCTCCGGGCTATCGAGCAGATGGCCTCAAATCTGCTTCCGATTCTACACGATGTGGGGCGGCAAGAACCACGTGCGATGACGGCGGCGCTCCAGTCGCTTCAGGAGGGGTTGGATCGGATCAGTCTGGCCGTGCGGCGCTTAGCAGGAGACCACGAGGATGAAGGTGCTGGAACTGATGACGTTCCTGTAGAAACGGTGAGCGAATCCGTGCAGGCTCTTTCTGCCATCGCGACTGAGTTACCCGATGTTCCTCAGCTGCAGGCTCCGCTCACCTTGAGCTCCAGCGTCCCGCTCATCCATGCCCTTCGGGATCTGCAGCAAGCTCGCGCCCGGTCGATGCAACCGGCCCGCGATGTGTTGGAGGCGGTGATCCAGCGAGCCGAGCGGGAAGCCGACCATCTTGATGTCGCCGGCGTCGGGCGCATCTTAACTGAACTCGACCGACTCGACGAAGAGTTCCTTCAAGAAGTCCGTCGGCGGGTTCCCATCATCAGTTCGACTCTTGCGAATATACGAGCGAGCGGGGCGACGGATTTTGTCACGGCGTCTCAGCTCGATCCGATTCTCGAACAGGTCGAGGCCCTCTACGATCTGGCCAGCGATGTGCAGGCAACGATGATCACGATGTTTTTGCAAGGGCTGCGATCCTTTCTCATGGTCGCGGCCTATCGAAAAACGTCGACGTTGGCACAGCGACTGGGAACGGTCGAGACGAGGATTCATGCATTGATTCCGATGGCGGAACAGTGGGGCAATATCGGGCGCGTGGAACGATCGGCCATCAGTGATATCCTGCCGGATTCTCAAGTGCGCGAAGGGCAGGCCTAGCGCGACAGGCGCGACTCGAAATTTCGTGAACCTCGAACTTCGTACCTTGAACTCTCCCCCGTCTCGCTCGTCCCGCTTTTCTCACCAGTCTCGCACCTCCTATCACTCTGCACACTTCTGTACGTTCGACGTTAAAGAATCTTCGGATCGTGCAGAATCTGTGCTCTTGTCCCATACAAGTTTCTGATGAAAAATTGCATCTCGGTGAAATTGCACGGATTGTACTGCCTACCGATTGGGCAATCTGTGAGGTACTGTGGTACGGCATGGTATTGGTCGCTCATCCACATGGTTATCCACACGCCATGCACACCTTTTGTGGACACAGAGAGTGGGGGTGCCAATGTCCAGTCTCACTGTCGCCTATTCCTTCGCGGAGCTTCATGCGGATAACGGCGAAAGACCTGTCTGAGAGAGACGTTTCGGTACCGCCGTCTGCCTTCGTACCATTGAGCATGCAGATGCGTGCCCATGATATGAAAACCAGGCATGCCGTCTATCGTTGTTCATATGTCATCCACAATTTCTCATCTAGTCAAGGGGATTAAGCGTCCATGTAACAAGCCGAGGAAGGATGGTATGATGCGACAGTCCTGCTGCCTTTTCTTGTCGAGGACGAGAAGTCTGGCAGCAGATATGGTCGGAGAACGTATCGATGCCGAAACTTGTGACGGTGTTGCGGCCGGAGAAGATTGATGAGCAAGCTCGCTACTATGTCCGGTCCCATATCCTCCTCCCTGCCGGGACGATCGGACTAGTCTGCATGGTCGGTGGGGTGGGGTCACTCGGCTATCAGCTGCTGGTGAACCATACGTACAGCTGGGTGACGTTTCTCACCAGCTCAATCTTGATCGCGGTTGGAGCGGCGTGTGGGTTCGGGCAGGCACGTTATCACCGCTATCTCTTTACGGCCTTTCCCGAGGTGTATGCAGCACGGATGCGGACAGCTGTGGCTCAACGCAACAGGAAGGCCAAGGCCGAGCCGGAGGTGCCGTCGATCGAGCACCCTGGGCGTGCGTTTGTCACCGCGATCTCCATTGCCGGAGCGACTCTGATCTTCGGCGCATCAGCCGTGGCCATCGTACGCGGCGACCTAGACCCGCTCCCGGCTGTGTTGGTGCCCTGGGCGGGATTCTACTGGGCCAAGTTGGTTTGTTGGCGTGGAGTTGTGGACTAGCACGAAAGACCGTGCCGCATTCTTCCTACCGCCTCACCCCTTACCCCTCACGCCTTACGTTTCCTTTTCTTGGCCTTCGTCTTGGAGGCTTGAGGAGCCGAGTACAATGCTTCAAGCTGCTTCATCCGTTCTTCCAATGTGCGTACGGCCTGCCGGAGTTCAGGAAGCCGTGGAATCACGGCTTGGGCCTTCACCCAGACTTCATGCGGCATCACGGGAGCTCCTGACACGATCTGGTTGGGTTCGAGGCTGCGGTTGACACCTGCGCGAGCGGCAATCATGACCTGATCTCCGATGACAATGTGCTCTGACAGCCCTGCCTGTCCACCGATCATGACGTGATGCCCCACGCGAGTACTGCCGGCGATCCCGACCTGTGCCACCAGGATTGAATGGGCACCGATCGTCACGTTATGGGCGATCTGGACCAGATTGTCGACCTTGGTGCCCTGCTTGATCACCGTTTGACCGAGGGTGGCTCGGTCGACCGTGACATTCGCCCCGAGCTCAACGTCATCCTCGATCGTGACTCCGCCGAGCTGGGGAATTTTGTAATGCCGTCCCCGGTCCTGCACATAGCCGAATCCGTCGCTCCCGATCACTGTGCCACTGTGAATGATCACCCGCGCTCCGATCGTACAGCCTTCCCTGACGACGACGTTGGGATACAGCAGCGTATCGTCCCCGATCGTCGTATCGTTGCCGACAAAAACACCGGGATAGAGTGTCACTCTTGCGCCAATCGTGACCCGGTCTCCCAGGGTGACTCCCGGCCAGATCGAGACATCGGAACCGACCTGAGTACCAACGCCACGGACGACGGTCGCGGCAATGCCGAGGGGAGGGGAGACGGGGCAAAAGAAGGTCTGTGCGATCTGCGCAAAGGCCAGTGTGGGATTGGCGACTACGATGTGGGGATTGGGGATCTCAGCAAGACGCCGATGGGCGAGGAGTGCTCCGGCAGCGGTGGGCCCGCTCGTCTTGAGCATCCGATCCCCGGTGACGAAGGTCAGATCGTTCGGGCCTGCCTCTTCAAAGCCGGCTAGGCTCATGACGGTGACTTGTGGCGACCCCACAAGTTCTCCGCCGACTACGCCGTGGATCTGTGCCAATGAGATAGGAATGCGTGCCGGCATCGCCATATGGATTAGGATTTCTTCTTGCCCTTTGGCTTCGCCGGCCTCGCTGGTTTCTTGGTTGGGGCGGGTGAGGCCGTTTTTCCCAACCGCTTTTCCACATAACTCACGACATGGCCGACGTTTGTCAGCCCCACCAAGTCTTGGTCGGGGATCTGGAGATCAAAGGCCTCCTCGATGCGATACAGCAGTTCGATTACCGCCATAGAGTCGAGACCTAAATCGTCACGCAGATGCTGGGTGATCAGTATCGTGGCCGGATCGCGTTTCAGGTACTCACCCAAGGCGGTACGGATTTTCAGCGATATGGTGGGATCGGTTG
>Ga0137443_1000071_pt1 | contig 13170 bp, 8 predicted proteins | sample EasRivERMGT300_2_FD_102324 | JGI IMG/M metagenome (GOLD analysis project Ga0137443, IMG submission 102324) | Soil microbial communities from meander-bound floodplain in the East River, Colorado, USA - East River MetaG ERMGT300_2 | ecosystem: Environmental > Terrestrial > Soil > Floodplain ... | reverse complement strand
TTGGGTAAGGATTCAGAGATATAACGAACCCGATTCAAAATTTCTCATCGAGTTCTGGAAAATTTATAATCTGCATTTACACAGCATCATTACAAATTTTCCTGAGGATAGACTTTTTGTTAAATGTGTTTCAACAGATAAGCGGGAAATAGCAGAGAATCTTTTTCTGCTAATTAAAGATTACGTAGACCATATGGACCATCATATGAGACAGATTTTCACATAACCGCGCTTTTCCGGTTTAAAATAATTTTCAATTTATTGATTCAATTAATTAACTTAACGCAGTACATAGAAACTCTTCAAGCAGCAACAGATAATTCTATCAAAAACGAAAGACCAATGGAATGATCTTATATAAAATGAAATTCCTGTTCATCTCGTTTTTTATTGCTTTCATAAATACTTCGCCTGTTTCGGCTTTGCCACTGCCGGTTAAGCAAATCGGGATTTCCGACGAAAAAAATCTAATCACACTTCTTGATACATCTGCGGTTACAATCACAGAAGAAAATTATTCAATACCGATATGGCTTCATCAGAAAGATCCTTCCAATACCGGAATATACATTCGTGTATTGCAAACTACTTCACACAGCGGCGAAAGAATCAAGCTGAATTATTCTGCAAGTATTGATTCTATGATTTATATCGGAAACCAAATGGCGGTACTGATGAATCTTGTTCCTGATTCATTAGAATTATTATCCGATCTTCCCGCCGGACGTTACACGATTTTGTTTTTAATAAATTACGATGAAGAATATCAATCGCTTGAAAAAATTTCATTTATAATCCCTCAAACGAAATCACCTTTCAGCTATATTGAATCGGCAGTTGAATGGCTACGGAACAACCTGCTGAACTTCATATGGTACCTGTTCGAGATAATAATTTTTATTATAGTGCTGGTCATCATTTTCCGCTTCTTTATAATAGTCCCGATTAAAGGAAGCAAACGATCCCTGAAAGTTCTTCCGATTCTTAATGAAACAGGTAATAAAGACTTTGATGGAATTTCATCCGGCATAGACGATGTTCTAATGGCCCGGCTGCACGATATCGCAGAGCTTGGTAAAAGTGAAGAACTAAAGCAATACTGGCTGCTCGATACCAGAGAAAGTACAACAGGAAAATCACAGTCATTAAATATCGTCGGCGGTGATGTCTCACTTGACTTTCAAAAACTTGGCGACATTTCTATTGGTCCTTTTAAAATTCCGTTAGGTGCTTTATCCTCACTTTTTCTGAAAATTTTCGGTGGATATTTTATCTCAGGAGCTTTGCAGCAATACGGTTCAGGAAACAAACTTATTCTAAGCCTTGAAAACAGGCATTCAATGCTTGAGTTCAGAAAATCTGACCGGAACCAGGTAATATACTTTGAAGCAAGCTGGCCCTCCGATTCTATAAAAGAAGAAAATCTTTCAGAAGGAATTCCGGATGTTGTTGATCAGCTTGCATACAGGGTAATTCTAAATCTTACAGAAAACGTTGGAACTTCAGACTGGCAGGCGTATAAATATTTTTTGGATGGGAATTATTTATTCAGTTTTTATGAGAAGAACAAGACACGAAAGGATTTGCTGCGTGATGCAATTGATAAATGGAGAATGAGCGTACGCTTTGATCCTCAATTTGCCAAATCTCATTATAACCTCGGTGTTGCGTTGGATATGGATGAATTATATCCCGATGCAGTATTTCGTTATCAGAAAGCGATGGAGCTGAGTCCGCAGTTAATCGGCAGGGAAGCTCATTATAACCTTGCAAAACTATACTGGGATATTTATAAAGATAATCAAAGAACGCTTGCTGAGCTGGATAAAATTAAATTGATTGATCCAAATTTATCTTACGTATATAATCTTGAAGGTTTGATAAAGCTAAAGCAGCTGGATAACCAGGAAGCGCTAAAGTTATTCAGTAAATCGATCGAGCTTAGTCTTAAGCCCGATGCTGTACTTTACTATAATTTAAGTGTTACATTTTATAATTTGAATAAATTTAATGATGCTGAAGTAAACGGACTAAAATCACTTCAATTATTACCGGCAGATAAAGTATTTACAGATCTTCTCCAGACAATGGGATGGATTCATAACAGAAAAGGTGAACTTGAACTTAACTCGGGTAATAAAACTAAAGCGGTTGAGGAATATAAAAAAGCTGCAGAATATTTCAGCCGTGCTCTTTTTGATGAGCCGGAGAGGCAGGCATTACTTGATGGTAACGGAGAAGCACTTCGTGAATCAGGAAGGCTGCAGGAAGCATTCATCGTTCAAAAACGATTGCTGAGATTGTGGCCCGAATATTCAAGAGGATATAGTGAACTTGCCGTAACTATGAAAAAACTAAAATCTTCTGAAGAAGAAATACAAGCTTGTATTTATATCAGCAATCTATTAAGCGATCCTGAACTTGTTAAAAATGTAACGAATCTGAGAGTACAAGTGGAGATTGAGATTGTTGCATGTACACCGGTAAAGAAAAAATTATTACTGAGCATGCTTGGTCAGTATTATTACTATCTGGCAAGTACGCCGCCGCAATCAAATAATCAACCGGTTTATGAACAGTATTTGAATTCTGCAAAGACATACCTTGAAAATGCGATATCAACAGGAACCGGCAATTCATTTTTTCATAATGCAGAACTTCATCACATGTTCGGAATCGTAGTTTCGAAATTAAATGATATCAAAAAAACAAATCATGAATTTAATTTAGCTTTAACTATTTATGAATTGACTGCGGGGAATGAATATGAAAGTGCAGTTTGTTGTTCCGAAATCGCCCGGAATTACCATTTGATGAATGACTATAATAATTCTGATGTATACTACAGAAAATCCATCGATTATTATAAAAAAGCCGGATATAATAAATATGCTACAAATGTACACCTTGACGATGCAAAAGTTTTGATGGACTGGTACTGGGAAAAACGGGATAAACCTTATTATGAATGGGCAAGACAGGAATGTGATAAGGCCATTATGCTTAACCATATCAGCAATGAGGCTTACCATGTTAAAGGCAATACATACTACGATTTTCAAAAATACACAGAGGCTATTCCACAGTATGAAATGGCTGTTGAGTTAAATTACAATTTGCCCGGAGCACATTACAATCTAGGGCTTTGTTATAAAAATATTGGTAATTACGAGCGTGCGGTAAAAAGTTTTGAAACAGTAACGAAGCTCGATAAATTTTATGCCGACGCTAAAAATAAAGGGAATCCCGATCCGTATGAAAAACTTGCTCAATGCTTTGAACTGATGAATCAGCCGCATAAAGCCGTAAAATTATTCAGGCATGTTGTAAATCTTTTTCCTTCAAGTGCAAAGTATTCAATCATTCTTGCTGATTATCTTTTGATGTGCGGTGATGTAAGCGAAGCTGTGGAAAAATATAAGAGTGCAATGCAAATTGATCCTGATAATGATGAAGGAATGATGCCGTCAGCGCTGAATAATCTGGCAAACATTTATCTTGAACAGGGGGTTAATTTCAGCGAAGCAGAAAGTATGGTGAGCAAGTCTTTGAAATTATACCGTAAGAATAAAACTAAAAGAAAAGAAGAACTTTGTTCAATTCAAAATACCTTAGGATGGATTTGTTATCTTAAAAGTCAGTATAAGCGTGCAATTACTTTGATGGAAAAAACTTTGGCCGTGATGATAGTTGACCAGAGAGCTCATGCAAGACTGGCACTTGCTTACGAGAAATATTCCGAAGCTCTAAATGTTCCCGTTGAGAAAAAAAGAATTGAGGAAAAAGCAATTGAGCAGTGGAATATTGTTAAGGGGCTTGGATCAGAGAGAAAGTATGGTTTGCTTGCCCAGGAAAGAATTAAAAAATAATCGGCCTGGTGTATCATATTTCACTGACGTATAATTCTCTTTTAAAAATAAAATCTATTCCATAGATTTATTTAGTCATTTATCAATTCTGTCATAATCCGGGAATCCAAAATGAAAAAATATATGCCATTTCCTGTCTTGTTATTACTGCTTTTGATGAGCTGCGCAAAAACTGATCAGCCTGAACAGGAAGTGCAGGCATATCTGGATGAATATAATAAAATATATCAGGAACTGCTTTATAAATGGAACGAGGGCGAGTGGAAGCTGAATACAAAAATTGTTGAAGGTGATACGATGACTATAAAACTTGCTCAGAATGAACAGGAGGAATATGCACGCTTTACCGGCAGCACGGAAAATATTGAAAAGGCAACGATGTACCTTGAGCAGAAAGAACAGCTGACCGATCTGCAGATCAGACAATTAACAAGAATATTATACCTTGCAGCAAACAATCCTGAAACGGCAAGTGATCTTGTTAAAGAAAAAATAAAAGCAGGCACAAAGCAAACTGAAATTCTATATGGCTTCGACTTCAAGCTCGACCGCAAATCAATTTCTACAAATCAAATTGACGATCTTCTGAAATCAGAAACCGATCTTAACAAAAGATTAATAGTCTGGGAAGCGAGCAAGGAAGTTGGTAAAAAATTAAAAGATGGTTTAGCCGATCTTCAAAGATTAAGAAACCAGACAGTTCAGGCCCTGGGATATAATGATTTTTTTGCCTACCAGGTTTCCGATTATGGAATGTCCGTAGATGAATTGAGAAATGTTTGCAGGCAGATGATGAACGATGTCTGGCCTCTTTACAGGGAGCTTCATACGTGGACTCGCTATACTCTTGCAGAAAAGTATAAGACTGAAGTTCCTGATCTTCTCCCGGCACACTGGCTGCCGGATCGCTGGGGACAGGATTGGCAGGGAATAATTAATGCGGAAGGAATAAATCTTGACGATAATCTTAAAAAAGTAACGGCGGAATGGATAATCAAAAAAGGCGAAGAATTTTATGTAAGCTTAGGATTTGAAAAACTTCCCTCATCATTTTATGAAAAATCAAGTTTGTATCCAGTCTCTGCTGATGCCGGTTATAAGAAAAACAATCACGCATCCGCCTGGCATATGGATCTGGAAAAAGATGTCAGGTCTTTGATGAGCGTAATTCCGAACACAAGATGGTGGAGCACTTCACTGCATGAGCTCGGACATATTTATTATTTTATGAGTTATACAAATCCTGATGTTCCCCCATTGCTGAGAGAAGGTGCAAACCGCGGTTATCATGAAGCAGTAGGAAGCCTGATCGGACTCGCTTCATTACAAAAACCTTTCCTTGAAGAAATGAAACTGCTGCCTGAAGGTGCTGAAGGAATTGATGAATCAATTAATCTGCTGAACGAAGCACTGGATTATATTGTTTTCATACCGTGGAGTGCAGGTGTGATGACGGAATTTGAATATGAGCTTTACACAAATAATCTTCCGAAAGATCAGTACAACAGCAAGTGGTGGGAGCTTGTAAAAAAATACCAGGGAATAGTTCCTCCAGGTGAAAGGGGAGAAGAGTATTGTGATGCTTCAACAAAGACTCACATTAACGACGATGCTGCACAATATTATGATTATGCGATTTCGAATGTGCTACTTTTCCAATTTCATGATCATATTGCGAATAAAATTCTAAAGCAGAATCCGAGAGCAACAAATTATTACGGCAATAAAGAAGCCGGAAAGTTTCTTAAAGATTTAATGTACCCCGGTGCAACAGTGGATTGGAGAATACATTTGAAAGAAATAGTAGGCTCCGATTTAAGTGCAAAAGCAATGGTAGATTATTTTGCGCCTTTGATGAACTGGTTGAAAATAGAAAACATAGGAAGAAAACATACTCTGCCGGAAAAGATATAATTATAACCAACCTAATCCATATTAATTTAATGTTGGATTTATTTTGTAGATGGTTATCACCTCCGACTTTTGTTAAAGATTACTTCATCAGAATTTATCCTCCATAGCTTTAGCGAAGGAGGATCATTTTCTTCGTCTGGATAAAATCATTTGCAGTTAACTGATAAAAATAAATTCCACTTGATAAGCCTTCTGAATTAAACAGATATCCGTAATTGCCAGAAGCTTGCTCTTCTTTTACTAAAGTTTTAACTTCTTCTCCAAGATTGTTATATAGTGTTAGTCTTACAAACATTCTCGATGGCAAATTGTATTTAATAACTGTACTTGAGTTGAATGGATTGGGATAGTTTTGCGAAAGATTGAACAAGTTAATTCCCTCAACTTCATTAATAGCATTTGGTAAATAAAAACTTGTATCACCGTATGCAACACCATCAATTATACACCCTTTAAGAACTTCTAGAGCAACTCCCCAGAAATCAATAGCGTTATGTCTCCCAAATTCTTCTGTCCACCACATGTCTATTTCGTTCAATGCCCCCGCGTACTTTAATATTTTCATAATTACACTCACTCCAAAAACATTTGATGGAAAAGTACCTATGACCGTGACTGAAGACGTAGAATCTGCTGGATGTGTCCACGTTTCTCCTAATTGTGCATTTTTTTTATAATAAGGTTCCTCATAAACAGAATCAGGATTAGGTTCATTCCTCCATACATAAAAGCTATCCTGATTTAACCTGATATACTCATTATAACCGTTCATATTATAGGTTATAATCCTGACTATACAGTATTTAATACTATCTATAATAACGGTGGTATCGATAATTGTTTCCTTATGTCGATAACCTAACTCATCTTCATATATCCAGCTATTGTTTAAATTAAGCGGGGCAAGCAGTTGTGGACAAACAGGTAAGGAGACAAGCAGGACAACAACCGAGATATATATAATATTTCTCATTTTATACCTCTTAAGAACTCTTATTTTATTTTGAACATAATTTTAATTTTGGTAAAAATCAACGTAAAATTTCCAAGTTGTCACGGCAGAGCCTTGACAGAACCACCTTAATCATTCACTAATTAAAAATTCCATATCACTCATCGGCATCATCGGCATAGGTGTTCCGTTATTTTGCAGACGGAATTTTAAATCAGTAATAATAGGATCTTCTTCAATAAACATTTCATTGATTCCAAAAATACCGGGAATGAATCCTCCAAAATCAAACCATCCAGGAGTTGGATACTGCGCTATTTCATATTTACAATTTTTCAAACCAGCTTCTTCAACGGCGAGGTTAATGGCAGTTGATAGTCCGCCAAGTTCGTCAACCAAACCGTTATCGAGTGCATCTTTTCCGCTCCAGACTCTTCCTTGTGCTAACTTTTCAATTTCTTCTGTTGAAACATTTCTGCCATCAGCTACACGGCTGACAAAATCTGTGTAAAAAGTTTTTATTATAGATTCTGCTTTTAACATTTCATCTTCAGAAAAATTTCTGTCCGGTATCGGGATTCCAATCAATGGCAATCTCATACCGTAACCGAGATCGGCGTGCTTTCCTCTTTTAACAAAGTCAGTGGTGATGCCAAACTCTTCTTTAAAAGATTTGTTGTAATAAAAAGCTCCGATAACTCCGATAGAACCTGTGATTGTCACAGGCGAAGAAACAATTTTATCAGCATACATAGAAAGCCAGTAACCACCAGAAGCTGCAACAGTTCCCTGCGAAACAATAACAGGTTTTTTATCCTTACCTTTTTTTATTGCTTCAGCTATCAAATCGGATGGAAGTGCAAGTCCGCCGGGAGAATCAACACGAAGAATAATTGCTTTTACGTTGTCATCTTCGACTGCATCTTCAACATATTTAATTAAAGTTCGGGCTTTAATTCCATCATCCATTGCACAGACTCCGATCGCATAAATAACAGCAATCTCAGGCTTCTTCCCCCAGTAATTATCTTCAGGAAGTTTGAACTGGGTTAAGGATTCCGGATCGATAAGATCTTTTTTATTACCCTCAAAATCTTTTACGATGTCTTCGATTTCATTCCATCTTCCAAGCTCGTCAACCAAACCAAGTTCAACAGCTTCTTTTGGAAGGATGAGATATTTATTATCAACTATGTCATCAAATTTAATTAATGAAATATTTCTTCCGTCACAAATATCCTTTCGGGCAATCTCGTAAAAATCATCAACTAATTTTTGAAGCTGTTCTCTGTCTGCTTCGCTCATCTTATCGTTTGCAAAAGTTTCGACAGCAGATTTGTATTTGAAGTATCTTAGTTCCTCGAAACCAATACCAAGTTTTTCAAGAGTTCCTTTATAGTATTGTTTTCCCCAAAGCAATCCGGGAAGCGCAACAGTTCCGACAGGATCAAGAATTATTTTATCCGCAACCGATGAAAAATGCATTTCGTTCATACCAACTTCATCAATATAAATGACGACTTTCTTTCCTGTTGATTTGAATTCTTTCAGCTCTTCTCTGATCTCCCAGAGAAACTCTCGGTTAACATTCATACCTGATGCATTGATTACAATTCCCGAAACGGATTTATCTTTCTTTGCTGCATCGATCTGTTCGATAATTTCATAAAGAGTTTTTGAATCATCAAAAAACCTGAATTGTTGATACTTTATATTTCCTTTCATATTGAATTCAACATAATCATCGTCAGAACTTAGTTCAGAAATAATATTCCTGTCATAAGCTCCAAGACGTATTCCATATGTCTGATAGTCGCCGCTTCCTTCTTTCGGGAAATGAGTCTGACCGGTAAATCCGATTCCTCCAAGACTCAGGTGAACACCGATGTTGAAGATTTCATTTTCAAAATATCTTCCGCTCAATCTTAATCCATCAACAGCTTCGATGATAAGGCCAGCACTCCAGTTGGTTTCTTCTCCAGGCATATCTTTTCTGAAAAGGTAATCTCCAAACAAAGTTAATTTTTCATTTGATAGTGGTCGTACAGCAAGATCAACAATTCCTTCTCCATATCCTTGTGTTGGAAAGTTCCCGATTAAACCGAAAGAAACAAAAGCAGCGGGTCTGTAATACAAACCTGTAGTGTAATAAGTATTCCTGTTTACTCCATAGGTTTCAGAAGAAGCCCAGCCGATTCCGGCGCCAATTCCTGCAACTTCGTTTCCACCACCCAGTGAAATTTTATAATCAAGAAAATCACCTTCTTCCGTATCGTTATTAATCATGCTGAATCCGAAATTTGGAACTGCAGTAAACAAGCCCCATTCACTGAAGCTGGTTGTTGAGCCGCTTTGGTTTGTCCATGTAAAATAAATATCAGGTGAAGGCTGTAGTGAAAGCAAGGCAGGATTATCATATCCATACAGCCCGTATTTCAAAGCAGTTGGTGAAGACATATTAAATTTATTCTGCTCATAATATGATGGAAAGAAAATTTGTGCAGAAGTTAAGCTTGTTAATAAAAATATCAGCAGAAAAGTTTGTAGTGCTTGTTTCATCTGTTTAATCCTCATAATGAATTTAATGACTTAGTGAAATTTAATTAATACATTTAAAACTTGAGTAACCATTCATCAAATAAACTTTCGTTCTAAAAGCTTATCTTTGTATAAATTAAAATACAAATGATAGAAATCAGAAATCTCCATAAATCGTTCGGGAAAAACCATGTACTACGCGGTGTTAATCTCGATATTGAAACCGGCGCGACTCTTGTAATTATCGGCAGAAGCGGATGTGGTAAAAGCGTTTTGATAAAACACATTGTCGGTTTATTAAAACCAGATCAGGGGGATATTAAAGTTGAAGGAATGGTTGTTAATCAACTGAACACAGAAGAACTTTATCAGTTAAGAAAAAAATTCGGTTTCCTTTTCCAGGGTGCGGCTTTGTTTGATTCTATGACGGTTGGGGAAAACATTGCGCTCGCATTGGTTGAATCAAAAGATAAAATACCACAACCTGAAATTGATAGAAGAGTTGACGAAAAACTCGAGCTTGTAGGATTGCCTGATGCGAAAAATCTTAAACCGGCTGAACTTTCCGGAGGAATGAAAAAACGTGTCGGACTTGCGAGAGCCTTAATTACCGATCCTGATTATATTTTATACGATGAGCCAACCACAGGTCTGGATCCTATTATGTCAGATTCTATTGATCATTTAATTAAAGAACTGACAGAAAAATTGAAAGTCACTTCAGTTGTTGTAACTCACGATATGTACAGCGTGAAAAATGTTGCTCATCATGTTGCAATGATGCATGAAGGAATTATTTATTTTGTTGGCACTCCTGCCGAACTTGTCAATTCAGATGACCCAATCATCCAGGAATTTATTCAAAGAACAGAAGTATAAATTTAAATCCTTATCAAAACTTCGATTTTTTAATAATTATCAATTCCCGTCAATATTAAGGCATTTTTTTCATTTTGCATGTCCCAAAATATCTATTATATTCGACTAAAAATTAAACGGAGGAATTATGCAAACTGTAAAAGAATTATTAACCGGCAGGGAAATCTATACTGTTCAAAGTGGAACAACCATTTTAAAAGCTGTACTGTATATGGCTGAAAAAGGAGTTGGACTCGTCCCGGTGATGGACGGTGAAAAATTAATTGGTGTTTTCTCTGAACGGGATCTTGTAAAAAGAGTGATCGCTAAAAACAAAAGTATTGAGACTACAAAAGTTGATGAGGTGATGAGTAAAAATCTCATCGTGGCTGTTTCAAGCGAACCGAATGAATCGATACTTGCAAAAATGAAAGATGCCAGAATCCGGCATATTTTGATTATAGATGATGATAAACTCGCTGCTGTTTTATCGATGAGAGATTTGCTTGAGCTTGATCTTTCAGCATGTAAAACCACAGTGGAAGTGTTGAACAATTATATTTATTCTAAATAAACTGTTCGAAGGATTATCTGCAAAATTACCGCTAGCTGCCCGTCACGCCTCCGGCTTGCCGAGGTGGAAAGCCTGCGGCTACCGGCTGAATTTACAACAAAAATTATTACAAGTTTAATTCAGTCATTTACATTAATAAAGCCATAATTCCTTTTTGAACGTGCAGACGGTTTTCGGCTTCATCAAAGATCACTGAGTTGGGGGAATCCGCTACTTCATCAACAACTTCTTCACCTCTGTGTGCAGGCAGACAGTGCATAAATAAATAATCTTCTTTTGCTTTCCTCACAAGTTTCGGATTAACCTGGTACTTCGCAAACTTTTTCTTTCTCTCAGCGGCTTCTTCTTCCTGACCCATACTTGCCCAAACATCTGTGTAGACAATATCAGCGTTAGTTACAGCTTTTACCGGATCGTTTGTAATTTCAATTTTGCTTCCCATATACTTTGCATTCTTCTTTGCGTTTTCAACAATCTCTTTTTTAGGTGTGTAACCTGAAGGGGAAGCAATTGAAAGATTCATTCCGACTTTTGAACAGCCATTAAGTAAGCTGTGAGCCATATTGTTTCCATCACCAATGTAGGCCAGCTTCAATCCTTGCAGCTTATTTTTCTTTTCTAAAATTGTAAACAAATCAGCCAGAACCTGGCAGGGATGGAGCAGATCGGTTAAGCCGTTGATGATTGGAATGGAAGCATACCTTGCAAGATCAACAACATCCTGGTGATCGAATGTTCGTATCATAATTCCATTTAAATATCGCGACAAAACTTTTGCAGTGTCGGAAATATTTTCACTTTTACCAAGCTGAAGATCATTCGGACCGAAGTACATTCCGATTCCTCCGAGCTGGTAAATTCCCGTTTCAAAGGAAACGCGGGTTCGTGTTGATCTTTTTGAAAAAATCATCCCGAGAGTTTTTCCTTCAAGCAGACGGTGCGGCTTGCCTGTTAATTGTTTTTCTTTTAAAGTTTTACTTACGTCAAATATCTGATAAATTTCTTCCAATGATAAATCATTTATTGAAACGAGACTTTTGCCTTTCATATTTACTGCCATAAAAACTCCATTATTATATTTTTAATTTTAAAATTTAACCGGCAACTATCCGGGTTCCGCAATCAGGATCTGAGAGCATGGTTGATTCTGTAATAATTGTTTCTTTGCCGCCATTCTTTACAAAGCGGATGGCTGCTAAAATTTTCGGTGCCATGCTTCCATCTGCGAATTCGCCGTTCACTAAATATTCTTCAGCCTTACTGACTTTTATTTTATCAAGCGCCTGCTGGTTTGACTTGTGAAAATTTAAATAAACTTTCGGAACATCTGTCAAAATATAAAAAGCATCCGCACCAATTTCTCTTGCAAGCAAAGATGATGCAAGATCTTTATCAATTACAGCTTCCACCCCGTAAAGTTTTTTATCTGTTCCTTTATAAACAGGAACTCCGCCGCCTCCGGCTGCGATAACAATATTTCCTTTCTTAACCAGGTCTTTAATTATTTTTTTGTTCATTATTTCTTCCGGCTCGGGGGACGGTACAACTCTTCTCCATCCTCTCTTTCTCGGATCTTCTTTAAAAATAAAATTGTTAGATCTTGTTAATAGTTCAGCTTCTTCTTTTAAATAAAATGCACCGATTGGTTTTGTCGGTTCCTTGAATGCAGGATCGTTAATGTCCACTAAAATCTGTGTTACAATAGTTACAACATTCTTCCGGATTTTGTGATCTGAAAGAATGTTTTTTATTTGACGCTCAATCATGTAACCAATTCCTCCCTGGGAATCGGCGACACAAATATCCAGCGGCATTTTTGGAATTCGGTGTTCTTTGTAACCTGCTTCATTTCTAAGCATGATATTTCCTACCTGAGGACCATTGCCATGAGTGATAACAATATTGAATCCGTCTTGAATCAGTTTGATTAAATGAATGCAAGTATCGTAAGTATTTTTTTCCTGCTGCTGGATTGTTCCGGGTTCGTTACCGTGCAATAATGCATTTCCACCCAGGGCAACGACAGCTATTTTCTTCGAATCGCTTTTCATAAAGTTTCTGATTTTAGCTCAAAATCCTGCAAATGCACCGGAAATTGTTAAAAAATAAGATACTAACTTAAGAACGTTAGCGATGAGATAAAACAAATATCGTGCTCGTAGAAAAAGAGCGTAAGGCACAGGCGAAGGCTAAGATTTTTATTGCACTGTATTTTTCAATCTGTATATTTTTGTATTCCCGAACTTAACCCCCTTTCGTTCCCCTTCTCTCAACGAGGTTGCGTGATAATTATTGTTTTCTGGTAGCCGCAGACTTTATGTCTGCGGATTTTTATTCCTGCAACCATGAAGGTTGCAGCTACCGGTAATCATAGGAATGAAAATGAAATACATGCTTCTTGTCTATCTCAGTGAAGATGCGCTGACCGAAAACGAGCGCCAGCAATGCTACAAGGACTCGGCAGC
>Ga0137443_1000069_pt1 | contig 13393 bp, 11 predicted proteins | sample EasRivERMGT300_2_FD_102324 | JGI IMG/M metagenome (GOLD analysis project Ga0137443, IMG submission 102324) | Soil microbial communities from meander-bound floodplain in the East River, Colorado, USA - East River MetaG ERMGT300_2 | ecosystem: Environmental > Terrestrial > Soil > Floodplain ... | reverse complement strand
AGAACATTAACATTTGCAATTGCCGATGGTGCAGTGCCTTCAAACGAAGGAAGAGGTTATGTGCTCAGGAGAATTCTGCGCAGAGCTGCCCGTTATGGAAGAAAGCTTGAGCTGCACAAACCTTTTCTCTATAAAATTGTTGATGTTCTTGTAAAAACGATGGGGGAAGCATTCCCTGAAATATTGGAAAAAAAAGAATACGTTAAAAAAATAATTAAAGCAGAAGAGGATAGCTTTAACGCAACTCTTGACAGAGGAATAGAACTTTTTGATGAGGTTGTTAAAAAGCTTCACAAGAAAAAAGAAAAAGTTATTTCTGGTGAAGAAGTGTTTAAGCTTTATGATACTTTCGGTTTCCCGGTTGATCTCACAAGCATAATGGCTCAAGAAAAAGGATTATCAATTGATGAATCCGGATTCAATGAATTAATGAATCGGCAGAAAAACAGGGGAAGAGAATCTTCTAAAGAAAAATTTGCTTCTGTAAATATTTCAATAAACGATCTGAGTTCTTTTGATTTTAAATCGAAGGATGAAACACAATTTTCCGGTTACGATGAATTAACCTCACAAGCAGAAATAATAGGTTATAAAAAGGATGGTCTAACCGATTTGGTAATTCTGAACAGAACCCCGTTTTATGTTGAATCCGGCGGACAGATTGACGACAACGGTAAACTTCTTGTTGAACAGAATTCATTTGAAGTTATTGATGTTACAAAGTTTGAAAATAAAACCATACACGTCGTTCAAAATGAAACCGGGAGTATGATTGGAACCGGGAAAAAAGTAATTGCAGAAGTTGATGAAAAACGCCGCTGGGATATTATGCGCAATCATACAGCAACACATTTCCTTCATTCGGCATTGAGAAAAATACTCGGGACACACGTTCAGCAGGCAGGCTCGTATGTTGGTCCCGATCGGCTTCGTTTTGATTTTACTCACTTTGCAAAATTAACTGCAGAGGAATTGAAAGACATTGAATCACTTGTGAATGAAGAACTGCGAATGAATTATCAGCTTCAGCATCACAGAAATATTCCTTTCGATGAAGCAAAGAAGATGGGTGCGTTAATGTTCTTCGGTGATAAGTATGGAAATCTTGTTAATGTAGTTCAGTATGGTGAATTCACAAAAGAGTTTTGCGGTGGAACGCACGTTAAGAATTCTTCTCAGATAGGATTATTTAAAATTGTTAGCGAGTCTTCAATCGCCAGTGGTGTAAGAAGAGTCGAGGCAGTTACTGGAACAGGGATCGAAAAGTATATCAGCGAACAACTGCTTCTTCAGAAAAAGAATGAAGAAAAAATTGAAGAGCTTATCGATTCAAAGAAAAAACTGGAAAAAGAATTGGCAGAATTTAAACTTCAGGATAAACTCGCTCAACTGGAACATGTGTTGGCTCTATCATCCGATGTGAAGGGAATAAAAATATATAAAGGTAAAGTGCTCGCAGAAAGCATGGATGAATTGAAATCTTTTGGTGACGAGATGAGAGAAAAAATTAAAAGCGGTGTGTGTGTGCTTTTTGCACAGATCGATAATAAAGTAGGCATTGTTGCCGTCGTTTCTGATGATCTTATAAAGAATAAGAATCTTAGTGCCGGTAAAATAGTTGGCGAGCTTGCAAAGCTGGTTGACGGAGGAGGTGGTGGTAAACCTCATCTGGCAACTGCAGGCGGAAAAGATGTTGCGCGTATTCCATCAGCGATCAGCAAGGTTGAAAAAATCGTTGGTGGTTTTATTAATTAAGCATAAAGGTATTTATATGGATCATAATTTAATCACAACTGCTTTTACAATTGATGGATACAGAATAAAACAAAACCTCGGTGTGGTAAGAGGAATTGTTGTAAGATCGCGCTCCATTTTCGGAACAATTGGTGCCGGTTTACAAACTCTGTTTGGCGGTAATATCACTTTATTCACCGAGCTATGCGAAAAGACAAGGAACGATTCATATGAATTGATGATTGTGCATGCTTTACAGATCGGTTCAAACGGTGTGATCGGTTTCCGGTATGATGCAAACGAAGTTATGTCCGGTGTTACAGAGGTTCTTGCTTACGGAACTGCCGTAGTTTTAGAAAAGATTTAATGAGCAAGACCAGAATAAAATATATTTGTTCTAACTGCGGTTATGAATCGCTTCGATGGCTTGGTAAGTGTCCCGAATGTGATAGCTGGAATTCTTTTACTGAAGAGCTGGTTGAAAAATCCAAACGAAAATCTTCTTCATACTCTGGAAAAATTAATATAACGAAAATAGATGATGTCACCGCTGCAGAAGAAGACAGAATAAAAACCGGTATCGGTGAATTTGACAGGGTGCTTGGCGGCGGTTTAATGCCGGGTTCAGTTGTGCTGCTGGGAGGAGATCCGGGTATAGGTAAATCGACTCTTGCAATGCAGGCAGCAGCAAAAATTAATAATAAAGTGCTTTATGTAACAGGTGAAGAATCTGTTAAACAAATAAAACTTCGCGCGAACCGATTAAATCTTCAATCAAAAGATTTTTATATTCTTGCTGAAACAAATCTTTCAATCATCATAGCATCAATTAATGAACTCAGCCCGTCTGTTGTTGTGATTGATTCTATTCAAACAACACATCGCTCCGAATTTGAAAATTCACCTGGAACAATAACACAGATAAGAGAAAGCACTGCCTTGTTGATGGAAGAAGCAAAGCGAAATCATTACTCTGTAATCGTTATCGGACACGTTACAAAGGAAGGAGCAATTGCAGGTCCAAAATTGCTGGAACATATGGTTGATACAGTAATCCAGTTCGAAGGGGAAACTCATCATTCTTACAGAATACTCAGAGCAATTAAAAACAGGTTCGGCAGCACGAATGAAATCGGGATTTTTGAAATGCAGGAAGACGGATTAATGGAAGTTAAAAATCCCAGCGAATATTTCCTCACCGGAAGAAATCTTCAAAACCCCGGCTCAGTAATTACATCGAGCATTGAAGGTACAAGACCAATCCTGCTTGAAGTTCAGGCATTAGTAACTCCTTCAAACTTCGGTTACCCGCAAAGAGTAACCACGGGTTTCGATCAGCGACGACTTTCTATCCTTCTGGCAGTTCTTGAAAAGAGAGCAGGCCTAAGAGTTTCTGCTAATAATGTATTTGTCAATATGGCTGGAGGTGTGAGAATTTTTGAACCATCTGTTGATCTTGCAGTTTGCTGCAGCATTGCATCAAGTTTAAAAGATAAAGCAATTGAAAGCACAACAGTTGTAATTGGAGAAGTTGGCTTAGGCGGTGAAATCAGAAATGTAGGTAACATCGAAAAAAGAGTGCAGGAAGCTGAAAAGCTTGGTTTCAAAAATATCATTCTGCCTGCTGATAACTTCAAAACAAAATATTCAGGTAATGGCATTAAAATCACTTCGGTTGAAACTCTGCCCCAGGCAATAAACCTGCTTTTGAGTTGATTCTTTTAGAAAAGCTCCGAAAAATCATTTTATTTAAAGATTTTCCAAAATTTTTTCTTTGTTATATGTTACAATTCTTATATTTTGCTGTGCGGTTTTCCGCAGTGTTTTTCAATTATTTATAGAGGTTCTTTGTGAGCAAAAAGCTTTTCGTGGGAAGTCTCCCATGGGCAGTTAACGACGATTCACTAAAAGCGGCATTTACTCCCTATGGTAGCGTTGTTTCTGCTAAAGTTGTTACAGATCGCCGGACCGGTAGATCTAAAGGATTCGGTTTCGTGGAAATGGAATCCGATTCCGAAGCAAGTGCAGCCATCGAGGCATTGAACGGTTCTGAGCTTAACGGCAGGAACATAGTAGTTAATGAAGCGAAGCCAAAAGAATAAAATCTGATCTGGCATAAGTTGCATTTTTTCCAGGCGCTCTTTCGAGCGCTTTTTTATTTTTAAACGCACAAGCATTTAAACTAATTATTGTAAGATACTCGACCGCGTAATACACTAAGATGAATTCAGAATTAAAAGCAATATCCGATATTTCATAATTTCACGGCTTCTAAAAAATTGTGTGTGGAATTTGAAAAGTGCGTTTAGTCCTGAGATGAAATAATTTGCAATATTATTACAAACAGAATCTTGTTATCTTTTCAAAAAGAAATAATCATAATTTAACAGATATGAAAATCTATAAATCTATTTTGCTCATTATTCTGCTCATTATTGCTAATGTTACTTTCGGACAAAAATCTGATTCAACAGAAACTGATCCGGTAAACATCACAGCAATGGCAGTTCTCAATCGGTATGTTGAAGCAATCGGAGGTAAAGAAAAATTCTCCGGCATTGAAGACCGAATCACTTTTATTAATGGCACCGCTATGGGACAAAATATTTCTATCCTGATAAAGCAAAAATCTCCGGCAATGTTTTACCAGGAAATAACAGCAGGTGAAGTAATTCAGAAAATGTATTTTGATGGAACCAGGGGGATGATGATCCTTGGAGATAACAAGACAGAAATCGAGGGAAAGGAACTTGAACGGTTAAAAGTAGAATCTACAATGCAACTTCTGCTTGATCCTGAAAGCCACGGATTAAAGCTTGAACTGCTTGCAAATGAACCCGTGGACAGTATCGATTGTTATAAGATAAAGTTCACTCTTCCTTCAGGCCTCAGGACTTTTCAATACTATGACGTTGATACAGGATTGAAAATAAAAGAGCTTAAAGAAATTCAAACACCCCAAGGATTATTTGAACAGGAAATTTATTATTCCGATTACCGTGAAGTGCGGGGACTGAAATTTCCATTTACCATAAGACAACTTTTCGGAATCCAGGAACTTGATCTTGAAGTTATTTCGATAGAGCTGAACACGGGAATTGATGACAATGAATTTAAATTACCATAAGCCCCACCCAAACCTCGACAGGGTCCGTTAGACTCAGTCGGAGTCTAACGACCTCCCCTAAGGGGAGGGCTTAATGTAAATCCATTTTTATAATGACAAAATGACTAATAAAAAATACTCGGCGATAGTTTTTGATCTCGGCAATGTACTTATACCAGTCGATTATGATATCCTAATAAATAAACTAAACCGGCTTGAGGAGTGTCTTGGCGAGAGGTTTATTGAATATTACAGATCTCATTACTCTGTTCACCGTGATTTTGAAAGAGGTAAAATTCCTGAAGATGTATTTATTGACCAAATGCTTAAAGTAATTGATAATAAAATCGATGCCGAAACTTTCCTGAAGTATTATTCAGATATTTTTACCGTGAATGAGGAGGTTGTTTCACTTCTTCCAAAGCTGAAAAAGAATTACAAATTATTTTTACTTTCAAACACAGATTCAATTCATCAAAAATACGGCTGGCAAAAGTACGAGTTTTTAAAATACTTTGATAAGCTGATTCTCTCCCACGAAGTTGGTGCGGTGAAACCGGAAGAAAAAATATACCGTGCAGTTGAAGCTGCTTCATCGCTGCCATCAGAAGAGCATTTTTTTATAGATGACATTAGAGAATATGTTGATGCGGCAAAAATTATTGGTTGGGAAGCTGTACAGTTTACTGGTTATGAAGCGCTAATTAACGATTTTCACCAGCATCAAATTATTTAATGACCGAAACTATTTATTCAGTCATCTGTTGGTTTAGCAATTAGAATATAACTCATCATTTTCTTAATTTCCTTTCCATAAATTCATTCATAATAATCAAAGAAAACAAGTATGGTTTTTTATAAAACAATTGTAAGGCTACTTTTTGGCCTGATCATAACCGTAAACTTATCTGCTCAGGAAATATCAATTGTACTTAAGGGAGCGAAGATCATTACCATATCGGGCGAGCCAATTAAAGATGCAGTGATGATAATTCAGAATGGTAAAATACAATCTCTTGGTTCATTAGGTGAAATTGAAATTCCGTCTGATGCAGAAATAATCGATGCAAGCGGAAAAGTAATTATGCCTGGATTGGTTGATACTCACTCTCATATCGGTGAAGGCGACGGCGGAGACAAATCATCCACAACTCATCCTGATGTAAGAATTCTGGATGCGATAGATCCCAAAAGCGATACATTCAAAAAAGCAATTGCCGGAGGAATTACAACTGTAAATGTCATGCCCGGTTCAGGTCATCTTATGGGCGGACAAACTGTTTACCTTAAACTAAGAAAAGATGCAAACACAATTAATGACATGCTTTTCTGTGATGATGTTCTCAATGATATTTGCGGCGGACTCAAAATGGCGAACGGCACTAACTCGCTTGGTAAATCTCCATTCACCGGAACACGATCAAAATCTGCTGCTGTTATCAGGCAGCTATTTATTAAAGCACAGGAATACCAGAAGAAAATTATTGATGCAAACGGTGATGAGGATAAAATGCCGAAACGTGATATTGAAATGGAAGCTCTTGTCGAGGTTCTGGAAGGAAAAAGAATTGTTCAGCACCACACTCATCGTGCAGATGATATTATGACAGTGCTCAGGTTAAAAGAAGAGTTCGGATTTAAAGTTGTTTTGCATCATGTAAGCGAAGGCTGGAAAGTTGCAAAAGAAATTGCAGAAGCAAATGTTCCATGCTCTATAATTATGATTGATTCTCCCGGTGGAAAGCTTGAAGCAGTAAACTTAATTTATAAAACAGGTGCTGAGCTTGAAAAAGCTGGAGTTGATGTTGCGTTTCACACTGATGACTGGATAAATGATTCAAGATTATTTATTCGTTCAGCAGCATTTGGTGTAAGAGCCGGAATGAGTGAAGAGAAAGCACTTGAATCATTAACGCTCGCAGGTGCAAGAATGCTCGGACTTGAAGAAAGAATTGGTTCGCTTGAATCCGGCAAAGATGCCGACTTCATCATTCTCTCTGGCGATCCATTCAGCATTTATACAAATGTAGAACAAACCTGGGTCGAGGGTGAAAAAGTTTTCGATCTCTCGAATCCGGATGACTATAAATACCACACAGGTGGTTATGAAATTTACCGCGGAGATTTTCAGTACACTCATTCTTGCGGAGGTGACCAATGAAAAATAGAAGCCCCCTCCGTCTCCCCCTAAGGGGGAGAGAAATATTGTTTTCTCTAATGATATTAACTGTTTGTTTTACTCTTAATGTAAATCTTAATGCACAGTTAGCAGTTAAAGGAAAAACTGTTTACACAATGGCCGGCGAACCGATTCAAAATGGAATCATATTAATAAAAAATAATAAAATCGAACAGGTCGGAAACGAAAACCAAATTACGATTCCTGCCGGTTATAAAATCATTGAAGGAAATATTATTACTCCCGGTCTAATTGATGCACATACAGTTGTTGGCTTGTCAGGAATCTACAATTACAACCACGACCAGGAACAATTGGAAAAATCTGATGCTATTCAACCGGAACTGAGAGCGATTGATGCATACAACAAGGCTGATAAACTTGTGGATTTTCTTTTAAGCCTTGGCGTCACAACGATTCATACCGGTCACGCTCCCGGTGCACTTGCAAGCGGTCAGACCATGATCGTAAAAACTTACAGCGAATCTTTTACTGATTATGTAATAGATTCAGTTTCGATGGTCGCATTCACTCTCGGTAATTCAGTAAAAAGTAATTACGAAAAACCTGGAACTCGTTCTAAAGGTGTTGCAATGCTTAGGCAGGAATTTTTTAAAGCGATTGAGTACGGTGAAAAAATAAATAAAAATAAGAATGACGAAAGTCCCGCACGTGATCTTAAAATGGAAACTCTCCTGAAAGTTTTAGATGGAGAACTGCCGGCTTTGTTTTCAGTCAATCGTGCTGTTGATATAATGGCTGCTTTAAGATTAGCCGAAGAATTTAAATTTAAATTAGTATTGGATGGTGTTGCTGAAGCATATCTTGTTATTAATGAATTAAGAAAAATTAATTACCCGATAATATTACATCCGACTATGGTCAGGGCATATGGAGATTATAAGAATGCTTCATTTGAAACAGCAGCTAATCTTTACAAAGAGGGATTTAAGTTTGCACTTCAATCCGGATACGAAAGTTATGTCCCGAAAACCCGTGTGGTTTTATTCGAAGCTGCAATGGCTAATGCTTATGGACTGCCTTTTGAAAATGCACTCGCTTCAATTACAATCGATGCGGCTGAATTTCTTGGCATATCAGATCGTGTCGGTTCACTTGAGCCCGGCAAAGACGCAGATATTGTGATCTTCGACAATAATCCTTTTGAATATACTTCACATGTTTGCAAAGTAATCGTTAACGGGAAGGTTGTAAAGGAAGAATGCTTTTAATTTTGTGCTTGAGTTATGTGTCTTATAGTTTTTGCAAATAATTATCATCCAAAATACAAACTCATCTTTGCCGCAAACAGAGATGAATTTTATAATCGCCCGTCTTCTGCAGCAGGATTTTGGAAAGAGAATTCTGAAATATTAGCAGGAAGAGATTTGCAGGCAGGCGGAACCTGGATGGGTATAACAAAGAAAGGAAAGTTTGCTGCGATTACAAATTTCAGAGATTTGAAGAATCACAGAAACGATGCGCCTTCACGCGGAAAACTCACAGCAGATTTTTTGGCAAACCATTTTCACCCGGAAGAATATTATGGTTTCCTCAAATCCGATCTAAATAAATTTAATGGCTTTAATCTTATTCTCGGTAATATTGATGAGCTGTATTACTTCTCAAATAAAAACGAAGAACTAAAAAAACTTGAACCGGGAATTCATGGTATCAGTAATGCTGTTCTGAACACCCCCTGGCCAAAAGTAGAAAAAAGTAAAAAGCAGCTCAAAGCATTGCTCGGACAAAACGAAATTCACCCGCACGAAGTGATGAATATTCTTTATGATAAAAATAAAGCAGACGATGATTTTCTTCCCGATACCGGAGTTGGGATTGAGCTTGAAAGTTTGCTTTCCCCTGTCTTCATAAAATCAGAAAAATATGGTACAAGATGTTCTACTATTGTACTGGTGGACAGAGATAATACAGTATTATTTATTGAGAAAAGTTATCTGCCTGAAGAGGATGAATTTTCTACGATTGAGTTTAATTTCAAATTAGAAAATTAAGAAGGACACGAAATGAATCCTGAAGTAAAAATCGATTTGGAAAGAAAAAAAATTTTTACAATCGTTGAGGGGCACGAAGCATATATAGAGTTTCAGCTTGAAGGAAACGTTCTCGACTTACAGCACACGTTCACGCCCCGGGAATTAAGAGGAAAAGGAATAGCAGGCAAAGTTGCTGAATTTGCTTTCGAGTACGCAAAGAAAAATAATCTGAAAATAATTCCAACCTGTCCCTTTATCCCTGCGTTTTTAGAGAAGAACGAGCAGTATAAGGAACTGCTCGTTGAATAAAGATTACTTCAGCAAAATAAATTTCTTTGTTGCCAGATAATTCACTGCTATAAGTCTATAAATATATATTCCACTTGAAAGGGTTGAAGCATCGAATTCAATCGAATATCTGCCCGGATCTTTCATCTCATTAATAAGTGTCGCTACTTCTGTACCAAGCATATCATAAACTTTAAGTGTAACTAACCCTGCTGATTTTATTGAATAATTTATTTGAGTTGAAGGATTGAAAGGGTTTGGATAATTATCTGATAGGGAATATTCAAATTGTTCTATTTGTTCCTTGGTTTCATCTTCTTCTGCCGTTCTCTTTGAAGGTTGACCAATTCCAACCGCAACACGGTTTGAATGAACTGAATGTTTGCCAACTGTGTTCTTCATGGAAATCTCATAATAATATGTACCATCTCCAGAACCAACTATTGAGTTGACATCTTCCCAGCTTGTTACAGGATTCCCTCCTTGATAGGCATTTATAGTTGCATAGAGAGGTAGCTCATAAGGTTCGCAACAAGGTACTGCTGCACGGTATATATAATAATTCAGCGCATTCAAACTCTGGCTTGGAGTCCATGATAAAACATAATGTCCCTGACCATTGGGCTCAACGGTTAAATTTGTTGGCGGATGCGGAATAGCAAGAAGATCAAAAATATAAAATCCATCATCTCCACCTGCATAACAAATTGTTGTCCTGTTGGGATCAGGAAAAACACCGTAAATTCCTTTGTGCCAGTTACCGGTTTTTCTGAAAAAGTAATTGCTTGCCGGATTAAAATTAATAGATGGAAAATCATCGTAATAACCTAATTCAATTATATTTTCAGGATCGGAAATGTCCAGGTATCTGAATCCCTGCGTGTAATGCGCAAGATACATCCGGGTTCCTCTAACAACCATCTGGTGGATGCTGTTTGGAACCATAGTAGTATCTATCTGAGTTAAATCTGTAATACCCCAATGATGCTCTTCCGAAACGTAATAGCCTCCTTTAAAAGATGTATCCTGACCCAAAAGTGATTTATCCCAAACTCTTAGAAATGCACCCTCGCGCCTGGGAGATTTTAAGGTTCCTACAGAATATAAATTAAAATCCCCTCCTGAATATTGAGTATTTGGATTTGTAAAGTCAATTGCAAGCTCATCTGTAGTAAAAACATACTGTTCGTTATCTGTTGGCACTACAGAATGAGTATAACGGAAATCAAACGGAAAAGGAGACCATCTCTCATTCGGATATGACCTATCAAAATCATACGTATGTTCTACAGCATTATTATTTTGTATTTGTGTAGAACCGTCTTTCATAGGAATGTAAGACAAGTCTAAAATTTGAAGTCCGCCAATTAGTGAAGCAACAAAAACTCTTGTACTTTGTCCCGTAAGAGGCTTTGCAAATATTTCGTGAATAGATGAATACGAAGGATTAACGTTTACGAAGCCGAGATATGCAGGACTTACAGGGCTTGAATTTAAATCCCAGACCGGCAGTGAATCATTAAGAGTTGCAACATATAGATAATGACCGCCGATTGTGAGAGTATGTGAAGTTTTAATTTCACTAAAGTCGTCAAGTTTACCAACGTATACATTTCCGGATGGATTGTAAGGATTAACTAATATTTCGTAAGGCAGTGGATTTTGTAATGCTTCAGCTATTGCAGCATTTAAATTTATTATCATAACTAAAGGGAATGGCGGATCATCATTCGTTTTATAAGTAGCCAAATATGCATAAGTAATACCACCATAAACGAAGGTTTCTACGTCTGGAATTCCTAACCTTGGCTTATTTTCAGCTGGTTCATACCCGATTCTATTTATATGTACGGTCTCGATAGGATTCAACGGATTATCCGTATTTACTATACTCAATCCTCCATCCAGTGTAAGAAGTGCGTAATTAACATTATTGATGTTTACACCCCAAACATCAGCCACTCCATAATATCTACCGAATTTGGTCTTTGATAACAGCGGGATATTTCCATTAGTTTGAGAAAGTCCTGATGAGTAGTAGAAAAATACAAAGGAACAAAAAATGAAAAACGATCGGTACATAGTGCCTCCTTTTAGAAAGTGTTAAACAAATTATTTAATTAATAACATTTTTCTCCCTTGCTTTAAGGTTTTACTATTACCAGAGTTTGCTGTTAGAACATAAAAGTAAACTCCGCTTGTCAGTTCTGAACCATTGAATTCAATCTGGTATATTCCTTTTTGTTTATATTCAGCAACTAAAGTCCTTATCTCATTTCCTAATACATCATAAACTTTAATAATGATGAAACTTTTTTCTGGTATCTGATAGGAAATTGTAGTCGTAGGATTAAAAGGATTCGGATAGTTTTGAAAGAGAATATAATTGTAAGGTTGAAAGGTTAGAATCTCATTTACATCTGTTATTAGATTTTTCTTATAAATGCCTTTAGTCGTGCCCACATAAATTACATTTTCACTGGTGTCAGCAAAAACATTCCTTAATTCTCCGACATCCTCATATATAAACCAATAACCACCACCAATGTTAAGTGGTAAATTTTCAGATCCTCCAATTTTTTCCCAATAAATATTTTCTTTCTCAGATTTATATAAACCATCACTTCTTAGGGTAAAAATTTCATTGGTATTAAATGGACTTTCATAAAAGGATAAATAATAAGAAGTGTCGGGGATTCCTAAATCAGCCAATTCCCAAGAATAGCCACCATTCTCTGAAATGTATAGAGAAGACATATAAATTCTTTCCGAGAGTTCACTATCATTTATCAGTTCTGCAGGTACACTAGGTGGCTCAGATATATAATTCCAACTATCTCCTTTATTTGTACTAACATAAAAATATTTTCCGCCTAATTTGTCATCAACTGCAGCATAGAGTTTATTGCTATCTGTCAATGAAATATTAAACGTCAAATTTCTTCCATGGCTCGACGCAGGCAGATATGTAATTTCCTGCCAATTGCTCCCCCCATCCAGACTTCGATATACAGTTTCATACCATCCGGCTGGAATATAATGAGACTCTCTTGCATATATTTCATTTTTGTTGAAGGGAGAAAAACCTATCCAGTCAATAGATATATTCTTAAGTTGTTGAAGGATCTCCCAACTTTGTCCTTCATCAAGTGATTTATACAAAGTACCAGCGATATTAAACGAACCGTTACCTTTAACAAGATAGTACAAATTATTATTTGAGTTTTTATAAAAATAAACAGATGTACCATCACCAAGCGTGCTATCTAGTTGGTGCCAGTTAGTTCCGCCATCATTAGTCTTATAAACTCCTGCAATCATATTTGTATTAATTCTAGCGTCGGTGGCAGCCCAAATTGTATCGCCAGAAACATAAAGCTGTTTTATTAGAAGTGAATCCAATCCAACAAACTCCCACTCCTGGGCTTTGGTTGTGGTTGTAATTATAAACAGAAACAAGATAGAAGAAATTATTTTTGTACGCATAAACCTTTTAAATTTTATTGTACTCAAAAACAACTACTCAATTGAACGGTAGAATAAGAACGGTGGTGGATTTATTTGCAGAAAGGAAGACTGGAAGCCGTTCAGGAAATAACTTAGTTCATAATGGTGAAAAATACAAGTGAAATTTAGTGCTAGAAGCAGCTAAATACTTCCAAGACATAGCTGATGCGTGAAATGATCGATTCCCTGGCTAAACAGGGAATCAAAATCAAAAACAATATTTTAAATTGTTTTAATTTTCTATCTCAATTTTGCATTCAGCACAATCATCGGTCCGGTTAAAGCATTTGAAACGGGGCAACCCACTTTTGTATTTTCAGCAAACTCCAGGAACTTATCTTTACTGATTTTTTCAACATCACCGACTGTATGTAATTCAATTTTTGTGATCCTGAATCCTTCTTCTTTCTTATCAAGATGAACTTTTGCTTCAGTCTTAATTGAATTTACTTTGAACCCATCCTTGGAAAGTGAATTCGCCAGAGCCATTGAAAAACAGGCTGAGTGAGCGGCTCCAATTAACTCTTCCGGGTTAGTAGTTGACCCGGATTCAAAACGTGAACCGGCATCATAAACGGCGTT
>Ga0137443_1000068_pt1 | contig 13438 bp, 15 predicted proteins | sample EasRivERMGT300_2_FD_102324 | JGI IMG/M metagenome (GOLD analysis project Ga0137443, IMG submission 102324) | Soil microbial communities from meander-bound floodplain in the East River, Colorado, USA - East River MetaG ERMGT300_2 | ecosystem: Environmental > Terrestrial > Soil > Floodplain ... | reverse complement strand
GTGTTATTCGCCCAGGTACTGGAAATTACCGTCCCTGTAGTGACCGGATTACCAGCTATTAGAGAGAAAACGCCGCCAGAAAATGCCATTCAAACTCTCCAGCTAAAAAGAAGAAACCGCTTCAGTTTTGAATCCTTTATCCGTCTTACCAAAACAACCACAAATACCCCAGGTAGGAAGAGGATAAGCAACCCTATCGGTTTCAGGATAAGTGACCATTCCCAGGTCATTCTACGGGCTGAGAAGCCATCATACCCGGAACCCCCATCCTCAAAGCAAGGGCAAGTTGTCTTTGAACCTCCGGGTCTTTGAGCATCGCCATTTCTCTAGTCAGCATCCCAGCGCCTTGTGGTTGGGCTAGGACATTGGCTTTTTGGTACATCGGGGAAAGAACCATAGACCTGGCAGGCCCAGAGACTAAAGGTAAGGCTCCAGCAGCTATCCCAGCAGGCCCCGCAGCCGCTCCTCCCATTGTACCCAGAAGCGCAGATGCAAGAGCTTCAGATTTAGAAACTCCAGGAGTTGGAATGTTTCCGCCCTCTCTCATATAAGGTCTAAAGGCTTGCTGCATCTTTGCAATGGTTTCGAGTTCTCCGGTAAAAGGTGCTCCACGGTCGTAAGCCCTTCCAAGTACTGAAGCATCAATCTCACCCGATCCAAGGTTTAGAGCCCTTTCAACGTCATAGTTCTTTGCAAGAGCGACACGAGCATTTCTGAGTTCCTTTACCAGACCTGCTTTACCCGCATCTAAGGCTGATTTTTCAAGCCTCTCCTCAAGCATGGTAGCGGTCTGCTTGAATCTCTGTGCCTTGGATTCAAGACTAGGAAGTGGAATCCTCTCGTAAGCCTTGTAGAATTTATTGGCGTTCTGCCTTGCTTCTTTTAGTTGGGTAAGAGTGTCATCAGCGAACTGTGAAAGTTGTGATACCTCACGGTATGGTTCTGCAAGTCTGTTTCTTGCAGCTTCTAGAGTTTTCATTGTCAAAGGTTCTGTCTCAGGAACACCAGCAGCACGTCTGGCTAGGGCGTCTGTAACTGATTGGTTCCTGATTGCGGCTTCTTGTCCTACCGCAGCTTTACCGGCGATGCTTTCAAGTCTCTTATTGACAAAACTCGCATTCACCGCGCTTGGAGGAACGACATACCCAGCCTCAACACCTTTTTTAAGGGTCTCTGATCTGATCGAATCTTGTGCGACTTGAGCAGCTTTTCTGGTTTCGCGAGTCGCAGCCATCTCACCGAGTTTTCTAGCTCCAACTGTCCCGAGGGCTTGTGTTCCGCCACCCAAAACCCCACCCACAGCCATATTGGTAAGCCTTTCCCCTGTCGTCTCTGTTGGCTGCAGAGCACCTGTAAGACCACCTAAAGCAGCAGCTCCTGGTATCGTCCCAGCACCAGGGATAAGAGCCGCTGGAGCTAAAGCTGCGATGTTTCCGGCTATGTTCCCAGAGACTCCTGGTAAAGTACCCATCAATGGGGCATCTTGTCTCTTTATATCCTGCATTTCCTGTTGATTAGGACCATACCCTACAAGTTGACCAGCCCCCCTTCCAAGATCGGTAAAAGCCTTACCCATACCTGCGGTAAATTTCTCCATTCCAGACATACCGGACGTAGGATCGGCAAGACGTTGCATGTCGGCTTCACCTTCTGCTTTTTGCTTCTGTCTCCGGTCCCAATTCTGCTTTGCATAGGACATGACCTGATCTTCAGTAGCACCTTCAGGAGCGGTGATATCGAACTTACGGCCATCAGGAGCGGTAATCTGATATTTCATCTTACCGGAGTGATACTCCATCCTTCGTTGCTTTGAGCACCACCAGCCTTCCTCTTCGCTCTTTCAACACCCGCTCGAATGACTTCCTGGAACTCTCTAGCTGCTTTCATATATTCAGCTTCAGACTGAGACTTGTTCATACGAGTAATAGCCTGGGTAGCTTTTCTTCCCTCAATCTCAGTGATCTGTCCACCACCCTTTAGAGTTTGGAAAGCCTCCAGGAAAGCCTTACCAGTTAACTGTTCGTGCATAGCTTCATAGCTTGCAGTCTGAGACCCAGGGATAAATCTGGCTCCAGGTGTCAGGGTTCCGCCGACATAACTCTGAAACCCTGGATGAGGCTTTGACTTCGGATCGCCTTCTTTACCTATCATCTGGTCTATGAGGGTAAGGGCTTGCTCTGCAGTGGCTACTGTTTGAGGCAGAGCTACCGCCGCACCAGCTTGGGCTTCTGCTTGTGTTTTAGCTACTGTCTTAACGCGAGTAATATCTGCCTGTAATCCAGGGTCTGCAGCGGGTTGTCTAGCGGGAGCCCCACTTTGCCCGGTAATAGGTGTTGCCGTCCCTGTACGCCTGTCAAAGTTCACGATCCCCTCAGAGGTAGGAAGAGGCATGAAGGACGGATTTCTCTCCTGAGCACTGGAGGCGTTCTTGATTGCTTGGTCGTAAGCTCCACGAAGCGGAGAATCAGGAGGTAAAGCGTTTCTTTCCTGGATCAATTTACCAAGTGAAGTTGGCGCGAACTCTGCTCCTCTTTGCATCTTGGCTTCTCTAGTAAGTTCAGATTCCTTGGCCTTGAAAGCCTGCTCTTGCTGTTGCCTCAATTGCTGCTGCTGCATGTTAAAGACCGGCGCACCCATCTGCATCGTCATCGGGTCACCAGATTGAGCAAGTGCAGCCATTCCCCTTGAAGGGTCTGGAGGTAGAGAAGGCCCAACCCCACCGGCTTCTTGAGAAACTTCATTTCCTTGAGACGCCCTCAAAGCACTAGCAAGAGCAGTTTGTCTCCCGGCTTGAAGCTTTTCACCGAGGGCTTTTTCCTCAATATCCAGGTCTTTATCTTTCTTGGCTCCTACCCCTGCCTGGAGCATCTTTGCAAGACCTTGAAGAGGGGAGACAGGAACTACAATCCCCGGAGCTTGTTGTTGCTCTATGGGTTGCATGGATTGAGCCATCAACATCTCGGCGAGCTTGCGCCGACGCTTGACTGACTCAAGTTCCTGTTGGGTAGTGCTATAGGAGGCCATAGTTGACCATCATGTAACCTTGATCGTTCGTAATTACGGCTTCGGGTATGACCTTCTCGACTTCGTCAGCCATCACGCCGATTTCGTGTCTGTCCTCTATGTCGTACTCGTAAATTCCAAAGCCTTTAGGATGAGTACCGATTCTCTCTATGTTCGATTTAAGCCTTCTGTCGCTCATGGCGTATATCGCAGCAGCACCCATTCCATACAATCCACCCATGTTTGCATTGTAGGCTCCGGCTTCGTAATTGCCTTGATTTTGAGCAGCACCGGCTAGATTCCCTGCTTGAATCTGCCCTCCACCTTGGAAGCCTTGAAACTGAGGCATTCCTATTTGAGAACCAGACATCAAGGCCGTTATTTCATTTAACGGCAGTCCTCTTTCATAAGCAGCCCTTTGGTAGGCCAATTGAGAAGCTTCAGTATCTAGATTGATCCCCTGTAGAGCCGCTTGGGTATAGAGGTCGTTCTCGCTTTGGTTTTGTTCAGTCATCGCCCTGTTGTAAGCCTCACCACCTCTTGAGACTCCTTGATTGGCGAGTTGAGCAGACATTGCCTCTCTCTTGGCTTGAATCTGAGGGTCCAGTCTAGACATGATCGCATTTTGAGCTGTCATGCCAGGATTTACAGGAAGCTGAGGGAGTCCGCTAGTGTCAAAGTCAGACCCGAGTATTCCTTGAGCGTTCTGAATTCCCGTTTGAGCCAGAGTCGAAAGACCTTGTCTGTTCAAAAGACCAGATTCATAAAGAGCCTGCTCCTGAGGGTTTAGAGTTTGTGTAACAGTAGCTTGATTGGGGTCTCTGAATTGATCCTCAGTCGGCCTCATGATGTATCTATCTACATAATCTGCGTGCTGAGGGTTGTTAGCAACCCACTCATCTCTCCGGCGCATATAATCAGTCACCGCAGAGTTGTATCCTTCCTCGTCAAAATTACCCCACGAGACAGTCTGACTCCCCTGCGGAGTGTTGACGTTAGGATTGCTCATACGGCCTTGAGCTTGGGCCGTCTGAAGATTCGCCGCGCCTTGAGCTTGGGCAGCGCCTTCGTAGTCAGGAGGAGAAGGGGCGCACATATTTTTCCTAGAAAATGTATGTCATTTGTTCTGCGGAATGCTTAAAACCCATCCGCTCCCAAATCTTTGAAACTCGAAGATCAGTCACCGCAGAGACGTTAAGTCTTTTCACGCCTCTTTCCTTCAATTCTCTCAAGACGTGTCTTACCAACTCCTTACCAACCCCGTTTCTGTGTTCAGGTAAAACGTAGATCGTATCTTCTTGGGCAATCAAGTCTTGGTTGTGCATATCCAAAGCCAGGTAGATATTCGAGTAACCCACGGCTTTACCGTTGAACCTGAGAACAAACCCTAAAAGACCTCCGGCTTTTGAAGCCCTGATGTATGCATCGTTCCTTGGATTGTACGGGGAACAAAAAATACCCTGTCCCTCAAGTCTTTTGGCCATTTCCGAGTAATGCTGCTTGTAGATAGGCTCAAGCTCTGGATAGGTATCCTCCAAAAGCTCTAGTGAGATCGTGTATCCGGGTCTCAAAGCATGCCCCCAGGCTCCATTATCAAATCAGTCCCGACCCAATGAACCTCTAACCCGTTATTTGCAGATTTAAGTCTGGGTGCTCCGCAATACCCTATGCCGTTCACACTCTGCCAGTTCTTGGTTACTGAAAGAGCAGCACCCCAAAGAGAGGTAAGCCCATCCCACAAGGACGAGTCCCAGATAGCGTAAGTCGTCGGAGTCACAGCAAGAGTCGCTGTGGGGGCGGTGTCATCATAGTCTATATTGACATTCCCCAGAATAACCGGAGTTCCGTTTGTCAAAAGAATAGGTCTCATCATGACAAACCGTTTCAACTGCCCAGGAGAGCCGAAGTAGTTGAATGCTTGAAGGCCGTCTGCGTCTATGTCGTCTCCGTTGTCTGAATTGGTATCCCAAGCTTGAGCTATAAACCCGTTACTGCCAAAGTAAGGATTGTCCTGATAAATCTCCCAGCACGAAGCCTGCCAAGCTTGAAAGTTAGCCCAGGCCCCTGTGATCGTGTTCATTACAAACTGCTGCTGATTTCCAGACTCCCCGTAAGGGACGTTCAAGATCAGCATATTCTGTTTAGGAAATGGTAGGACTTGCCAGCCAAAGTTATTCCCATTACCAGCTACAGCTTGAGTCATGGAGTACTGAATCTTGTCTGTCAAAGAGACTTTAGGATCAAGCCGTGAGCTTTGCAGGTAAGAAGCCGCAGAAACCAGACCGTCTTGAGTGATTAAGAGTAGGTCTCCCTTGTACTTTGTAAAGCATCTCCTGCCGATAGGAGTACCTACTTCAAAAACCCCTACCAGAGCCCAGGTCGCTACACTTGATGGGTCTGTGCCTCGATAGACCAAGACCTCACCCTTGTTGGTAATGAACACCGCCAGATCGTCAACACCGTAACCTGCGTCTATCGTCCAGGTCGCCATCGCCATCAAGTAACCTCCACGGCGACAGAATGAGGAAAGATCAAGAGCGTTCGCAGCCCCGGCAATAGACTGTACCGGTAGATACCAAGCCTTCAGACTTCCGGCTTCGCAGAACCAAAGTCTGTTTTTGTGCAGGTTGATGTTGGCAAGATTTGAAGAAGTAACCCCGGTTATTACAGGGGTGGCCCAAGTCGTACCATCGAAGTTTCGGACATCATCAAGACCGTTACACATCTCTATAAAGTTTCCACCAGGGGTTGCGATGTTAACGTATTGCCATCTATCGTTAGTCAATCCTGAAAGGACAGACGCACCTATTGCCCCTCCTGAAGTGGCGTCATAGACACTTCCGTTTGAGATACCGAAAAGCTTGTCAGTCGTCGAACCTGAATAAGCAATGATGGTTTCAACCAAATCCGGGAAGCCTGTTGCGTGTCTGGTATGCCCTCCCCTGATTACCACATCTGAGGTCAATGGAAAGTAATTGACAAGAGACACAGCGTCAGTAGGTGGCATCGCTGCCAGAGAATCCCGACTATTCCACCCTCCCACCGGAGAGGGAATCGAGGTTGATACAGAGGAGAGTTTCTTACGGGCCATAACCCGAGTCCGGGATATTGTCCCAGCCTATGAGGTATTGATTCACCCGTGGGGCCATGTTCAGAGTAGCCGACCCCGCATCTGCGGCTTTGGCTGAGTCTAGTTCCCTGTTGAAGTCTTTGGTAAAAGCGGTTGCGTCAAATCCCTTGACCTCAAAATACTTCTTCTTCAGGAAGAGAACCATTACCCTATCGGGGAAGATACAAGTATCCGTATCGACGGTAAAAGAAGTCTTGCTTGTAGAAGTACCTCCGGTCGCAGTCACCCAGAAGTTTGAGACGTACTCGAAACCGAAATACCTATTCGCGCCTAGCGGGGGCCAGATTTGAAACTTGTTCCCCAATATCCTGTACCTGACCCTGGGTCCAGTAGCGATCCATCCAGACTTTAACCACTGCCACTGTTGAGCGTCTTTAGGCCCTAACAGCTCCCAATGACTCGTCTTGTCCCAATTGGTCCTGTCTATCTGTCTGTCGTAGTCAGACGGAAGTGAGTACTTTGTCTGCGAAAATGTCAAAGTGCTTCCAGTGGCAGTCTCGCTAGCGGCTTGAGTAAGGATTACCGAAGAACCAGTAGAGTCTGAAACGTAGGTGTCCTGATTTATCCCTGTACCGGTAACCATGAAGTCTGTAGATAGGTTACTGATCGAGGACATACTAGAGACTGTAACCGCCGCATCAGTCGTGCTTCCGGTGTAAGAGTAGTAAGCCGTGGTGAATCGGTACTCTATGGTAATTGCTTGCCACTGGAAATCAGAGACCAGTTCCTTACCACAAGCATTCAAAAGACCGAGTATCTGTGTTGCGTCTAAATTAGAGTTCCCGACAAGACTTGTAGGAACAGCCAGCCCCATCTCTCGGGTGGCCTGTTCCGCCAGTTCAAGTACGGTTGAACTCATTTAGCAGCTTTCCTTTTTGCCCAAGCCTCTTTCATGGCTTCAGACCGAGTGCGTTTTACAGCAACCTCCACAGGCGGAACGACGCGAAGCAGGGCCGCGCTCTGTTCAGTAGCCTGTGGGGTTGCATTCAGTAAAGACTCAAGACGTACCATCCTCGCCTTCATGTCTGCGATTTCTTCGTCCTTCTTCTTTATTTCATCTCTGATCCCTTGACCCATCTTCTGCTGAAGGGCTTTTCTTGCCTCTTCCCTCAAACCGTAACCACCTATACCCAATCTCTGAACTTGTGAGTCTGAAGCACCGGCAACCTGTTCAACAACAGAAAACCGCATGTGCTTTAGTTCCCTAAGCTGTTCAGGTTGGAGATGGGTCCATTCCTCAAGCTTCCATCCAGGGACTTCTGCACCGTCACCAACAAGACCTTCCTGCATCTGCCAGTTCAACCACTTGTCGGGCCATCTTGATTTGTGATCTGGCCTTACAGCGGTAAAGACGATTGAAGTGTTGTCACCGGGTCGCATAATCCTCACGAAAGGCTGTCGCGGACCTTTGATGAGAACCTTCTTACCGGCCTTCTCTGTTGCTTGTTCGGATGCCCATTTATCTACGGGCTCGTGCCAGGTAAATTCTACATACATCAATCCATCAGGATTTTGGGCACCGACAAACTCTGGGTTGTTGATATCAGACGCTAGCATGGTTTTCCTTTGGAAGTGGTTCCGCTGGTTGTTTGAAAGTCGCCATGATTCTGGCAACATGTGGTAGAAGTCCATCTCCATAGACCTCTATACTGCAACCGATGTAGTTGTAAAAGTAAGGGTAGATCGCTTTGAACTCTTCAACCTGTGCACACCATTCCGGTGTAGTCCTAAACCGTTTGTTACCTTCGTGATTCCCAACCCATATTTCCATATCCTTCTCCGGGACTAGAGAACCATTGACGTGCGTGTTCCCATCGTTTGCATAGGAACTATCAGCCCCGAAGATGTGAAAGTCCCTGTATCCAAGGGCGCAGGCAAGGTACATGCTTCTAGTCACCGCAGCCGAACCTCCATTTACAAGCGGTTCGTTGATTCCCTTCTTTTGAAGGAAGTCCATGATGTTGTGATCTCCCCCGGCAAACCAGGAGATGATCTTGCAACCCTCCAGTCTTTCAAATACTTTCGGATGGCATCTTGCTGCGACAAAATAAAGAATGTCTGGATGGGGTATGGCAAACTTTTCTACCAACGGAGAGGCGTCCCACATCATCGAGAACTTTGGGACGATGCCTTTATCCAGAAGGAAACCTAGAGCAGAGTTGCACGCCATCACATCGCCCTTGATCTCTTTGTATGTCTCTTTGATCGAAGGTCCAGCCCCTACTATTGAAAGAGTCCCGGAATACTTATCCAGGTACTCGTTTAGTCTGGTATAGCCTCTGTTGAGAGTTGCTTCTACGTTACCGTTCATTTCCGCTTCTGTTGCACACCCCTCCATGGACAATAGAAGCGGGACCAGGGGTCCCGGTGCATTGGGACCCCCGACCGCCAGAAGTGGCAGGGAAGGCTGAAAAGCAGCCGACTCTTGAATTTTGCGCACTTCTTCTGAAGTCATGATCCAAGCGTCCTTGGCCTGGGCCATGTAATGATGCAAGGCGCAGCAGTGACCGCAGTATCAGCAGTATCCATCGCTGTAACAACGGCGACTCCATGCAGGGTTCCACTGGCCGCTGCGGTGATGGTGATATTTCCACTCGCAGTCCCAATGTAAAGCATCAACCCTGCAGAAACCGAGCCAGAGACCTTCACTTTGAAAGTCCCTGTCCCACCACCTACACCATGCACCGGCACCCACCCGTACTCACTCGGAGCGAAGGTGTTTTGAGAAACAGCGAGCTGTACCCCAAATGTGCCGTTGATACTTCCTAGAACAGCCATATTCATGCTGCCAGAGGCGTTGATAGCCACGACAGAATAAGCGCTGACCGTAGTTGCTGCACATGCGTATTGCCAAATCGACCCATCCGACCCTTGAATGAGAGAGCCTAGAGCAAAATCCTGGGTCGTCGAGGACGTATTCAGATTTACGCCTATCGAAGAACTGTTAGTGTAAAAGGCCATGATTTATGCTCCCAAGGTGTTGACTTTAGGCCACGTCAGTATGCAGGCGTACACCGTTACACCCGCAACTGCGGAAGCAGTGGAAAGTACAATCCCCTTCATCGTGGCCGAAGCTGCGGCTGTAGATGAAAGATTTCCAGTAGAGGTCGCCAGGTAAAGACTCACCCCCAAAGTTACTGAGGCTGAAACCTTCACTTTGAACCCCGCCAAACCTGCTCCACCATGGATCGGAACCCAGCCGTATTCGCTGGAGGCAAACCCATTTTGAGTAACACCGATCTGATAACCTTGACCGGCATTTACATCCCCAAGAACCAGCATCTTCGCCGTTCCTGAAGAATTAATACCGACCACTGAATACGCAGACACGGTGCCGTTTGCGCAACAGTACTGCCAGATTGAACCGTCTGTACCTCTAAGTGTCGTTCCCAACGAGAACTGCTGTGTAGTGCTCGTGTTGTTAAGATCGACACCTATCTTTCCGCTACTTGCTGAAAATGCCATGTCGATCTCCTTTAAGACCCGGAATAATTACATTTGGGCCAAGTGATAACACAAGCCAAAGAGGTTGTGGTCGCATGATCCGCCCCAGAAGCTGCGTACACTATGATTCCTGTCAGTGTAGAAGACCCTGAAGCCTGAATAGAGACCGAACCTGTCTTTGTACCCACATACAGAGCGTTACCGCCGCTCATCGTGCTGCTGGCCAAAACCTTAAACGTGCTGCTTGTTCCGCCAGTCCCATGAATCGGGACCCAACCGTAAGACGAAGCTGTGAAAGCCTGTTGAGATACCGCAAGCTGAAGACCTGCTACAGCGTCTGCGGCACTCGCCATCGCCATTGTCCCTGAAGCATTGATCGCAATCAGAGCGTATTGGCTTACGGAAGTAGAAGCGTTGACGTACTGCCAAATCGTACCGTCTGAACCTTCCAGCGTTGAGCCGAGAGTGAACAACTGAGTAGTTGAAACATTGTTCAAATCTGCTCCAATCGTAGAGCTGTTGACATAGAAGGTCATGATTTTCTCCTTAAGCCACCAGGACGCCTTGAAACTGGCTCCCTGAGCTAGTGAGATTACCCGCCCAACCAATCAACTTGACAATCGCATCTTGGTTCACGGCTTGCCTTTCACCACCGATGGGAACGAAGTTCCGGTCACGGTGAGGTCTGAAAAAGAGGAAATCAGTATTCAGAGCCCACATATGAGCCGAAGTCGCGCCACCAGCAGTCCCGGCAGTATTCACCGCACCGCTGATACCACTACCAAGAACCACATCAGCAGCCATTCCGCCACCGTAGAACTTCAGAGACGGAAAACCAGCACCGGCAGTCGAACCACCATCTGCACTTGAAATCCGCTGAATGGCTTGGAGAGAAGCAACGTAAAAACTGTAGTAAGTCACATCCCCGATAAAGAGATCGGGTTTGTTGTTACCCCTGACCAGTCTCAGAGCGAGCGCGGTCATGTACGTCTGGATGTTCGCTGCAGAAACCGCAGCACCTCCATTCGTCACCCCGGAGTAGGAGGTTGACTGCCAGAAGCTAAACGAACCCCTGTCAATCCCGCCGTAAGTCCCGGAGGTCGGAGTATCGGGTACGGCCAGACCCAGACCTGTGATGTTTTTCGAGCTATTTCCAGTACCGTCCTGGTACAGGTCATAGTCGATGCGGTTGGCGAGTTCTGCCTCTGCGACTTTCACTCTGCCTTCCATCAGGTCAATGATCTGTTCCTTACCAGAGTTTTGCAGCATCTCCAAACCTGACATCGAAATTGCACCAGCGTATTGCTTGATGTCGAAGGACGCAGCACTGATCGGGCTGTTTGGAGAGATGTTCAGAAGCTCATACCCCGAATAGCTGTTGGCGTTGATCTGCGAAGAGTCGATATACATGATCTCTTCTAGAATCACATTCCCACCGCTAAACGGCCTTACGTTTCCCTTCGATTTGAGACGCCGAAGGAGGGCGTTGTTGTTCGTTACGTTGTCCGCCAGTTCACCAGAACGATTCTGGATGGTTGTAGCGATGATATCCGTAATCGAACTATTGGCAAATGCCATGATAGCTCCTTAAAGTGAGTTACACCCTGCCGCCCACCACAGCGTCATAACTCTCGCTGAGTTGGTCGCGCAGACCTTTTTTCGTACCCGCTCCTCCAGATGCCGGTGTAGCCGACTTCGGAGAAATAGCGTTACGTTTCGCCACCTGAACAGCTTGGGAATTCTGTTGAAGACGGGTCTTTTCTTCGGTTTCCTTATGCCGTTGTTGTTCGGCTTGCCAAAGGTCGTCATCAATTCTCAAAGCTTTCGTGTAGGCGCTCTCAAGGTCATTGGCTAACCCGTTCTCAAGTAATTGAGCCATCTTAGGTCTGACCTGTTCAAAATACGGATAACGAGGGTTTCCAGCGTCATCCTTTGCTTCACCGAAATTCGTCACTGCGTGCTTGCTGAATAGTTCGCTCATCTTCTCCCCAACTAAAGCTTCAACAGAAGGTTGAGGAGGTTGGTATGGAGGTTGGTATTGGTTCACAAACTGCTGGGCGAAACCTTGATCGTACAAAGCCTGTAGTGGAATCCTGTAGTCTTGGGCGAGTTTGTGGAACATCTGCAGACGTTCCTGTGGGTTTCCATTCGCCAGCATGTGGTGGGCTTTCCCCAAACCGGAAATCCATCTGTCAGGGGAGATGTTGTGCTGTTGCAGAGTCGGAAGGAAAGGCGCAATCGCCTCTAGAAGAGGTCGAGCTTGTTCCCACTCCTGTTTATAGGTCGAGACCCCGCGAGCGTAATCACTCTCTCGTTCGTGGATGTACCCGGCTAGCTTGGGGTCGAGTTTCTCCCAATCATCCCAATAATCCTTCTTCCATGAAGAAGGTCTTGGAGGGCGGCCCTGCACTTGTGGCTGGACTTGAGGTTCGGCTTTGCCAGGGAGTAACCTACCCTTCTCGTCTCTAGACCTTCCTGCGGTCCTGCCTGCTTTTTCTTCTTCAGATTCAACGTCTTGCGCTTGCTGTGTATGGTCTGGTGCAGGGATATTGATCTTTGACTCTGTCGGGGGAGTGACAGAATCAAGAGGTTCCCCTGCTTCAGATTTATCCACAAGGGCTGAGATAGTGTCGCGGAGAGTGGTCTCGGACATGATTTTTTCCTTAGGCGGAGAGGAAGCCCATCCAACGGGTCGAGGTGAATCTCCTCAGCTTTACAGCAGTATTGGTTGCCAGGGTAAAACCTGTATTCGCTGATAGAGCGTTGATCTGACTTCCAGTATCTGGATAGACCGTCAGGGCGTTTGCACCCAGATTGACAATTTCCACTTCGTCTCCGATCTCACAAGAGGGAAGTTGCACACCGCTAGAAGCTGCAGCGGTTGTGACTACGTTGATGCTTTGGGTGAGGTCTGTTGCATCGGTAATTGTGGTGCCCGCAGCAGATACAGAAGAGGCCGCAGCCCCATTCAGGGCTTTAGCTTGCCCCGCTGAGAATCCACCACGCATGATTTGAGCTGCTAAAGCCATCGTTTTCTCCTTAAGAGGTTCTTGAATTCCACTTCACAAAATCAACATCCCGTTTTATAGCTTTCTTGAATTCGTCGTGACTCATCGCATAGACTTGAGCCGCGATCAGTTCTTTCCGCTTCTGTGGAGAAACGTCAGGCAGAGGCTTTTGGGTCTTGGGAAGGTCGTTTCCGACCTCAACACACCCATTAGCCTTTAGGTGTTCCCTGTGCTGGGAACGAGAACTAATAATACTCCCATCTATCATAGATTTGTAGGGCTTGATATCCGGGACGAAATACACCCCTTCTGAGACTGGTTCTTGACCCTTCTCGTACAAAACACCATCAATTTGAATGTATCTACGTCGCACCTGTGATCAACCCGTTAACGATAGTCAAAACACTCGCCGCTGTTGCAGTCGTTGTCACACCAGGGACCCCGCTTGTGTCTGGGACTAGAGGAGTCACCGTACCCGTTGACCTTATGAAGTAAGCCACCGCTGTGCTGGAGTTGATTACCACAGGACTTCCGACTGCACTTGAGAAGTCAATCGAAGCCGGAACACTGGCAACTACTCTAACGTCAGCCATTAGTGAATCATCATCATAAAGTCGTCGTCATCATCTTTACTGTCTTTCAACTGCATTAGTTTGATGACGGTTGAAATATCTTTTAGCATTCTCGTCCACTCAACTTCAGGCATCTCCGGTGCTTTGTATGGTTTGATGTAGGGTGAAGCTATTTCCTGAGCTTCGACCGCTTGAGGTCCGAACATCAATTCTTCCAATTGAGTCCTGAGCCTTACCCGGTCCTCGATTTGTTTTTCCCATTTCTTCCTTAGTTCTCTGTC
>Ga0137443_1000067_pt1 | contig 13570 bp, 12 predicted proteins | sample EasRivERMGT300_2_FD_102324 | JGI IMG/M metagenome (GOLD analysis project Ga0137443, IMG submission 102324) | Soil microbial communities from meander-bound floodplain in the East River, Colorado, USA - East River MetaG ERMGT300_2 | ecosystem: Environmental > Terrestrial > Soil > Floodplain ... | reverse complement strand
TTTGAGATGAAAGAAAAACTTAATAGTTCGAATGCGCAGAAATACTATGATAGCCTGCAGGATAAAATAAATTCACACGAATTTTTACCACGAACCCTTTTTGAAAAATTCAACATCGAAGTTCTTACAACTACAGATGCTGCAAGTGACGATCTTTCACATCACAAAAAAATAAAAAAGTCGGGATGGAAGGGAAGAGTAATACCATGTTTTCGTCCTGATGCAGTAACTGATCTTTCAAATAAAAACTGGAAGGCAAATCTTAAGCTTCTTGAGAAATCTGTAAAGTTTGAGATCAACTCTTTCAAATCTTTTATTGCCGCACTAGAAAAAAGAAGACAATACTTCAAAACAAGTGGTGCAACTTCCACAGACCATGGTGTATTTTCTCCTTATACTCACGAACTTTCAAAAAAAGAAGTAAAAGAAATTTTTAACAGAGCTTTGAAAAGTAAGTCTACAGACAAAGATGCAATATTATTTACCGCACATATGCTGATGGAAATGGCAAGGATGAGCACAGAAGACGGACTGCTCATGCAGCTTCATCCGGGAGCTTATCGTAATCATAATCCTCTTATCTTTGACAAATATGGATTGGATAAAGGCTGCGATATTCCGATGCAGACAGAATATACTTTCAATTTAAAAGAATTATTGAACAAATATGGCAACAACCCGAAGTTCATTCTTATAGTATTCACTCTCGATGAAACAACATATTCACGAGAACTTGCACCTCTTGCAGGACATTATCCTTCAATGAAACTTGGTCCCGCCTGGTGGTTTCATGATAGTATTGAAGGTATGACGCGTTACCGAAGAATGGTAACAGAAACAGCAGGATTTTACAACACGGTTGGATTCAATGATGATACGCGTGCATTTGTATCAATTCCGGCAAGACATGATCTTGCAAGACGTGTAGATTCAAATTATTTGGGGGAACTGGTTGCTAAGCACATCATCACCATTGATGAAGCATTTATAATTGCAAAAGATCTTTCCTACAACCTCGCTAAGCGAGCTTATAAACTTTAAAATGAAATAATAATATGGAAACGCAAACATTTAAAGATGAATTGCTGTCACAGAGTAAAAGTGATAATATAACTTTAATTAAAAAATTTCCGGATTTTGGAGATATAGAAATCTATCCTAAGTCTGTCCAGGAGCTCAACGAAATAATATTTTTTATTGCTAAAACCTGGTGCCGGAAATACTTGTATATCTATTTTGAAAATTTCTTTGATAAAGTAGTATCAAAGTTCGAAGGAACTGTGATAACTTTTAACGGGTCACAAAAATATTATCTGAAGAAATGTGTTCACAATACACATAACAGGAAAATGCTTCAGACTATTTTTGATTTTACAAAACCATCAACTCTGGGACTTGTTGATTCATTCGGATTCGGTGACAGGCTTGGGTTGGCAAATCCTGCTCATCTGAGAGCTCTTTCAGGCAGCAGATTTAAACCTGTAGTTGCTCAGCAGTCAATACGCGAATTAAGCCGCACTCACAGAACTCCGGCCGAGGTGATGGATGCGGCAGTATGGGCGGTTTTTCAGGAAGGTTACGAGGGCGGATTTGGAGCTGATGCCGATCACTTGAAAACTAAAGATGATATCAATCTTATGGTTAAAAATGGTTTTACCATGTTTACATTTGATCCCGGAGCTTATGTTCATAATGAAGCTGATACTTATGGAGATCACGAGCTTGATGAACCTGTGTTGAATCAAAACTGGAAAGGACTAAAATCAAATTACGAGGATTATGTTGTTGAATATGTGGCTATGGAAATCAAAATAAATGATGAATATTTCATTAGAGCTAATGAGAATAATCTTAAGCGAGCTGTAATAAAATATGGTGATGCTTTGGTTCACATTAAAACTATGCATGATCATTTAAAAAATAAATATTCCACATATAATTCTGAAGTCGAAGTTTCTGTTGATGAAACGGAATCTGTGACATCTCCATTCGAACATTATTTTATAGCTAATGAATTGAAAAGACTTGGAGTTAAACTGATCAGTCTGGCTCCACGTTTTATTGGTGAATTTGAAAAAGGAATTGATTACAAAGGCGATCTTAATCTCTTTAAGGAAGAATATATTAAACATATTTCGATCGCAAAATATTTTGGAACTTATAAATTAAGTCTGCATTCAGGCAGTGATAAATTCAGTGTTTATAATGTGATTGGTTCTTTAAAGTTAGGTGTAACTCATGTAAAAACAGCCGGCACAAGTTATCTTGAAGCACTAAAAGTAATTTCGGTAAAAGACACAAAATTATTCCGTGAAATTCTTGATTACAGCAGGAATGTTTACGAGAATGAAAAACAATCTTATCATGTTTCTGCAGACATAAATAAAGTAAAATCTGCCGATAATTATTCAGATGAAGAGTTGATCGGATTATTTAGTTTAGAAGATAGCAGGCAAATTCTGCATGTAACCTTTGGAAGAGTTCTTTCAGATAAAAATGAAAAGGGTGAATATTTATTTAAGGAAAGAATATTCGGTTGCCTGAAGGAAAATGAAGAATTGCATTATAAATTTTTGATTGATCATTTCCATAAACACCTTGATCCATTCAAATAATATGTCGCGAGAAAAAATTCTTGAAGAAATATTAAAGCGAAAAGCAGTAGCTGTTCTTCGGATTAAGGAAGCAGAAAAATTACGGAGAGTAATTGAAGCTATTTACGAAGGCGGAGTATCGGTTGCAGAAATAACCATGACTGTACCAAATGCAATTCAACTGATTGAGAAATTGAGTAAAAAGCTTGATAAAAATATCATTATCGGCGTGGGCTCAGTTCTAAACTCTAAAACTGCTGAAGATGCGATTAAAGCAGGAGCAAAATATGTAGTCAGCCCCATTTTCAAAAAAGAAATAATTGATACTGCACACAAGCACGATATTCCGGCAATGCCTGGCTGTTTCACTCCAACCGAAATTCAAACAGCTTTTGAGTATGGAGCTGATATTGTAAAAGTTTTTCCTGCTGATGTTGTTGGAATGGAATTCTTTAAAGCTATTTTAGCACCAATGCCTCATTTAAAGTTAATGCCGACTGGTGGAGTTACTTTGGCAAATGCAGGCGAGTGGTTAAAAGCCGGTGCCTGTGCCGTTGGAATTGGTTCAGCCCTGCTTGATAAAAAAGCAATCCAGGAAAATAATTATTCTATATTAACTGAAAATGCAAAACAAATTATGAAAAGCATTAAAGATGCTGGATTCTCATAAGGAAATACAATGGTCAACGATTTTTCAGATATAAAAGATAAAGTCTGCGTAGTAACCGGTGGTTGCGGAGTATTTGGAAATATATTTTCTTCATCACTTCTTAAAGCAGGTGCAATGGTTGCAATCATCGACTATAAAAAAGGCAGATGCGAGGATTGTGCACAAAATCTGGCAAAGAAATCAGGTGAGCCTGTTCTGTGTGTGGTTGCTGACGTATTAAAAAAAGAAACGCTTGTTGAAGCAAAAAAAAATATAAATAAATCACTAGGCAAGATTGATGTTCTTATTAATGCTGCCGGTGGAAATTCTCCTAAGTCGACTACATCTGAAGAATTTATTAATGAAAAGAATTTTAAGGATTTAGGAAAAACTTTTTTCGGACTGGAGATCGAAGGTTTCCGCGAAGTGTTTGATCTTAATTTTCTCGGAACAGTACTGCCAACTATGGTTTTTGCTGAAGATATGATTGGAAGAGGCGGATCAATAATTAATATTTCTTCGATGAATTCATTCAGACCATTGACTAAAATTCCAGCTTACTCTGCTGCAAAAGCATCAGTAAATAATCTTACACAATGGCTTGCAGTCCATTTTGCAAAAGCTAACATACGAGTTAACGCAATTGCTCCCGGATTTTTCGTAACTAAGCAGAATGAATTTTTATTATTAGACGATCAAACAAAAGAGTTAACCCCACGTGGTCAAAAAATAATTCAGAACACTCCGATGGCAAGATTTGGTGAATCAAAAGATTTGGTTGGAACTTTATATTATCTCGTTTCCGATATGTCTGCATTTGTAACTGGAGTAATTATTCCTGTTGATGGAGGATTCAACGCTTACAGTGGTGTGTGAGTTATCAATTCCTGATTAATTATAGAAAGATAAATAATGAATAGTTCTTTAAATATTAAAACTAATGCTTCATTTGATTTTATTTCTCTTGGTGCTTTAGTGCATCGACTTGATCCGGGAAATATTCCTTTTCGAAAAGCAACGGAATATAAAATTCATGTAAGTGGAGGTGAGTTTAATGTTGCTGCTAATTTAGCTGATTGTTTTCAAATGAAAACCGGAGTTGTTTCTGCTCTTGTTGATTATCCGATTGGAAATTTGATTGCTGAGCGCGTTAAGGCGATGGGTGTTCAATCATTTTTCAAACACTTTAAACATAACGGAGTAAACGGACCTAATATGGCTACGGTTTATAGTGACAGAGGATTTGGATTCAGAGCTCCTATTGTCTTTTACAATCGTGCAAATGAAGCTGCCGCTTTACTAAAGCCAGGAGATTTTAATTGGGATGAAATATTTAACAGTGGTGTTCGATGGTTTCATAGTGGTGGAATTTTTGCTTCTCTTTCTGAAACAACTGGACAACTTATCATCGAGGCAATGAAGGCAGCGAAGGCATCCGGTGCAATTACAAGTTTTGATCTTAATTTCAGAGCAAAGTTATGGAATATTTGGGGAGGAGAACAGAAAGCTGTGGAAGTTATTAAGAAAATAGTTGAACACGTTGATGTTCTGGTTGGTAATGAAGAAGATCTTCAAAAAGGATTAGGTATCCCAGGACCCGAAGTGTCTGCAAAATCAAAACTCGATCCAAGCACATTCTTTGGAATGATTGATAAAGTAATCGCAAGGTATCCGCAAGTAAAAATCGTTGCAACTACGCTTAGAGAAGTTCACTCAACTAATCATCACAGTTGGGGTGCCGTTGCCTGGGTTGATGGAAAGACTTATTCTGCACCAACTTGTGAGCTAAATGTATTTGATAGAGTCGGAGGCGGTGATGGATTCGCAAGTGGTTTTATTTATGGATTATTAACGTATGAAAAACCTGAAGATGCGGTAAAACTTGGCTGGGCACACGGAGCGCTTTTGACCACTTATCCGGGCGATACAACTATGGCTACTTTGGATGAAGTTAAAGCTTTTGTTCAGGGTGGTTCCGCTCGTATTCAACGATAATTTTTTTTGATTGGATAATTAGAAAATCATGTTATTGTTTGCAAAAGGATCTGGAAATATTTCTTTGCAGTCATCTGAAATTAAGGAAGCTTTATTTTCTGCATTTAATAAACTGGGCTTAAGAAAAAAAGTTTTAACAATCCCGCCTGATATCTCACGTTTTCATTCAATGGCTGGTGAATTAACTGGTATGGTTTACGAATATTATCAGGATAGGCTTACTGATGTTCTTCCCTCCATCGGAACGCACTATCCAATGACTGAAAAAGAAATTGAAAAGATGTATCCCGGAGTTCCTAAATCACTTTTCAGAATTCATAGATGGAAGGATGATCTGTTAACGTTAGGTGAAGTTCCATCAGAATTCATTAATAAAGTATCTGAAGGCAAATTAAATTTTTCCTGGCCTGCACAAACCAATAAATTATTGGTTGCAGGGAATTATGATTTAATTTTATCTATCGGTCAGGTTGTCCCTCATGAAGTAATCGGGATGGCAAACTACAATAAAAATATTTTTGTCGGAGCTGGAGGAAAAGACAGTATTCACAAAAGTCATTACCTCGGTGCGGTTTATGGAATGGAAAGAATAATGGGAAGAACCGATACACCTGTGAGGAAAGTATTAAACTATGCTTCAGAAAATTTTACCAAAGATCTGCCGATTATTTATATACTGACCGTAGTTGGAAAAGATGAAAATAATAAACTGGTATTAAGAGGATTGTTTATTGGTGATGATTACGAATGTTTCAGACAGGCGTCAGAATTATCTTTAAAAGTAAATTTTGAAATGCTTGAAGAACCTTTGAAAAAAATTGTTGTCTATCTTAATCCTCTTGAGTACAAAAGTACCTGGCTTGGAAATAAAAGTATATACAGGACAAGAATGGCAATTGCAGATAATGGAGAATTGATTGTTCTTGCTCCTGGTTTAAAAGAATTTGGGGAAGATAAAGAAATTGACAGGTTGATTAGAAAATATGGTTATGTAACAACACCTGAAGTGTTAAAATTAGTAAAAGAAAATGAAGAGCTTAGAAATAATTTAGGTGCTGCTGCTCACTTGATTCACGGTTCATCAGAAAACCGGTTTACGATTACATATTGTCCCGGTTATATTTCGAAAGATGAAATTCAAAGTGTAAATTTTAAGTATGCCTTACTGGATCAAATGATGAAAAAATATAATCCTGAAAAGCTAAAAGATGGTTTTAATATTATGCCTGACGGAGAAGAAATATTTTTTATTTCCAATCCCGGTTTAGGTTTATGGTCTTCAAAAGATCGATTTACTGAATAAAAAAAGGGAGAAAATAGAATGAGTAAAGCAGATATAGGGTTAATTGGACTGGCTGTAATGGGTGAAAATCTTGTGCTTAATATGGAAAGTCATGGATTCACCGTCGCAGTTTACAATCGAACAACTAAGAAGGTTGACAACTTCACTAACGGCAGAGGTAAAGGAAAAAATATAATTGGTGCTCATACAATAGAAGAATTGATTTCAAAATTAAAATCACCAAGAAAAGTAATGCTGATGGTAAAAGCAGGAAAACCTGTTGATGATTTTATTGAATTACTAATTCCGCATCTCGATAAAGGTGATATAATTATTGACGGCGGTAATTCTCATTATCCGGATACAACAAGAAGGACAAAATATCTAGAGGAAAAAGGATTGCTGTATATCGGCACGGGGGTATCTGGTGGAGAAGAAGGAGCTCTGAAAGGCCCATCGATTATGCCCGGAGGCTCACCAGCTGCATGGCAGCATGTTAAGCCAATCTTTCAATCTATTGCAGCAAAAGTGGAAGACGGAACGCCTTGCTGTGATTGGGTTGGTGAAGATGGTGCTGGTCATTTTGTTAAGATGGTTCACAACGGAATTGAGTATGGTGATATGCAATTGATTTGTGAAGCTTACCAGGTTATGAAAGATTTGCTTGGATTGAACTATGAAGAAATGCATAAAGTGTTTAAAGAATGGAATGATGGTGAACTCAATAGTTATTTAATTGAAATCACAAGAGACATTCTTAACTTCAAGGAGAATGGAAAACCATTAGTTGAATACATCCTCGACACTGCTGGACAAAAAGGAACGGGTAAATGGACTGTTCTTGCTTCACTTGATCTTGGAGCACCTTTGACTCTTATCGGAGAAGCAGTTTATGGTCGAACACTTTCAGCACTTAAATCAGAAAGAGTTGAAGCATCAAAAATTCTATCTGGTCCCAAACCAAAATTTGATGGAGATAAAAAACAATTCATTGAAGATTTGAGGAAAGCACTGTATGCATCGAAGATTGTATCTTATGCACAAGGATATGTGCTGATGAAAAATGCTGCTGAAGAATTTGGCTGGAAACTGAACTATGGAGGAATCGCATTGATGTGGAGAGGCGGTTGTATTATTCGCTCTATGTTCCTGGGAGAGATAAAAAAAGCATTCGATAAAAATCCAAACTTATCTAATCTCCTGCTTGATCCGTTCTTCAAAGAAAAAATTGAATCGTCTCAGGAAGCGTGGAGAAGAGTAATTGCTGCATCGGTTACAAATGGAATCTGGATTCCCGCTCTCTCAACTGCGTTAAATTATTTCGATGGCTTCAGGAATTCAAGGTTGCCAGCAAATCTTTTACAGGCACAACGGGATTATTTTGGTGCTCACACTTATGAAAGAGTTGATAAACCGAGAGGTGAGTTCTTTCATACAAACTGGACAGGAAGAGGCGGTGAGACTGCCTCTACTACGTATAACGTTTAAGAATTGAGTATTGAAAAATTAAAGGAGTTACTTAATGGATGTTCGCTATTCGCCGGATCAGAATGGGTTTAAAAGATTTACAACAGAAGAATTGCGTAAATCATTTTTGATTGATTCACTTTTCGAGTCGAATAAAATTCCTCTTGTTTATTCAGATATTGATCGATCGATTACCGGTTCTGCAGTTCCTTCGGGTAAATCATTAAAACTTACTGCTACTAAAAAGGAAATGGCAGCTGAATATTTTACTGAAAGAAGAGAACTCGGAATAATTAATATTGGTGGAACAGGTTCGGTAACTGTTGATGGAAAAGAATACAGGATGGTAAATCGTGATGGACTATATATTGGTCGCGGTCCAAAAAAAATAGAATTCAAAAGTGCTGATGTAAAAAAAACTGCAATGTTTTATTTTGTCAGCTATCTTGCTCATACGTCTTATCCTGATAAGCATATAAAGTTTAGTCAAACCACAAAAGTTAAATTAGGTTCACTTGCTGATTCAAATAAAAGAACTATTAATAAGTATATTCATCCTGGAACGATGCAAACCTGCCAGCTGGTAATGGGATTGACTGAACTTGAAAAGGGAAGTGTATGGAATACAATGCCATCACATACACATCAGAGAAGATCAGAAGTTTATATGTACTTCAATTTAAAACCGGAATCATTCGTTGTTCACATTCTTGGTGAGCCAACTGAAACAAGACATATTCTAATGAGAAATCAGCAAGCAGTATTATCCACAAGCTGGTCAATGCATTCTGGCTGTGGAACGCAAAATTATTCTTTCATCTGGGCTATGGGCGGAGAGAACCAGGTATTCGACGATATGGATTGGATCCCGATGAATGATTTAAAATAATTATCTCACATCCTTCCGATAAAAAATATTAAAGTATCCGTTCTTATAAATTCATTCATAAAAATTTGAGGAACTAAGCATGTCTAAGGCGGAAAGTTCTGATCAGGTTAAAACTAAAATTGGTTACTATCGATGGTTAATCTGTACACTTTTATTTTTTGCTACAACGATAAATTATGTTGATCGAGCTGTGCTCGGTGTGCTGGCACCAACACTCAGAACAGAAATTGGCTGGACAGATCAGGAGTATGGATACATTAGTGCTGCTTTCACACTTGCTTATGCGATCGGATTTATTTTTGCCGGATGGTTTATTGATAGGGTTGGTACAAGGATCGGTTACAGCGTTTATCTGACTATTTGGTCGATAGCAGCTGCAGCTCATGCATTTGCCCGGACAACTTTCGGTTTTGGTGTCGCCAGGTTCGGATTGGGAATCGGAGAATCTGGTAATTTTCCTGCAGCTATTAAGACAGTTGCTGAATGGTTTCCAGTTAAAGAGCGTGCATTGGCTACTGGAATATTTAATGCAGGATCAAATGTTGGAGCCATTCTTGCTCCTTTACTTGTGCCATGGATCGCTCTTACATGGAGTTGGCAAGCAGCATTCATGATTACCGGATTATCAGGGTTGATATGGATTGCTTTCTGGTATCCATTTTATCGCCGTCCATTTGAACATCCGAAGTTATCAAAAAGAGAGCTCGAACATATTGAGAGCGATCCTCCTGATACTCCGGCGAAAATTTCATGGTTTCGACTGCTCCGTTTAAAACAAACCTGGGCTTTTTCTATAGGAAAATTTCTAACTGATGCAATCTGGTGGTTTTATCTTTTTTGGTTTCCGTTATTTATGAATGATCGGTTCGGAGTTGACCTCAGGACAATTGGTATTCCAATGATAATCGTTTATCTGCTTGCTGATGTTGGTTCAGTAGGTGGTGGATGGTTCAGTTCAGCATTATTGAAGCGAAACTGGACAGTTAATGCAGCACGTAAAACTGCAATGCTTGTTTGCGCACTTCTTATATTACCGGTTTCGATTGCACCGCATGTTCATGGTCAATGGGTTGCAGTAATTTTGATTGGTGTAGCAGCCGCTGCTCATCAGGGATTTTCAGCCAATATTTTTACAACGACTTCGGATATGTTTCCGCGGAAAGCTGTTGGCTCTGTGGTTGGAATTGGGGGATTCGCAGGAGCGATGGGTGGATTTTTTATGAACTTAGGTGCCGGATGGCTTAAGCAGAATACAGGCAGTTATGAAATAATGTTTGCTATTGCCGCTGTTGTCTATTTGATTGCATTATTGATTATGCATTTACTTGTTCCTAAACTTGAACCGGCAAAACTGGATTAATTTTTTTTATAAAAAAATTGTTGAAAAAAAATGATTTTGGACAAATTTAAATTAAATGGAAAAACTGCATTGGTAACTGGTTCAAACCAGGGAATTGGACTAGCCTATGCTCAAGCATTGGCAGAAGCCGGCGCAGATATTATCGGAGTCTCTTACGAAAGCAGTTTTGATGAAACTAAAAAATTGATTACTCAAATCGGAAGAAAATTTAAATCATACGTCTGCGATTTCTCTGATAGAAAAGATTTGTACAAATTCATTAACAACGTAAAATCAGATTTTCATCAAATAGATATTTTAGTCAATAATGCAGGAACTATTTTAAGAAAACCAATATCAGAACATCCGGATGAGTACTGGGATAAAGTAATAGAAGTAAATCTTTCTGCTCAATTTATTCTCACCAGAGAAATAGGGAAACTGATGGCTGAAAGAGGTTATGGAAAAATTGTTTTCATTGCATCCCTTCTTTCATTCCAAGGTGGAATTACTGTTCCAGGATATGCAGCTTCAAAAGGCGGAGTGAAACAGTTGACGATGGCATTCGCAAATGAATGGGCATCTAAAGGAGTTACTGTAAATGCAATTGCTCCGGGATACATTGCAACCGAAAACACAAAAGCATTAAGAGAAGACCCGGTCAGGAACAAAGCGATTCTCGATAGAATTCCTGCAAATCGTTGGGGCACTCCGGATGATTTAATGGGAACAATTGTTTTTCTTTGTTCAGATGCTTCAGATTATTTAAATGGAAGTGTAGTTACTGTTGATGGCGGATGGATGGGAAGATAAAAAAGTATTTCATAATTATGTTGGATTAGCCTTGCAAACCTTGTGTAAGGCTTTTTATTTTTATATTCGATAACTGGAAATTGCAGCATTACTTACTTCTTTATGAATCAAAAATCAGAACAGAAAAAGAGCTGGTTCGCTCTCTATGTAAGACCAAAGCATGAATTCAAGGCAATGGGCGAACTTGCTCAGCTAAACATTCATAATTACTTACCGATTGTGACTAAGCTAAAACAATGGAGCGATAGGAAAAAGAAAGTTGATGAACCATTAATTAAAGGATATATTTTTATCTACGCTGATGAGAAAGAACGTTTACTTTCCCTTGAGAATCGCTGTATTATAAAATGCGTTAGTAACCACGGAAGACCTGCAAAAATACCTGAGTGGCAAATTATTAATTTGCAGAATATGCTAAATCACGAGGGTGACTTTAATGTATTCGACGGCTTGGTAAAAGGAACAAAAATTGAGATAGTGGAAGGACCACTCAAAGGGGTTCGGGGAATATTAGAAAAAACGGAAACAGAAAATAATCTGGCTGTTACGATTGATCTTCTAAACAGAAGTGTTGTTGTCCATCTGCCTAAAGAGAGTGTGACCCGCGTATTAAGTAATTAACTTTAGCTTTTCTTATTTATCTTGATACTCTTCCAGAAGCATCACCTGCCATAAATTTTTTTACTTCATCAACTGTAACCAGGTTAAAATCGCCGGAGATTGTATGTTTCAGACAGGAAGCTGCAACTGCAAAGTTCAATGCTTTTTGATCGTCATCTTTGAAAGTTACCAGACCGAAAATTAGTCCACCCATAAATGCATCGCCGCCGCCAACCCTGTCAACAATATGCGTAATATCATAAACCGGAGCTTCAAAAAATTTCTTGCCGTTATACAATACACCCGACCATTTATTGTGATCAGCACTGATGGAAGTCCTTAACGTTGTAATTACTTTCTTTGCTTTTGGAAATCGCTCCATTATTTTTTTTGAAACTGATAAATAAGCTTCTGCATGGATATGTCCTGATTTCACTTCAACGCCTTCAGGTTTAATTCCCAAACTCATCTCAGCATCTTCCTCATTACCAAGAATGATATCGCATCCTTTAACTAATTCCGGCATTACTTCATTTGCTTTCTTGCCATACTTCCATAGGTTTTTTCGGAAATTCAAATCACACGAGACTGTAATTCCTTTTTCATTTGCTTTCTTAATTGCTTCGAGACAAACATCTGCAGCACCCTGTGAAATTGCTGGTGTTATTCCTGTCCAGTGAAACCAGGCTGCATCATTGAAGGCTTTATCCCAGTCTATCATACCTCTTTCAATTTGTGAAATGGAGGAATATGAGCGGTCATATACTACTTTGCTTCCTCTGCTTACGGAGCCTTTTTCCAGAAAATAAATTCCCAGTCTTTCACCGCCTCTTAAAATATGTTTTGTTCCCACTCCATATTTTTTCAAGGTCATAAGACAAGACTCACCAATATCATTCGATGGGATTTTACTTACAAACTCAACCGGTATTCCAAAATTAGCAAGTGATACAGCGACATTCGCTTCACCACCACCAAAGCTTGCATCAAAACTAACAACTTGTGAGAATCTTAAATTTTGAGGAGCTGCAAGACGAAGCATCACCTCACCAAAGGTTATTACTTTCATTTTAAGTCTTTCAATAAATTCACAAATAAATAAAATCTTTTTTCCAATTAATTCTTCTCTTCTGAAAATACTTTTTGTAGAAAATTAATTACAAATCCGTTAGTCTGATCAAACCACGGACTGAATAACCAGAATGAATGAGGTGAATACGGTAAAGTATTAACCTCAAAATAAGTTCCGTAACTTTTTAACTTTTCTATTACTTCATCTCTTCCGGCTTGAAAACGATTTATTGAACTGTTTATAAATTCGATCGGCGGAGTATTCTCATCGACATAATTTAATGGGGAAGCTTCTTTCCATATTTCAGGATTATCTTTGTAGGAAGAACCGAGCCAAAGTTTTCCTGCAGATGGCTTTTGAGGATCAATATCTTTTCCGCTTTCAGCAGGGTCAGTCATATCAAGCACACCGTCAATATCAATTATTGCGTGAACATCAGATGAATTAGTATTAAAATTATTCATCGGTTCAAATTTCATATTGCCGTTAGTTGTTCCTAAAAATGCTGCTAGAGTTCCTCCTGAAGAACAACCAAGCACTGCAATTTTATTTGTGTCGATACTGTATTTCTAAGAATTTGCTTTCAACCATTTGATGGATGATTTAAGATCAAATATCGCTGCTGGAAATTTTGCTTCAGGTGAAAGACGGTACTCAACTGTAACCACTGCAAAACCATTTTCGGCAAGTTTGGCAGCCATAGGATGCAGCATTGACTTATCACCGGACTTCCATCCTCCGCCATGAATTAAAATTACTACTGGAAATAATCCATTATCATTTTTCAAAGGATGAAATATATCAAGATGAAGTTTGCGATTTCCATAAGTTTCATAAATGATACTCTCTTCAAATACGATATAATCAGGT
>Ga0137443_1000065_pt1 | contig 14035 bp, 12 predicted proteins | sample EasRivERMGT300_2_FD_102324 | JGI IMG/M metagenome (GOLD analysis project Ga0137443, IMG submission 102324) | Soil microbial communities from meander-bound floodplain in the East River, Colorado, USA - East River MetaG ERMGT300_2 | ecosystem: Environmental > Terrestrial > Soil > Floodplain ... | reverse complement strand
TGAATATTTTGACGACACAATTATACGTTCAGCATATCTGAATGATTTGGACATTGAGGAAATGATAAACGGAACTAAAATTGGTAAAATAATTCATGGTGTTCGCGGCGAAAAACCGGTGGATTTAATGAAAGTGAAGACGGCAATTAAATCTGTCGCACAGATGATGCTTGATAACAAAGAAATTACAGAGTGCGATATTAATCCTCTTGTTGTTACGGAAGATAATAATATCTTTGCTGTTGATGTGAGAATTAAGTGTTAAACCTTGTCTAATCAAAATTAAAAAATGAAAAGAAGAAACTTCATTAAAACGGTTTCAGCCGCAGCTATTGCAACAACAGCGGTAAATTCAAAAAACATCTCCTTCTCAAACCCGGAAAAGATTCAGAATAAAATTAAACCATCAAAGTTGAAAGCAGGAGATACTCTTGCTCTCGTTACACCCGGCAGTTATATAACAGAGCAGGAAAGAAAAGATTCAATTGACAATTTAAATTCGCTTGGCTTCAAAGTAATTCATTCAGAAAGATTAATGCAGAAGAACGGATATTTTTCTGCAACAGATGTTGAAAGAGCTGAAGACATTAATGAAATGTTCAGAAGGGAAGATGTGCAGGGAATAGTTTGTGCGCGAGGAGGATACGGCTGTGCGAGAATTCTTTCTCATCTCGATTTTAAGCTGATAAGTCATAATCCAAAACCGCTGATCGGTTTCAGTGATATCACAGCTCTTCATTTTGCTTTGTACAGTAAAAGCAGTTTAATAACTTATCATGGTCCCGTTGCCATTTCAACATTCAGCAGGTTCAGCATAGAATATTTTGAAAAAGTGCTGATGGGAAATGACGATGAAGTTGAACTTATTAATTCATCAACAGAGAACAACTACAATGTTTACGGAATAACTGCTATAACAGAAGGTATTACTGTCGGGGAACTCGTCGGTGGGAATCTTTCTATTGTCGCTTCTATGATTGGTACACCCTATGATGTTGATACAACCGGTAAAATAATTTTCCTCGAAGAATTTCTGGAAGAACCTTACAGGGTTGACAGACTGTTAACTCAAATGATTCAGGCAGGTAAATTTGAGAACGCTTCAGGGGTTGCTCTTGGTGTTTTCAAAATGTGTGAACCGAACCCCGATAATCCCGCTTTTGATAATTCGTTTTCATTGATGGATGTTTTAAAAGACAGGCTCGGAAATCTTGGCATCCCGGTTATTTATGGCCTCTCGTTTGGGCATGTTGTTGATAAATTGACTTTGCCATTCGGATTGGAAGCAGAATTAAATACATATACACAGACGATCAAACTTTTAGAACCGGCAGCTTTATAATCATATTTATTTATCACGCCATTTATTAAACCTGAAGTGACTAACTCAATACAATATCAATTAATGCTCTTTCATATTGTTCTTCACAGAGTTAATTTGAAGTGTTCAATTCAATAAATAATATGGAATGATTTAATGATTTATCGAATAGTACTTTTGCTATTTTTCGTAACACTTACTCTTCTTTTACAAGGCTGTCTGCTTTTTCATTCAGTTTCGTATGAAATTAAACTCGATTCAGAGAAGAGCGGAACAGTAACAGTAACAGTTGACGATATCAGATCAACTGCAGCGAACAGTAAAGAACTTAATGAGGATAAAGATATTCTTTTCCAGTTTCTTGAGAAGAGCGAAGACTTTATCAGCCAGATGAAAGACGAAGGGAAAAATATTACTTCAAGAGAGTATTATATTATAAATGAAAATCTCAACGGAACAATAAAATATTCTTTTGATGACATAACAAAAGTAGAAGCAATCGTTTATGATGAACCGTTTTATTATTTAACTTTGGCTTTGGAAGACAGTGTAATATCCACAAACGGTGAAATAGTTTATTCTTCAGAGCATAAAAGAATAATATGGGATAACACGATGAGCACATTGGAATTTTCTATGTTCGGCGAAGAAACAGGCAGCAAAAAGTTTGTTGGCATGGCTCAGTACTATAATAAATGATGACTGATGTATGCCGAATTAGTTTTCCCGCTTCCTTTCCGCAAAACATTTACTTACCTGATCCCGAAAGAATTTGAGGAGCTTGCAAAAAAAGGTGTAAGAGCAGTTGCTCCTTTCGGTAAAAGAACTCTTACCGGATTCATCATTAATCTTTGCGAAACAACTTCTGTTAAAGAAAAATTAAAATCCATAACAGATATTCTCGATGAAAAACCAATCATTGATAATAAAAGTCTTGAGTTTTATAAATGGATATCAGAGTATTACCTTTCTTCACTTGGTGAAGCGTTAAAGCTGGCAGTTCCGTATGGCTCTGATGTTGAATCGAAAAGAAAAATAATATCGGACTCTAAAACCTGTCTTCATTTATATTCAAAAGAAAAAAATAAAGCCTCAGCAAAGGCAAGAATTTTAAAGGAACTTTCTGCACGGAATGAAGTCAGTCAGACATATCTTCAAAAGCTCGTCCATAGAAAAAATATTTACTCGATACTGCAGACTTTACAGAAACAGGGTGCAATTACCTTGCTTGACGAAGTTGAATCAGCCAAAGTGAAAGCAAAGAAAGTTCAATTCGTAAAATTGAATAAGTCTGTTGGTGAAGTGTACACAAGCTTTCCGGAACTTGAGAGAAGATCTCCGAAACAGGTAAAAATTCTGCTTCAGCTGGTTTCAGCAAAAGGAAAAGGATTGCCTGTTGCTGAACTCTTGCATAAAACCGAATCTTCCAAAGCTTCGCTTAACTCACTATCACAAAAAAAACTCGTTAAACTTTATGAAGAAGAAGTTGACAGAAAATATGTTGAGCATTATACGGAAGAGAAGCAAAAAATTATTCCGTCTGAACGACAGCAAAATATTATTGCTGAAGTCGGAAGTGAAATTGAGAAAAGTGAATTTAAAACATTCTTATTGCACGGTGTAACCGGAAGCGGGAAAACACAGGTTTATATCGAATTAGTAAAAAAAATACTTGAGAAAAAAAGAACTGCATTAATACTAGTGCCTGAAATTTCACTCACTCCGCAAATCACTTCAAGGTTATACAATAATTTTGGCGATACGGTAACAGTTATCCACAGCAGGATGACACCGGGTCAGCGTTATGATTCGTGGAGAAGAATAATGAAGGGAAAATCCAATGTGGTCATAGGTGCACGTTCAGCCTTGTTTGCACCATTAAGAAAAATCGGAATAATTGTAATTGATGAAGAACATGATGCCAGCTACAAACAGACTGATCCAACACCAAAATACAACGCAAGAGATGCGGCAGTTGTTCTTGGAAAAATTAATAGTTGTCCGGTAGTTCTCGGTTCTGCAACACCTTCAATAGAAAGTATGTACAATGCGAAAACCGGGAAATACATCCTTCTCGAATTACCGGAAAGAATTGATAATGCTAAAATGCCAAACATTGAGCTGGTGAACATTTCCATCGAAAGAAAAAATAAGAAGATGGAAAATGTATTCTCAAGAACTTTACTTGATAAAATTGAAGACAGGTTAAAAAAGAAAGAAGGCATTATCATACTTCAGAACCGGAGAGGATTCTCCACACAAATTTATTGCTCCGATTGCGGTGAAGTTGAAATCTGCGACAACTGTTCTGTTCCGATGGTATTTCATATAAATAAAAATTTGATTCAATGTCATTACTGCGGATCAACAAAACCTGTTCCCAATGCCTGTACACATTGCGGTTCACTTGGCATAAAATATTTTGGAACAGGAACTGAAAGAGTTGAAGATGAGCTTGAATTTTATTTTCCGAATGCAAAGCTGAGCAGGATTGATTCAGATACAATCACAAAAAAATCAGCGTTAAGTAAATTACTTTTTTCGTTCGGACAGGGCGAGATTGACATTCTTGTTGGGACACAAATGGTTTCGAAGGGTTTGGATTTTTCCAGGGTCACATTAGTTGGAGTGATTTCAGCAGAAACAACTTTATGGCTTCCCGATTTTCGTGCAGATGAAAGAACATTTCAATTGTTGACTCAGGTTTCAGGAAGAGCAGGTAGAAGTAAAGTTTCCGGCGAAGTTATTATTCAGACACAAAACGAAAAACATTTTGCTTTGCAGATGGTTCTTGGAAATAACTATGAAGGATTTTATCAGAAGGAAATAACCGACAGGGAAAAATTAGGTTATCCTCCTTTCAAAAAGATTGCACTCATAGAAACCAAAGATCAATCCGAAGAAAAAGCAAAAGGTGCGATAAATGATTTTCATGTTGAGTTGAAGAAATTCGGGAACTGGCTCGATATTTCTAAACCTTCTCCTGCCATTATTGCCCGGTTGAAGGGAAATTACAGGTTTCATATTCTGATTAAGTCGTCAAAGGAAAAAGATCCCGGCGGGGGAATTTTAAGAAAAGCCATACTTGATTCTTTTGTTGAGTTTAACAGGAAATCACGCTACAGAGATATCAGATTATTTTATGACGTTGATCCGCAGAGTGTGATGTGAAATTTTTATGTTAACCCGCACGAAACAAGAAAATCATTATTAAAAACATTTCTTCCATTTTCGTCCAGTATTTTTTTTCTGCTTTCAATCCATTCATCAACTGCAGTCCCATATATTTTTTTAACTCTTGCAGGCGTAAAATTATTTTCTTGTCCCCAGTGTAATGTGTATGGAATCCCTGCAGCTTCAAGTTTAGTCCAAACTTCTTCATAGAATTTCCGCGAACGAGCTGAATAAGCACCCGGAAATTCTATCGTGCAGGTCACAGGGAATTTTGTAAAAGCAAGGGTCGCTTTTGATTTCTTTACATAGCGGAATGAAATGAATCCGGCAAATGGACCTGCTGCATTATGTGCATCCATAATTATATCAAAAGCTTTTGAAGTCTGTTTATGATCAATTCCAATCTCTGTACTCGATGCTTTGCCGAAAGCATTGGTGGCAGAAAAAATTTCACCGAGAGTTCCCCATTCGTGAAAAGTATCTGTATATAGCGAGGAAGCAAGCTGATTTACTAAAGTACCGATAATTCCTGGTACGCCATCAGTGAGTGAACCTACAAAACAAAGAAGATCATCTCCGGGTCCCAATCCTCCTGAAATACCTCCCGGAGGAGTATAATTGGTACTGTAAGGTCGTTTGTAAATTGTTGTAACATAAGCTCCGTCATTAATGTTGTGAGGATTTAATACAACTTCAAAGTGATAAGGTTTGTTGGCAGGTGAAGGAAGCGGAAGCAAAGAGAAATCGAGAGTATCCATATTTTTTTTCAGGTTGTTATTCATAGGAAGTTTTTGCCTGAAAGCTTCAAGCAAATAAATCGGCTCTGCTTCGATCATCACTGCATGAATAAATCCGAAACTGCCGAAGCTGACGATTGCAGAATTAAAAACTGCATCATCACGAATAATTTTACATTCAAACTTTGATAAGAAATCATCTGAAACAACCGGGTATGATTTTCTTTCAAGCCAGATTGATTTTTTAGCGTTGGTAATAATATGAAGTCCAACAACACAATCCTGAATTGATCCAACATCAAATGCAGAACCGTGAGTTCCTGTTGACATAGCACCAACAATAGTTTGACCATTACTTGCCCCGGAGGTACTTAAAGATTTTCCTCTTGCTGCCAGGTGTGAATTCAGTTCATTTATGCTTACACCACATTGAACATAAAGTAGATTAGTTCTGTCGCCATCATATTTTTCCGAAACACTTTTTGCCGAAAGAGGAAAATACCAGTTAAGTGGTTTCGTATTAATCAATCTACCGTCTGCTGCTGCTGCAGATGACAATGACCATCCGCCGCCGACAGCACGCAAACGTTTTTTGTCTTTTTGTGCCTGCTCAATCAATGAATGGATTTTTGCGATTGTTAAATTTAAATCCTTCACCAGATTGGTAACTGGTGGAGGTGGATTCCAGACATCGTACAAAAGTTCTATTGGCTGGTTTATGTTTTGGTGCTTATTAGACCAGAAGCCTGGTGTTTTAGTAACAGCAATTGCATCTCTTGCCATGTTAAATCCTATTAATTAATTTTAATTTATATTTCATCCGGAACAGGTGGTGGAGTTTTTGCACATCTCCATTCAATATCCATCGGTTTCCAGAATCCAAGTGTTATAACATTAATCAGCGAGTAGCCAAAGTTTGTGGAAACCCTGACTTCATCGAGTGCCCCGCTTAAACAATCATCAGGAATCGGATTCTCCTGCACCAGTCCCCAGGCAATTGAATGAACTGTAGTTTTATTGTATTCAGTGGCAGGTTCGCCAGGTGCATTTACTCTGACGTGGTAACAGCCTTCAAGTAAAAGTAATCCTGATATAATTATGAGATAAAATAATTTGATGCGAGAAGGTGAGATTTTTCTTTCAACAATACTTTTAGTATTAAAAACCATGATTGTCCCTTTCGTTTTGATGAGACCTTTAATTGTGATTAAAGTTGAATAATTTAAAGCTCTGGTTACTCTTTAGAATTTTTAAACTAATGAATGCATAATCATTCTGAATAAACCTTTCAATGAAAGTCATTCTTCGGATGCTGCTAAGATAAGAAACGGAGAGTAATCTAATCAAGTTTTGACAATTAACAAATCAGATTTTTAAAGTGAACAGTAATTTAAGAAACTGAATGTCTTCGGTGGTTCAAAATGTGAGACTCATCCTGCATTTGCCGGATGAGCCTCGAATCTTTTTTAAAAACTATTGCATAAAATTCTGCAGGAATGGAACAGCTTGTGCAAGCTGGAACAATATAAACATTCCAATCAGCCAGACGCCAAAAACAAGATAATAATATTTTCCTGTTGATGCCGACTTAAACATTTTTGTTAAACCAATTGCAAGTATCACATAAGCCCAGATACTGATGGGGTCAAGCCGTGCTAAAAACCAACCGGTTAGGGTTGTTTTATCGCTGCCCATCAATGATGCTACACTTGTATCCATCATTAGCTTTCCTAAAAGCATCGTTAATATTCCTGCAATAATAACCTGAAGGATGCTTATGTAACTGGTCAGACCGTTTGCTACCAGGGCTGAAACAAAAGTGCCTTCTCCTTTCAGCACAAACTTGACAAGCAAATAATATATTCCTACAATTATCACAAAGATTAAGAGGCCGAAGATAAGTGTTGTTGCAATTGTGATCACCCAGCCAACCGGTCCGTCCATGAATTCCATTTGCTGTTCAATTCCCTCAATCGCCTCGTCTCCCTGTTCCCTTGTCAGTGTGCCATCCCGCACCATCTTTTCGATCCTGTCAATTCCTAGTTTCTTTGCTTCGAACTTTATTTCCGGATTGGTCATTGAAATAATTCTGATCAGTGCAACGACTATGAAAAATATTAATACCGGAATTACCCAGTCCTTATTTCGCGGAGGAAATTTTGAAGTGTGTTCAAACATTTTTGCTGGTTCGGTAAACACACCAATCATTTTGTCTGAATGGCTTAGTTCGCCGTTCTGATTTTGCATTTCTTCAGAAGAGTTTTGATCCATTTTATGCCTCACTTATTATGGAAAATTATTGGTTGAAACTTATCTTACATTTGGTCTAAAGGCAATAACAATTTGCTTAGCGGTGAATAAAAATTTCAAGTGGTTTAAGACAATTCCAACGTACTTAAGAAATCAGGTTTACAATAAACAAAGTCATTTTTTCATTTTGTAAATTTAGAACGATAATAATTATTTTTTTTGCTGATAAACCTCCGGTAATGAAATGAAACCAAAAACCATAATCGAACCATTCAAAATAAAATCTGTTGAGCCAATCAGATTTACAACACGTAAAGAAAGAGAAAATATTTTAAAAAAAGCAGGCTACAATCCTTTTATGATTCACGCTGATGATGTTCTGATTGATTTGCTGACGGACAGCGGTACTTCTGCGATGAGCGCAAAACAATGGGCTGGAATAATGGAAGGCGATGAAGCTTATGCCGGCTCAAAAAGTTTTTACAGGTTTGAAGCAGCTGTGAAAAAAATTACAGGGATGAAATTTATTATTCCTACTCACCAGGGAAGGGCAGCGGAGAAAATTTTATTTTCAATAGTCGGCGGACAGGGAAAATATTTTCCAAACAACACTCACTTCGATACAACCCGTGCAAACATTGAGTTCACAGGTGCTGAAGCCGATGATTTTTTAACAGAGATTGGCAAGCACCCTGAACAGCGTGCCGACTTTAAAGGAAATATGGATATTCAGAAGCTCGAGGCATTCATAAAAGAAAAAGATGCTGAAAATATCCCGTTGTGTATGCTTACTGTGACAAACAATTCCGGAGGAGGTCAGCCGGTCTCAATGCAGAACATTCGTGAGACTAAACAAGTTTGTAAAAAATATAACATCCCTTTATTTCTTGACGCATGCAGATTTGCAGAGAATGCTTACTTCATTAAGAAAAGAGAAAAGGGATACGACAAAAAATCAGTTCTTGAAATTGCACAGGAAATGTTCTCCTATGCAGATGGTGCAACTATGAGTGCTAAAAAGGATGGGCTTGTTAACATCGGTGGATTTCTCTCTATGAATGATGAAGAGCTTGCAATGAAGTGCAGAAATCTTCTGATAGTCACCGAAGGTTTCCCGACTTATGGCGGACTTGCAGGACGTGATCTCGAAGCTGTTGCACAAGGTCTTGAAGAAGTTGTTGATGAACATTATCTCGAATACAGGATCAGAAGCGTTGAATACCTCGGTGAAAAATTAATCTCAGCAGGTGTTCCGATCATTGAACCGCCCGGCGGTCATGCAATTTATATTGATGCAAAAAGATTTTTACCTGATATTCCTGCACATCGGTATCCGGGTCAATCTATTGTTTGTGAACTTTATCTTGAAGGAGGAGTTCGCGGAGTTGAAATCGGCAGTGTTATGTTCGGTAAATCCGGGAAAGATGGAAAGTTTATCCCATCGATGATGGAACTTGTCCGTTTGGCGATTCCACGAAGAGTTTATACTCAAAGTCATATTGACTATTTAATCGAAATTATTGTTGAAGTATTTAAAAACAGGAATAAACTAAAAGGATATAAAATTGTTTATGATGCACCGATGCTGAGACACTTTACAGCAAAGTTTGAACCGTTGAATTGATTGTAAATGAAAATCAAAAAAATTTATCTTTACGATAACAAGAAGCAAATCTGGAGATTAATTCCTACCGATACAAAGAAGCTCGTCATTGAAGAAAGAGATATTGAAAAGAAACAGGTTTATTTTAGCTGCATTCATTCTGAATCCGGTAAAAAAATATTTAAAAACTTTCAACTCGATGAAAAATTCTGGATTGGAATTGAAACAATTTATAAAGATGTAATTTATTTTCACAAGTTTGTCAAACCGGATATGCCTCAGCACAAAGGTATTATAGCTTTTAACCTTAGCAAACAAAAAGTTCTCTGGCAAAATGATGATCAGAATTTTCTTTTTGTTTACGATGACAAACTCTATTGTTATCAACAGAATTTTGAATCACGGAATTATTTTATTTTAAATTATGCGACGGGACAAATTGCTAAGGACATTGGCTGTTCTGTAGAGAAAATTAACGAACTAAGAAAGAAAGCAGCGAACTCAGATGATTATTCGAGCTATCATTTTCCACAGACATTTTATCCTCAGAAAGAGCCGGATGATGGTGTAAGGAATTTTTTATTGAAACTCAGAAATCAATATGTAATTTCCGGAAATATTGAATTTGTAGCCTTAAATAATATGATTTTATTCAACTTTCACGAAGCTGCTGAAGCCGGTTTTTTAAGAAATGTTTTTAAGGCAGTTGACTTATCCACAGGAAAGTATATTTTAGAAGAAGTTTTGATTAGCAAAACTACTTCTTACGTCCCTGATTCTTTTTTTGTTAAGGATGATTTACTTTTTTTGCTGATTGAAAAAACCAGGCTGGGTGTTTATAGAATTCCAGATTAGGATGAAGATACTATGGAGCTTTCAAAAGAAGAAAAAGAAATACTGCTTGCTGCTGCAAGGGAATCAATTAAAGCAGAGTTTGGTGAAGGCACAGTAAACCCGGTTGATTTTACAGCATATCCGAAACTAAAACTTGAGCTTGGCACTTTTGTTACTTTGAAAATTAATAATCATCTCCGTGGCTGTATAGGTTATATTGTCGGATATCAACCATTATTTGACGCTGTGGTTGAGGCTGCGAAGCATTCGGCATTTAAAGATCCACGCTTTCCTCAGTTAACAAAAGAGGAACTTTATAAAATAAAAATTGAGATATCGGTGTTATCACCGTTTCAATCAATAAATAGTTATGATGAAATTGAAATCGGGAAACATGGCTTGCTTCTGGATGAAGCAGGTAAAGCCGTTCTTCTTCCGCAGGTTGCAAGTGAACACAATTATAATCGTGCGCAATTCTTAACAGCTTTATGCCACAAAGCAGGTTTGTACGGTGAATACTGGAAAGAAAGAATGTTAAAAATAAAAGTCTTTACTGCTCTTGTTTTTGATGAAGACGATTGGAGAAAATAAAATGCAATACATAAGACCAGCACAGGTTGCCGGATACTTTTATCCATCCGATCCTGTAAAATTGAAAAATGAAATTAATATTTTACTTGATAAATCAAAACCAAAAGACAAATACGATAATATTTTTGGAATAGTATCACCTCATGCCGGCTATGTTTATTCTGGCAAGACAGCTGCTTTTGCTTACAACCAGTTGAGGGGAAAAAATTATAAAAGAGTTATCATCATTTCTCCAAGCCATTCAGAATATTTTCCGGGAGTGTCTGTCTTTGAAGGTGATGCATATGAAACACCGTTGGGTTTGCTGGAAGTTGATAAGGATTTTATTGAAAAACTGGTGAATGGAAACAAGATAATTTTCAGAGGATTTGAAGGACACAGAAAAGAACATGCTTTGGAAGTACAGCTCCCGTTTCTTCAATCAGTTTTAAATAATTTTAAAATTGTTCCTATCGTAATGGGCGACCAGCGAAAAATGTTTGTTGATGAACTTGCAAATGTTCTTGCAAAAGTTGTGGATGATGAAACACTCATAGTTGCAAGCTCCGATATGTCACATTTTCATTCCAGGGAGGAAGCCAATTTGTTGGACTCGGTTGTGGAAGAGCGAATCCGGCAATTTGATTTTGAAAGTCTGCAAAAAGATCTGGACAGGCATAATTGCGAAGCCTGCGGCGGCGGACCAATCGCAGCATTGATGAAAGCCGCCTCGATAAAAAATTATAACCATTCGAATGTACTTCACAGAAGTGATTCAGGTGATGTGTCCGGTGATAAGAGTGAGGTTGTTGGATACCTTTCGGCTGTTGTTTATGGGGATTAATAGATCCCGGTAAAGTAAGCCTGGTTGAAAAAGTTTTGATTAAAAGAATGTTGAGAGATAGACGACAATTTTGTATGTGATCATTGCAAAGATTGCAGACAACGGAATAGTTAATATCCAAGCCCAAAGAATATTTTTTGCAACACCCCATCTAACCGCCGATAAACCTTTAACCGAACCAACTCCGATAATAGAACCCGTAATTGTATGAGTTGTGCTAACCGGGATTCCGAAGATTGTTGCCCCAATAATTGTTAAACCGGCAGAGGTTTCTGCACTAAATCCACCGAATGGGGTGAGCTTTGTAACTCTCATCCCTAAAGTTCTAATTACTTTCCATCCGCCCACTAATGTACCGAATGCAATAACTGCATGGCTCAAAATTATGGCATAGAATGGAACATAAAAAGTGCTGCCAAGTAATCCGTTAGTAAATAAAAGAATTGTAATTATTCCAATTGTTTTTTGTGCGTCGTTTGAACCATGGCTGAGGCTGTAAAGTGCAGCGGAAACAAGCTGCAGCTTCCGGAAATATTTATCAACTTTTCTTGGCTCTCTGTTTCTTACTATCCAGAGTGTGATTACTGAAAAAATAAATGCCATGACCAATCCTATCAAAGGAGCAGCGAAAATAAATATCATAACTTTTGTATAGCCTGATAATATCAAAGCACCAAAACCTGCTTTTGCAATTGCAGCACCTCCATATCCTCCAATTATTGAATGAGACACACTGATTGGAAGACCAAGATGAGTTGCGGTAGCTGTCAGGATTATTGCTCCAACCAATCCTGACAGAATGACAAAATTATCAACGATTGAAACATCAACCATTCCTTTACCGATAGTCGTCGCCACGCTTACACCAAAGGCAAATGCAGCTATGAAATTAAAAAATGCCGCCCACGCAACTGCCTGGAATGGACTGAGTACGCGGGTTGCAACAACCGTAGCGATTGAGTTTGCAGCATCGTTCATGCCATTGTAGAAATCAAAGACAAGTGCAAGAAGAATAATGAAGATTACAAATTCCATAAAGGATTATGCATTCTTGATGAAGATGGAAAGAATAACATTTGCAACAGACTGGCAGCGATCAGAAGTTCTTTCCAGCAAGTCAAGAATTTCTTTTTTCTTTATCAACTCAATTGCATCTTTTTCATTAGCAAAAAGATCCTGTATTGCATTTCGATAAACCTGGTCAGCTTCAGATTCAAGATCTTTCACAGCTTTGGTTTCATTAATTCTTCTTGCCTTTAAATCCTGTATGGCTACTCCGAGTTCCTGCACCTGTTTATGAATTATTGAGGCAAGCTTGTCAGCGTGTTGAATTTTTTTTGTGATGTTGAATGATTCCGTTCGCGCCGCAGCTCCCAACAGCATGTCACTGATATCATCCAACTTCTTTGTTAGCGCGAATATATCTTCTCTGTCGAATGGAGTGATAAAAGTCTTGTTTAACCTTTTTATTACCCGGGAAGTAACTTCATCGCACCTGAGTTCAAAAGGTTTTATTGAATAGTAGTGGTTTTTATCTATTAGTTCATCAGCAAAAAGCTGTTCAATGTATTTTGCCATCTGCTGGATATGGGCAATCATCTCCCTGAAATCATCAAAGTATTTTTCTTCTTTTGGTAAGAGTGCTTTGAACATCTTCCCCTCGGATTTAATAAAGAAATTTTAAATTTGCTTATGAAAACTAATTATAATTATTCTAAAAATTGCAGATGTATTAATATTCTCTCAACATTCTTTGTTATATTTCTATCCAAAATTTTGAATTTTAAAGGAGATTTCTACTATTTTGAATAAAAGTAATAACCAGGATAATCTGCTGGAAAAAATCGTTTCCCTTGCAAAAAGAAGAGGATTTGTCTTTCAATCGAGTGAAATTTACGGCGGCTTGAACGGCTGCTGGGATTATGGTCCGCTCGGTGTAGAACTCCTAAACAATATTAAAAGCGAGTGGTGGAAAGCAATGACTTACCGTGAAGATATTGAAGGATTGGACGCTTCAATTCTTATGCATCCGAAAGTTTGGGAAGCTTCAGGTCATGTCGAAAATTTTACTGACCCGATGATTGACTGCAAACAATGTAAATCAAGATACAGGTTGGATGTACTCGGTGATTCAATCAATGAAAAGAAAAAAGTTAAAGCAATTCAGGAATTGAAAGAGTCTGTAAAGAACAATACTGCGCTTCAAAATAAAGTTGATGAGATTATTAAAAATTCCGGTGATGAAGATCCATTCGAAAGATTGCTTGAAGTTCAGGAACTTTCCGGAATGCTACTTCAGCAGTTGAACTGTCCACAATGCGGAAACAAAGGAACATTCACTGATGCAAGAAAATTCAATTTAATGTTTAAAACTTTTGTCGGTCCTGTTGAAGATTCCGGTGCAGTTGTTTACTTAAGACCTGAAACTGCCCAGGGAATTTTCGTTAACTTTTTAAATGTACAGGGTGCATCAAGGCAGAAACTTCCTTTTGGTATTGCACAGATTGGCAAAGCTTTCCGAAATGAAATCAATACAAAGAATTTTCTTTTCCGTACACGTGAATTTGAACAGATGGAAATGCAGTTTTTTGTTAAAGAAGGTGAAGACAAAAAACATTACGATTATTGGAAAGCAGAAAGACTTCAATGGTTTAAAAATCTTGGAATGACGCCAGACAAACTTCGTTATCATGATCATCCGG
>Ga0137443_1000063_pt1 | contig 14132 bp, 17 predicted proteins | sample EasRivERMGT300_2_FD_102324 | JGI IMG/M metagenome (GOLD analysis project Ga0137443, IMG submission 102324) | Soil microbial communities from meander-bound floodplain in the East River, Colorado, USA - East River MetaG ERMGT300_2 | ecosystem: Environmental > Terrestrial > Soil > Floodplain ... | reverse complement strand
GTTCCCGCCCCAGGTCCACCGCGATGCCGCGGTATTCCCCGCTCGCCGGGTCCTTGTTGACCAGCAGGAAATTTCCGTAGTTGATGCCGACGCGGAGCTTCCCCGTCGGGGCCAGCTCGGATCGCGCGGCGGGGGAAGGCGTCATGGCGCTAGACGATAGCACGAGCCAAGCGAAGGAGACACCCGGCGACCGAAACGCCCTGTCGGATCAGCGCGCCCGGCCTGCTCGAGGAGCTTCACCATCGCTCCATAGCGGCGCGCCTTGGCGAGCGCGAGCGGAGTTTCCCCGTTGCGGTCGGCGAGATTGAGATTCGCCCGCGCGTCCACCAGCGCTTTCAGCGTGGGAACGTCGTTCGCGACCGCGGCGATGGTCACGATGTCGTAGCGGTCGCGTTCCAGCGCGTTGGGATCGGCGCCGGCGGCGACGAGCGCCCGCATCGCTTCGTGATGCGCGCCGTAGGCCGCGACGTGCAGCGGCGTGCGCTGGGTGCCGTCACGAACGTCGGGCTTCCCGCCTTTGGCGGCGAGCGCCTTGATTTGCGCCGCGTCGCCTTTCGCCGCCGCGGCAAGAAGGCCCGTGTAGGCCGCCTTTTCCGCGGGAGAAGGCGGTACCTGGGCGTGCAAGGCCGAGGCGCCGCACGCCATGAAAAGCAGAGCGCTTGCGAAGCGAATCACGATGGGGCTACGAAGCCGGCGCCTTCGGCGCGACGGATACGCCGCGCACCGCGTTTCTCTCTATCGACTTGGCGACGAATCCCGAGGCCTTTGCGTCCTCGGCGAATTCGCGAAGATACTTCGCGCCGGCCGGGCGTCCCTGCGGAGTGCCGATCGACTGCTGCACCGCCGAGAAACGCCCCTCCAGCACGCGCGAGCCGGGGAGTTTTTCCGCGTCCATCACCAGGCGCGGCTTGAGCCCGGCGAGCACGTCGAGCTTGTCCTTGACGAACAGCTCGTAGGAAGCGTCGATGGTCGGCGCGCGGTGGAGCTTGGCGCGCTGCAGGTTGCGGGTGAGATACAGGTCGTAGGCGCTCTTCGCGTTGACGGCGACGCGCACGCCCTCGCGGTCCACCTCCGCCATCGTGCGGATCGGCGAGCCCGGCGGAACGAGGTAGCCCGCCTCGATCTCCAGATACGCCGCGCTGAACGCGATCTCGTTCGCGCGCACCGGTTCGCTGGCGAGGAAGGCCACGTCCCAGGCGCCGGATTTCACCGCGTCGGCGAGCTTTCCGGCGGTTTCGAAGGGAACGAGCTCGACGGGAACGCCGAGCCGCCTGCCGAGCTCGCGGCCCAGATCCACCGCGATGCCGCTGTATTCCCCGCCGGTGCGCTCCTTGTTGACGAGCAGGAAATTCTGCGTGTTGATCCCGACGCGCAGTTTCCCCGTCGGCGCCAATTCCGATCGTGCTGCGGGAGGAACCTCAGGCGTCATCGCGCAGGAAGAGAGGAGGAGCGCACCGAAAGACATCATCGCAAGTCGGATCATTGGGAATCTCCTATGGAAGCGCGGGCGAGCATGTATAGCACGAACGCAAGTATCAAGGCGAGCGGCGCCCTACCTCCCGCCTCCATACAGCTTCACCAGCCGGTACAGAAACTCGTGGCCTTCGTAGAGCGAGCGCACGCGGATGCGCTCGTTCAGCCCGTGCACGCCCCCGCCGTCGGGGTCGCGGAACATGCCGGTCACGCCTCCCATGGCGACCCAGATTGCGCCGCGAAGTGTTTTCATTTTTTCCTTCCGCTAAAAAAAGGCCGATGCCCCTGCGGTCAGTCGCTGTAGGATGATAGCAACACGCTCCCAGGAGGACGCCATGAGCAGGTCCGGAGAATCCCTCTCAGTGTGCGCGGGCGTCGCATTTTTGCTCGCGAGCGTATCGGTCGCCGCCGAGGATGCGGCGAAGAGCGCTTCGGACATCCGCGTCCAGAATATCGAGGTGCGGCTCTCCCAGGCGGGGCCGGTCGTGCTGCTCAAGGTCCGGAACAAGGCGGTTCCGGTTTTCGTGGACGCGCTCGTTGCCGAATCCATCCAGGGGGCGCTCACCGGGCAAAAGCCCCCGCGCCCCCTCTCGCACGACCTGATGCACACCGTCCTCGATGCGCTCGACGCCAGGGTATCGCAGGTCGTCATCACGTTCAAAGCCGGCATCTACTACGGAGCCCTGAGCGTCGTCTCGGGGAAGTCCGTCAAGGTCTTCGACAGCCGGTCCTCCGACGCGATCGCACTGGCGATTCGTTTCAAGGCGCCCATCCTGGTGAGCGAGGAGCTGCTCGACTCCGTCGGCGTGGAACTGCCGGAGCCGCGCGTGAAAGAGCTGTAATCGCGAACCAAGCCTATACTAGGGTGGCGTCCGCAGCGTAGGGAACTGGCGCTGCGGGTCGCCGATTCCGGACCAGTTCATGTGAGGGTTTGCCATGCCAATCAAGAAGATCTTGATCGTCGATGATTCAGCCACCGACCGCCAGTTCCTGATGGAAGTGCTGAGCAAGCAGGGTTTTCAATGCGTGACCGCGCAAAACGGCGACGAGGGCATCGCCAAGTCGAAGAGCGAGCAGCCGGACCTGATCCTGATGGACATCATCATGCCCGGCACCGACGGGTTCAAGGCGACGCGCGCCATCACGCGCGACGAAGCCACCAAGCACATCCCGGTGATCGTGTGCACCAGCAAGAAACTGGAAACCGACCGGGTCTGGGGCATGCGCCAGGGCGCCAAGGACTACATCGTCAAGCCGGTCGATACGAAAGAGCTCCTCGCCAAGATCGCCGCGCTCGGCTGAACCCGCCGCCGCTCACGCCGACAGTACGAGCGCGAGCGCCACGGCGCCGGGCAGCGCCTGGGCCCAGAGAATCTTGCGGCTCGCCGTGAAACCGCCGAATATGCCGGCGACGACGACGCAGCCGAGGAAAAAAATCTTGATCGAGGTTCCCGCGTCGCCGAGAACGAGACCCCATCCGAGCCCGGCAGCGATGAATCCGTTGTACAGACCCTGATTCGCGGCGAGCGCCTTCGAGGCCTTGGCGAAGTCGGGCGTCGTGCCGAAAGTGCGAAGGCCCACGGGGCGGGTCCAGAGGAACATCTCGAGGACCAGGAACCCGAAATGCAGGACGGCGATCAGTGCGACCGCGACGTTCGTGACGGTTGTCATGGAACCCCTTCCCTCCGGAAAATCCCGACCCGGTCTCGCGGCCTCTAGAGTTGCCAGCCGATCTTGCGGTCGAGCGACCAGGGGCCGCCGCCGCGCAGCGCTACGGCGAACATGAGGAGGCCCCACATCAGCGGGTATTCGTAACCCCCTTGGCCCCATCCGAACTTGGGCAGATGGTGGTAGACGATCACCGCCATTTCGATGGTGATGGCCGCGGCGAAAAAGCGCGTGAACAGACCCAGGGCGATGCACAGCCCTCCGACGGTTTCGAGGATGATGAGAACGACGGCCAGGGGTTCGGCCGGCGCTATGCCGCGTTTGATCAACGCCATCTGCGCCGTCGCGCCGACGCCCATCATCAACTTCGGCCAGCCGTGCGGGATGATCATCAAGCCGACGGTCAAGCGGATCAGCGGCCAGGTGAGCGGCGCGACCCAATCGTAAAACGGCTTGAGCTTGGGAAACAGCAGTCTCGGTTCGTTTTGCGCGTCCATGGTCCATCCTCCTCTGGTGTTCGGGCCGTAGCCCGGAATGCTCGTTATTCGTCAGGCCGCCTGCTGCAACGCCACCGGTATGAGGCCATTCATGACCTCCTGCTGTCAAGTTGGCGCGAAGGACATTTCGCGGAACCGTACGAGCAGAAGACGCAGCAATCGCCGGCCTTGGGCTTGAGAATCTCGCTACAAGCCGTGCACTCATAGAAGTGAAGGCAGGCGTCGGTGGGCATCGTCTCGGCCTGCCGGTACCCGCACAACGGGCAGGTGATGGTCGCCTCGAGAATCATAGGAGCTAGACCAGCCCGTCCATCACCATCACTTCGACGTACTCGCCCGCCTTGACCGCGCCCTGCTCGTGCCCGAGCACGACGAAGCAGTTCGCTTCCGACATCGAGCGCAGGATCCCCGAGCCTTGCGCGCCGGTGAGGCGCACGCTCCACTCGCCGTTCTTCAATTCCAGTATTCCGCGCTGGTACTCGGTGCGGCCGGGTCTCTTGCGCATCGCGGTTTCGGCTTTCGCGCGCAGCAGCGGCAGGTCGGTGTCCGTGCGGCCCATCATCGTCAGCAGCGCGCCGCGCACGAAGTGGTAGAAGGTCACCATGACGGCGACGGGATTGCCGGGCAGGCCGAAGAGATAGGCCGATTTTCCGCGCGCGCGGATGCGGCCGAAGGCCATCGGGCGGCCCGGGCGCATGGCGATTTTCCAGAACACGACTTCGCCGAGCTTCGCCATCATCTGTTTCGTGAAGTCGGCTTCGCCGACCGACACGCCGCCCGAGGTCACCACTGCGTCGGCAATCGCCGCGGCCTTGCGGAACGCGGCCTCGAGTTTCTTCGGGTCGTCGCGCACCACGCCGAGGTCGATCACTTCGCAACCCAGGCGCTGGAGCATGCCCCAGAGCGTGTAGCGGTTGGAGTCGTACACTTCACCGGCTTTCAGTTTCTTTCCGACCGACACCAGCTCGTCGCCGGTGGAGAAGAACGCGACCTTGAGCTTTCTCCGCACGCTCACTTCGCCGATGCCGAGCGAAGCGATCAGTCCGATATCGGCGGGGCGCAGCAACCGTCCGGCATGCAGCGCGGGCTTGCCTTTCTCGAGGTCTTCGCCCGCGAGCCTGCGGTTCTGTCCGGCTTCCTGCCCTGGGGGAATGGTGACGCGCCTGCCGTCCACAGTGACCGCTTCCTGGATGACGACCGTATCGGTGTTCCTCGGCATCACGGCGCCTGTCATGACGCGCACGCACTCGCCGCGCTCGACCTCGCCCGTGAACTCCCTGCCGGCGTAGGCGGTGCCGATCTCGGTGAGGTTTACCGGTTCGCCCGTGCCGAGATCGTCGCTCCTCACCGCGTAGCCGTCCATCGCCGAGTTGTCGTGCGAAGGGACGTTGATCGGCGAGACGATGTCCTTCGCCAGCACCCGCCCCAGGGCCGCGCGCACGCGAAGCTTCTCGACGCCGGACACCGGATCGATGAACGAGCGGATGACTTCGTTCGCTCTTGCGACCGGCAGCGCGTCCGGGTCGTAGTCGCTCACGCAGCTGATGACTTCTTTTAGCGTTGCCATTCGCGGAATTATCGCGCTTTGGCGCGTAAGATGGCGGCTTCCGAAGTTCATTCAACTCGGCGGGTGACCGCTCGTGGGATTCATATGTGGGTGCGCAAGCTCATGATGTGGCTGCTGATAGCCCTGGTCGTGTTCGTCGCAGCGGTGTTCGTCGCCGGCCAGGCGGGATTTCTCGCGGGGAAAGAGCCGCCCGACCTGGGCGTCAGGGGCGGCAAGCTCAAGCCCCCTTCGCGCACCGAGAACAGCGTGAGCAGCCAGGCGGGTCTGTATCCCGATCATCCGATGAAAGCGTACGCGGAGATCGCGCCGATCGAATTCACGGGCGAGGGCAGGGCGGCGATCGATCGCATCAAGCGCATCATCGAAACCACCGAAGGCGCGCGAATCGTCCGGGCGGAGCCGGCGTACCTCTACGCGCAGTTCCAGACCCGGTGGCTCAAGTTCGTGGACGACGCCGAATTCTTCGCCGATGAGGGCGCCAAGGTGGTCCACGTCCGCTCGGCGTCGCGGATCGGGAGGGGAGACCTGGGCGTGAATCGCGCGCGAATCGAGGCGATCCGGGCGCGCTTCGCCGCTCCCGGGTCGTAGGTCCGGAACTGCCTCACCGACCGGGCAGATCGGCGATCGCGCGCGCCTCGCCGGTCAGCTCCAGAACGAACGACCCGCTGCTATCTCGGTTCTTGACTTGGCTCGCCCGGCGACCGCATGATTTGCGGTCCGATTCCCCTCACTTTGCTTCACGGACATCATGAGACGATTCTTGATAGTGCTCGGTCTGTGTCTCCTCCCGTCGCTTGAGGCTTCCGCCCAGGTCAGAATGGAGATGATCAAGGTTGCCGACAACGTCTATACGATGGTCCACCCGCAAGGGTCGAGCAACTCCACGTTTGTCATCACCGAGGAAGGGGTCGTGGTTCTCGATGCGGACATCCGTACCGCCGATCAGACCCTGGCGGCGATTCGCAAGCTCACGGACAGGAAGATCAGGTATTTCATCTCGTCCCATGCGTCCGGCGATCACTCCTCGGGAGTGTGGCACTTCCGCGAGGACCGGCCGGTATACATCGCCACCAAGAATCAAGTGAGGGACAGCTACATGCAGGAGGCGAGAGAGTTCGAGGAGCGCCGGGCCTCGAACGACCCGCGTTTTGCGGCCTACAAGGGGAGAGAGCTTCTCCGCCCCGATATCGGGTTTGACGGAAGCATGACGCTTCACTTCGGCGGCCTCACCTTCCAGCTTACGGGCGAGGGATACGGTCACAGCACGGGGGATCTCACCGTGTACATTCCCCAGCGGCGGGTCATGCTGATGGGAGATCTCCTCAATACGGACGTACACCCGGGCCAGGGGGAGTCGGGGATGGTGTTCTTCTCCCAGCCGGCGCAGTGGATCGCGATACTCGACAGAATCATGCAGCGCGAGCTGCCCGTCGAAACCTACGTCCCGGGTCACGGCCGCGTGAACGTCGGCAAAGGGGTCAAGGATCTCGAAGAGCAGAAGCGCTATTTCGTATTGATGAGAGACGAGGTCGCGAAGATGATCGCGGCGGGGAAAACCCTGGAGCAGATTCAGAAGGAATTCAAGCCTCCCCGGGAACTGGCTCACTACCGGGTGCCGGACAGGCTCAGGAACTTTCTCAGGTTGTATTACAGCCAGCTGATCGAAAAGGGACTTCAGTGAGCCTGCAAGGGGGCAAGAAAAAAGGCCGCGAATGCGGCCTCTTTCCGGTTCAGCGATGTCTCAGGGCTCCAGGTTCTTCGACGACGGCACATCGCGCGAGTACACCGGCCCGGCGAGGAAGGCCTTCGGGTCGTAGGTCCAGAACTGGCTCACCTGCGGGTAGGTCTTCACCACGGTGTTGACGAGCTTGCCGCCTTTGCGCTCGACCTTGCGGATGTAGATGTTCATGACCGGGTTGCCGTACTCGTCCAGGCGCCAGTCGCCGCGCGGGTCCTTGACCGAGCCCGGGTTGCGGATCGCTTTCATGAAGGCTTCCTTGTCCTCCACCTTGCCGCGCACCGCGTTGGCGGCCGACTCGACCAGAGCGCCGGCCGAGTAGGCGCCGAGGGTGTAGTAGCCCGGGTCGGCGCCGTACTCCTTGTTGACCGCCGCGACGAAGCGCGCGTTCTCCGGCGATTCGATGCCGGCGGCGTACCAGCCTCCGGTCACGACGCCGATCGCCTCGTCGCCCATCTGCTTGAGGATCCCCTCGTCGGCGGTGGTCATGCTGCCCAGCACCGGGAGCTTCATGCCGTATTCCTTGTACTGCCGCAGGAACCGGAAGCCGTTCGCACCGGCAAAGCCGGCGTAGACCGCGTCCACGTCCTTCTTCAACTGCGCGATGTAGGTGCCGTAGTCGGGCACGGCCAGGGGCGACCAGAGCTTCTGCACCACCTTGCCGCCGGCATCCTCGAACACGCGCTGGAACCCGGCCGCGGTCTCGTGGCCGTAGGCGAAATCGTCGGCGATGATCGCGACGCGCTTGTAGCCGAGCGTCTTCGCGGCATAGTCGCCCAGGGCGTGGTTAGGCTGCGCGGAGCTCGCCGCGCTGCGCGCGAACCAGGGACTGGTTTTCCTCTGCGTGAGGTCCTCGGCGGCGGCCGAGCAGGAGACGATGGGCGTGCGCGTCTGGCGGATGTAGTCGTCGATCGCGATCGCCTCGAACGCGGCCAGGGGCCCGATGATCACGTGCACCTTGTTGCGTTCGACCAGCTCCTGGGTCTTGGTCCTCGCGCCCGCCGGGTTGCCGCCGGTGTCGGCGATGACGAGCTCGACCTTGCGGCCCGCAATCGTGTTGTTGCGCTCCTTCAGGAAGAGCAGGATGCCTTCCTCCATCTGCTTGCCGCCCGCGGCGAGCGGGCCGGTGCGCACGGTCAGGAACCCGATGCGGATCGGATCGCCCTGCGCAGCCGCAGGTTGGGACAGCGCGAGCGCCGCAGTTGCAGCGATCGAAGACAGCAACAACCGGATGAACTTGGCACGCATTGGAACTCCTCCCGTTCGGAAAATGACAGACAGGCTGCATTCTATCGCGCCGCCGCGCAGTACCCTGCTCAAGCCGGCGGCACGTCTTCCCAGGTCTGCAGTTCCTCGCGGGTGTTGATATTGGAGAAGGCCTCCGGCTCGTCGTCGAAGGCGACCTCGACGACGTTCAGCGTCGCGTACCAGACGTCGATCTTGCGGCCCCCGCCTTTCAGGAAGTCGGCGAGGTGGTCGAGCACGCCGCGGCGCATGAGCGAAAACACCGGGTGCGGCTGGTCGCCCGTTTTCGCCACGGCGAGCTCGGCGCCGGATTCGTCGATCCGCCGGTACAGCCGTTCGATCAGGTCCGCGGGCAGGAACGGAGAATCGCAGGGGACGGAGGCGAGAAACGGCCGCTTGGAAACCGACAGGCCCGCGTGCAGACCCGCGAGCGGCCCTGCGTACCCTCCGATCGCGTCGCTCACCACGCGCACGCCGAAAGTCTTGTATTCCTCATGGTTCTGGTTGGCGTTGATGACGACGCCGCCGACCTGCGGCGCGAAGCGCTCGTAGACGTGATCGACGAGGCGCTTGCCGCGGAAGCCCTGCAGGCCCTTGTCCACCCCGCCCATGCGGCTGCCCTTGCCGCCTGCGAGGATCAATCCGGTGACCGAAGGGATCACGGAGGGCCCCGCCGGCTACGCCACCATCGTCGGCGCGACGGTCTTCCTGAAGCGATGCTTGCCGGTGAAGAGCAGGTAGTGTTTCCCGCCCGCAGCGCGGCCGATCATGGTGATGCCGAGCTTCGCCGCGATGTCGTGGCCCATCTTCGTAAGGCCGGAGCGGGAGACCAGGAAAGGGATTCGCATTTGCGCGGCCTTGATCACCATTTCGGAAGTAAGGCGCCCCGTGGTGTAGAAGATCTTGTCGGATCCGTCCACGCCGTCGAGCCACATTTGCCCGGCGATCGCATCGACGGCATTGTGCCGGCCGACGTCCTCGATGAAGTAGAGGATCTCGACCCCGTCCGGGGTGTTGCTTGCCAGGGCGCAGCCGTGAACCGCGCCCGCCTCCTTGTAGATGGCCTCGTGGCGGCGCACCGCCTCCAGCAGGGCGTGCAGCGCATCTTCGGTGAGCGTGACGTCGTCGCGCAGCTTGATGGAATCGATTTCCTCCATCAGGTCGCCGAACACCGTGCCCTGGCCGCAGCCGGTGGTGACGGTGCGCTTTTTCATTTTTTCGTCGAGCCCCTTGAGCGGCGTGCGCGTCGCGATCGCGACCGACGCGGTCTCCCAGTCCACCTGCACCGCGGCGATGTCGTCGATGGATTTCACCAGGCGCTGGTTGCGCAGGTAGCCGATGGCGAGCGCCTCGGGCGCCTGGCCGAGCGTCATCAGCGTGACGATCTCGCGCTTGTCGATGTAGAGCGTGAGCGGATGCTCGCCCGCGATCGGCGTCGGCACGGCCTCGCCGCGCTCGTTGATCGCCTCGACTTCGAACGTGAGGGGTTTCGAAGCGTGGGTGAGCCTGAGGCGGTGGGTCGTCTTCATCCGCCTATGTAGGACATCTCGATCTTGCGCAGCTTCGCCGTTTCCGCCGTCCGGATTTCCGAGTAGCGGTCGGCGCGCCCCTGCCAGATGCGCGCGATCGCCTCCGAGACCTCCTCGTCGGAAGAGCCGCCTCGCAGCATGGCGCGCAGGTCGTAGCCCGCGCTCGCGAAAAGGCAGGTATACAGCATGCCTTCGGTTGAAAGGCGCGCGCGAGTGCAGGTGCGACAGAAGGCCTGCGTCACCGAGGAGATCACGCCGATCTCCCCCGACCCGTCGCGGTAGCGCCAGCGCTCGGCCACTTCGCCCGCGTAATTCGGCTCGACCGGTTCGAGGGGCATCTTGTCGCCGATCGTGCGCACGATCTCGGCCGAGGGCACTACGTCGTCCATGCGCCAGCCGTTCGTCGCACCGACGTCCATGAATTCGATGAAGCGCACGATATGGCCGCTGCCCTTGAAGTAGCGCGCCATTGGAAGGATCGAATCCTCGTTCGCGCCCCGCTTCACCACCATGTTGATCTTGATCGGCGCAAGGCCCGCTGCGGCCGCCGCATCGATGCCGTTCAGCACTTCGGAGACCGGGAAGTCGGCGTCGTTCATCCTGCGGAACACCGCTTCGTCGAGCGAGTCGAGGCTGACCGTGACGCGCTTCAAGCCCGCTGCTTTCAGCGCGCGCGCTTTTCTTGCGAGGACCGAGCCGTTGGTGGTGAGCGTGAGGTCCAGGCCCGGGATGTCGGCGAGCATCTCGATCAGGTGCTCGAGATTCTTGCGCAAGAGCGGCTCGCCGCCGGTCAGGCGGACCTTTTCGACGCCGTGGCCGCTGAAAACGCGCGCCAGGCGCGCGATCTCCTCGAAGCTCAGCAATTCGCTCTTCGGGAGAAACGCGTAGTCGGGGCCGAACACGTCGCGCGGCATGCAGTAGATGCAGCGGAAGTTGCAGCGGTCGGTGACCGAGATGCGCAGGTCGTGCAGCCTGCGGCCGAGCGTGTCTTCGCCCGAGCGCGCGGGAGAGCCCAATTCCCCTTCCGGAGGGAGGGGTTTTGTCCTGCGCGCGTCTGCAATCCGTATGACCCGGTCGGTCATGGTTTGCGTAGCCGCCTCATGAAATGCAGTTCATAATTCGCCGTCTGCCGAACCGTTGAGTATAGCCGGAAAAATGCCTCACACCAGTCTTGCCGTCGCAGTCGTGATGGAGCGCACGCCGCTTGAGAACAACCGCTGGCAGACGGAGAAGTGGGAGCCGATCGGCGTCGTGCCCGACGCGAGCGAGCCCGGCGCCGCGCCGCGCGCGCTCGTCGAGAACGCGGCGCGCGCGCAGTGGCTGCACCCGGGTTTCAAGCTGGAGCTTTTCCGCGACGAGGCGGAAGGCTACTACCTCAATCTCAGCTCGCACAAGCCGTTCGTGTTCGTCAACTGGCTCGACGAGGACGGGCAGGGCGTGCCGAAAGCGGTCACGGTGAGCTACAACGAGGCGGCGCGCCTGATGGATGCCGGCGCGCGCGTGGACGGCGTGCCGATGCCGCCGCAATGGATTCCGTGGCTCGCGGAGTACGTCGAGCGCAACTACAAGCCGGAGCCCAAGAAGCGCTCCCGGCCGCCGTCGTTCAAGGGCGCGAAGCGCGATGATCGCTGACGACAAGGACAATTTCGTCTCGCGCTGGTCGCGGCGCAAGATCGAAGCTCGCAAGACCGAGGAGAAGCCGGCGGAACCGAAGCCGTCTTCGGAGCCCGAGCCCGCGGTTCCGGCGGTTTCGAACGCGGGCGCCGCCGAGGCGCCGCCGGGCGTGCCCGCGCCGCGCGAGCTGCCGCCGCTCGAATCGCTCAAGGGCCTCGCTTCCGAATACACCGAATTCCTGAAGCCCGGCGTGGACGAGAACCTGAGACGCTCGGCGCTGAAGAAGCTCTTCAGCGATCCGCACTTCGAGAACTTCGAACGATTCGAGGCGTACTGCGAGGATTTCACCAAGGGCGAGCCCATCCCCCTGGCGATGCTGAAGACGCTCGAACACGCGAAGGGCCTGCTCTTCGACGACGAGGAGAAGAAGGACGCGCAAGCCGCGGCGGAGAAGCCCGCCGCCGAGCCACTGCCCGAGGCTGTCGAAAAACCCGAAGCGCAACGCGAGACCCAGGCAGAGGTGCCGCCGCCTGAGCCCGCCGGACAGAAAGACAAGGCCTGAAATGCCGCTGGAAGACCGCACGCTGAAGATCTGCAACTGCAACAAGACCATGGCGCTCGACGCCAGGGCGCTGGCGACCGCGCTCCAGCTCAAGCAACCGATTCAGATTCACACGGAGCTGTGCCGCAAGGAAGTCGGCAGCTTCCAGGAGTCGCTCAAGGACGAGTCCTGCGTCGTCGCCTGCACGCAGGAAGCGCCGCTTTTCTCGGAGCTCGCGCGCGAGGCCGGCGCGGCGACGCAGTTGAAATTCATCAACATCCGCGAGCATGCCGGCTGGTCGAAGGAGGGCGCGCAGGCGACGCCGAAGATCGCGGCGCTGCTCGCGCTCGCCGGGATGCCCGAGCCCGAATCCGTGCCGGTGGTGAACTACCAGTCAGGCGGGCAGCTGCTGGTCATCGGACCGGCTGAGGCCGCGATCGCGTGGGCGGACAAGCTCGCCGAGCAGCTCGACGTCAACGTCCTCGTCACCCGGGGCAAGGGTGGCGAATTGCCCGCCGAGCGCCGCTATCCCGTTTGGTCGGGCAAGCTGAAGTCCCTGAAAGGGCATCTGGGCGAGTTCGAGGTCGCCTGGGAGCAGGACAACCCGATCGATCTGGAAGTCTGCACGCGCTGCAACGCCTGCATCCATGCGTGCCCGGAACAGGCGATCGATTTTTCCTACCAGATCGACATGGACAAGTGCAAGGCCCATCGCGAGTGCGTCAAGGCCTGCGGCGCGATCCGCGCCATAGATTTCGAGCGCGCCGAGCGGGCGAGAAGCGATCGCTTCGACATGGTGCTCGACCTTTCGGCGCAGCCGCTGATCAAGACTCCGCAACTCCCGCAGGGCTACCTCGCGCCCGGCGCAGATCCGCTCGAGCAGGCGCTCGCGGCCTCGCAGCTCGGCCAGATGGTGGGCGAGTTCGAGAAGCCGCGCTTCTTCGCCTACAACGAGAAGATCTGCGCCCACAGCCGCTCGGCGAAGACAGGCTGCAACCAGTGCCTCGACGTCTGCTCGACCGGCGCGATCACGCCGGACGGCAATTACGTGAAGGTGGACCCGCACCTGTGCATGGGCTGCGGCGGCTGCGCGACCGTGTGCCCGTCGGGCGCGATGACTTACGCCTATCCGCGCGTGCCCGATCTCGGCGCCCGGTTGAAGCGGGTGCTTTCGGTCTACGCCCAGGCCGGCGGCAAGGACGCCTGCCTGCTCCTGCACAATGCGGGGGAGAATCGCGTGCTGATCGCGAAGCTCGCGCGGCGCGGGAAAGGCTTGCCCGCCCGCGTGATTCCCCTTGAAGTCCATCATCCCGCTTCTGTCGGCATCGACGTGCTGCTCGGCGCGCTCGCCTACGGCGCAAGCCAGGTCGTGGTGCTCGCGACGCCGAAGGAAGCCGCCGAATACGGTGAAGCGGTCGAACGGCAGATGGGTTATGCCGAGACGATCGTCAACGCGCTTGGCTACGGCGGCGCGCATTTCCGGATGATGGCGACCGACGAGCACGCGGCGCTGGAGAAGGAAATCTGGGCGCTCGCGCCGGCGGCCTCGGTGGCCAAGCCGGCGGCCTACAACCTCTCGCCGGAGAAGCGCACCACGCTCGAATTCGCGATCGATCACCTCGCCAAGCATGCGCCCAAGCCGCAGGAAGAGATCAAGCTCGGCGCGGGCGCGCCTTACGGGCAGGTGCTCGTCAACAAAGGGACCTGCACGCTGTGCATGGCCTGCGTCGGCGCCTGCCCGGAATCGGCGCTCGTCGACGGGCGCGACCGGCCAATGCTGAAATTCATCGAACGCAACTGCGTGCAGTGCGGATTGTGCGAGAAGACCTGCCCGGAGAACGCGATCGCGCTCGCCCCGCGCCTGCTGCTCACCGCCCAGGCGAAACAGGAAGTCGTGCTGAACGAGGCGGAACCCTTCAACTGCGTGCGCTGCGGCAAGCCTTTCGGCACGCGCCAGATGGTGGACAACATGCTGGGCAAGCTCACTGGCCACTCCATGTTCGCCGGCGGCGGGGCGCTGAAGCGCCTGCAGATGTGCGCCGACTGCCGGGTCGTCGATATGATGGAAAACAAGAATGAGATTTCGATCCAGGACGTAAAACGATGAGCGCGACCGTCACGCCGCTCAAGTTCCAGCCGCCGGAAGTGCCTGAGGACAAGGCGCGCGCCGGGTACTACGCGCTGCTCGGTCGGCTGTTTTACGCCGGACCCGACGCGCAACTGCTTGAAGCGATCGCCGGGTCGGATGAGATCGTCGCCG
>Ga0137443_1000062_pt1 | contig 14162 bp, 24 predicted proteins | sample EasRivERMGT300_2_FD_102324 | JGI IMG/M metagenome (GOLD analysis project Ga0137443, IMG submission 102324) | Soil microbial communities from meander-bound floodplain in the East River, Colorado, USA - East River MetaG ERMGT300_2 | ecosystem: Environmental > Terrestrial > Soil > Floodplain ... | reverse complement strand
ATCAACGGCATGCCGCGCAGGTCGCTCTCGAACGAGAACGCTTCGAGCAGCTCGTACGCTTGCAGCACCGTCGCGTGCTTGACCACGCCGCGCAGCAGGCCGAACCCTTCGGGCGACGAGTCGAGCGCGTCGTCGACCATGTAGAGCATCCGGTCGCGAGGAATGTACATCTCCCGCCCGTGCAACTGCGAGAGCTGCGTCACGCCCAGCAGCTCGCCGGTAGGCGTGACGTCCCACCGCTCGATCGTGCTCTGCGGCCGAGGCTCGATGTCGGCGAACCCGATGCTCCCGTCCGGCCTGCGCTTCGCCGTCCACGCCGCGATCGCGAACCCGAACGCCTTGTACATCGCGGCCCGCCGCATGACGCGGTGCCACGGTGTTTCCATGTCGTTGACGACTTCCTCGATCCACTCGGCCAGCTCGGCGGCGCGAGCAGTGTCGTCCGCCGCCTGCCACTTCCACGACACCTTGCCGATCAGGTCGCCGAAGTAACGGAGCCCGGCCGTCACGATGTCGACGTTCGCGATCGTGTCGGCGTAGGTGATGTAGCGGTTCCTGCCCTGCAGGCGCGAGTCCTTCTCGCCACTCACCAGGTAGCCGCCGACGATCGGCGCGCCCGACTCTCCCACCGGCTTCGTGACGGCGACGGTCTTGCCGGGGAACACTCCGATGCCCGAAAGACCTGCGAATGGAGGCACTGCTGCGCTAGTAGAGTTCAGCCGGCACAGTGCCGACGTCCTCTACAGGAGCGGACAGTAGCCGTGCGTGAGCACGCGAGGAAGCATCGAGTTGGTCGGTGAACAGCCCGCCGCCTCCGCCCTGGCGCGCCATCGTCAACTCTGCGATGAACTGGTCGTTCCACGGGCCGCGGCAGAGAACGACGTTGCCGGCGCCGGCTTGCGCCGCGAGAGGAATGGCGCGCGTCCACTTGCTGCCGCTCTCCGTCGAGAACCGGCAGTCGTAGCCGGCGAGAAGAGCAGCCATCGACCGCACTTGCGCCTTGCCTGCCTGCCCAGGGTCCTGCGGCAGGTCCTGCGTGCACCGGTGCCCGTCTTGCTTGGCAACCGTCTTGATGAGCCCGTACATGCCTTCAGGCTCGAGGCGCTCACGCACAACGTCCTTGATCCAGAGCTTGCCGCTGCGCTCCTTGCCCATCTTGACGCCGACGGTCCACGGACTCTTCTTCTTGGTGCTGCCGGCGAGGTCCCATCCTCTCACCCACACGATGCCCTTGGGCGGCACGTCGTCGGTGATCGGCAGCCACTGACGCTTGAACATGCCGCCGCCGCGCGGGATTGGGCGCTGCTGCAACTGCGCCGACGCGGCGTAGTCTCCGCCCTGCGAAGCGAGCGTCTCTTTCAGCTTGTCGAGGACGGGGCGCGGGTAGAGGTCCGGGTTGAAAATCTCGCCGTCCTGCGTGCGCGGGTCATCGGGGCAGCGGTACGGATGGTCGAACTCGAACTCCATCGGCAGGCAGATCGAAGGCCAGCCGAGGTCGAGGTAGTACGCGCAAAGGTCCTTATGGTGCGTGCGCTGCGCGATGCACGCGATGACGCTCGTCGTCATGTCAACGAGGCGCGTCGGCACGATCTCAGTCCCCCACTTCACGGTCTCCTCGCGAACGATATCGCTCTCGACGACCTTCGGGTTGTGCGGGTCGTCGATCAGGAAGTAGTGCCCGCGCTCGCCGGTGCCGAGCCCGCCAACGCTCGTCCCGACCTTGAAGCCTGTTGCGTCGTTGTCGAAGCGGCGCTTCTCGTTCTGGTCACTGGTCAGCCGGAAGCGATCGCCCCACCGAGCGCGGTACCAGTCGCTCGTGATGAGGTTGCGGCACTTGCGGTTGTCGCGTACCGCCAAGTCAGGGTGATAGCTCGCGCAGACGAAGCGCATTCCCGGCCGCCGGTTCGGGCCCCACTCCCACGCCGGCAGGAAGACGTTCAGCAGGAGGCTGTTGTGCACCGCCAGGCCCCCGGCCACGAAGCTCTGGTCTTCCTCCACCGTCAAGCAACGGCAGATCGCCTCGCCGCCCTCCTCCACCGCCGTCACTTCGTCCGGCCAGTTGACGAGGTCGAACTGCCGCCGAGTCGCCGGCATGCGTTTTCTCGTGCACAGTCCAGGGAGCGCGGCGATCCGTGCGACGGCGTCCTGGTCAGAAGCTTGAACGTAATACGCCGTGTAGCGATCACCTTGCCGCTTCGTCTTGAGGTTCACTGTCTTGGCACGGAGTCGAGTGTGGATCCCCAGACGAAGCATCAGGCACTGGACGTCCTTCGCCAGGTCCTCGGACACCGTACACAACGAAGCGATGTGGGTTGTCTTCTTGCCTGTGTGGCGGATCGCTACCCACCCATCGCACGTCCAGTGCGCACCTAGGTAGTTGGCCACCGCCTCTCTTGAGGCGGCCATCAATGCAAGAGGGATGCGCTTCGCGTAGCTGCTCTTGCCGTCAAGGTTTCTCCACCGCAGGTAGTCGCGAAGCCTGCTGGTGTGGTCCGCTGACAGATGTATTCGAGTTGCGTCCTTGCGGTGCTTTGCATTGCGCCGAGTCCCAAAGCCCAGCGCATGAGCGCAGCGCTCAAAATCCGCAAGCACCTCTTCCTCGCTGTTGGTGAACGTCTTGGCACTGTAGATCACAGAGCCGTCGCCGATCAGGTAGCCAAGGAATCGAGCCTCCTCTGGCGAGACGCTGTTGCTCAGAGAGTCGTCCTTCTCTCTGACCGGAGTTGCGGCCACCACGTCCACGTTCGGCCGAAGTTCTCCCGCGGGCACCCATCCGCGCGTGGTCAGGAAGGGATGGTCCTTGGCGGCTCGTACCGATCGACCATGCCACGTCTTGACCTTGACCGTGGGCAGGCGGCCTTGCTGATGCACCGCCTCGACTCGGCGGAAGCGGCCGCGGTGCGTCAACACCATGTCGCCCACCAAGACATCGCGCAGCGGGACAAGCCCACGAGTCGTCCACACAGGCTCGTCTTCGGCGACCGGCTTCGCGCTGCCCGGCGGCACGTTGAACACTGCGCGCGTCAGCTTGCCTTCCGTCAGATCCTGCACCTTGCGCGTGAGCAAGCGGATGGCCCACCCGTCGAGGAACGGCCGCGTCGGCTCGACGACGTGCCACGCGTGGCGAACAAAGGCGAAGAACGAACGCCCGCACTGCTCGGTCTCACACGCTGCCAGCAGGCGCGTCGGGTTCCCCGCCAAGACTTTCATCCTGCGGCGATCCTCGTCCGTGAACGACTCCCACTTCGCCTTCGACATCTGCGCTCTCTGGTTTCGGTTCGTCGACGGTGATCCTCGGCACCGCCGCCTCGCTCTCGTCTGCCTTCGCAGCGAGCACCGCTTGCTCGGCGAGATCGCGCAGCGCCTCGAGCTTCGCGTCGTCCATCGTCGACAAGTCCACATCGGCACCGACCTTGATCCCGACGTTCAGTTCCATCGGCTTGTCGGCCCACGCGGCACCTCCGCGGCGCGACATGATGAACTTGCCAGCGTCGACGGCGCCCGGCGTGTCGCTCATCGCCTTGCGGTAGAGGGCCGTCCCGACGCGCACCACCATGTCGGTCGCCGCGGTGCGCCACTCATGCGAGAAGTGCATCCGCACCGTCTCCTCAGCGAGCCCGAAGTACTCCGCGACCTGCGCCGGCGTGCGGCCCATCGCCGCGGCGAGGCGAACGAACTCGCGCTTCTCCTCGGTGAAGAGGAGAGGCTTCTTGCCGCCGACTTGCTTCGCGTCCTTGAGCAGATCCCAGAACGTGTCGCGGAACCTCTCCACCGAGATGTTGAGCATGTGCGCGATGCGGTCGTACGCGACGCCTGCGGCCAACTGCGCCTTGACCGTCGCCCAATCCGATTCGGTGAAGAGCTTCCGGTTCGGGCCCTTCTTGCCTCCGGGCGGCAGCCGGCTCTTGCTGCCGCCACGAGGCTTTCTCATTTTTGGAGATGTGGCCGTCACGCCACGCACGCTAACCGAAGGTTGCCACTTCTGGCAACCTCACTCCTTGCGAGCGTCGCGCAACGCAGCGAACGTGCGGCCGCGATCGGCGCTGCCTTCCGTGGCGAGCGTCGCCTCGAGGCCCGTCTGCGCTTGCCAACGCAGCACGGCCGCGTCGACGAACTTCGGATCGAGTTCCATGCCGAAGCCCGTGCGCCCTTCGGCCTCGCACGCGATCAGCGTCGAGCCGCTGCCGAGGAACGGGTCATAGACCGTCGGTGCGAAGTCGGCGACGACCAGCATGGTGCGCAGGATCTCGACAGGCTTCTGCGTGTAGTGCCACTCGTTCTTCTGGCGTGACTGGCGCAGCACGTTGCCTGCCGCCTTGTGCCCGTCGAACTTCGCGCGGGAGCGCGCGCCCCACATGACCAGCTCGTGCTGCGCTCGCCATCCCATGCCCATGCCCGCCGACCCCTTGTCCCAGACGATCATCGAGCGGACGCCGAAGCCGGTGCGCTCGACGACGTCGAAGAGCGCGAGCCACATCTTCCAGTCGGTGAACACGTACAGGAACCCGACCGAGGGCGCGAGCTCGATGGCCCTGGAGAGCAGGGCCTGGTAGCCCCGCGTGCTCAGCGCGTCGTTCGCCACCACGGGGACGACCTGCTTCGCCTTGCTGTCGGCGCGCCGGTTCTTGCCGGCGTTGGTTCGCTTGGTGCCGATCGAGCCCACGGCGCGCAGCGATTCCTGGAACGACCCGGAGCAGTAGGGCGGATCGGTGAGGATCAGGGTCGGCGCGCCGTCGCCCAGGAGAGCGTGCACGGTCTCTGCGCCGGTGCAGTCACCGCAGAGGACGCGGTGCCTGCCCAGGGCCCAGAGGTCGCCGCGGCGCGTGGTCGGCCGATCGACGACGACCTCGGCGTCGAGGGGGTCCGGTTCAGAGCTCAGCGGCTCGAGGTCGGGGCCGTGGCCATTCGTCTCGGCGATCGCTGGGCCGTCGATCGCCGGCAGTGCGGTGCGGTGCAGGAACGCGTCGAGTTCGCCGGGGTCGAAGCCGGCGGCGCCGACCAGGTCGGCGCCGGCTTCGAGGTCGCGGAGCGCTTCGATCTCGACACGCAGGAGGTCATGGTCCCAGGTGGCGTCGGCCGCGATGCGGTTGTCGGCGAGGAGGTAGGCGCGCGCGTCGCCGTCGCGGAGGTCCAGCTCGAGCGTGGGGACCTCCTTGAGCCCGGCGCGGCGCGCGGCGAGCACGCGGGCGTGGCCCGCGAGGATGCGCCCACGGCGATCGACGAGGACGGGGGCCGTGAACCCGAAGCGGTCGATCGACGCTGCCAGTTTGGCGATCTGCGCGTCGGGGTGCCGGCGGGCGTTGCTCGGGTGCGCCCGGAGCGTTGCGGGGTTGCGCATGACGACCGGCCTAGCCGCGCGCGCGGCGCGGACGCCGGTTCGGGAAGCCGGTCGGCGCACGCGATCGCTCAGCGGCCGCTGCCCGGAGCGCCGGTGTGCGGCTGACCGCTCGCCGGAGTGCCGGTGCCCGGCTCTTGCGCTTCGCGCATCGAGCGCAGTTCGTTGGTCGCGTCGAAGTCGTTGCCTGTCGGATGGCGGAAGGTCAGGCGCCGGCCATCGGGCCGCAGATCGGGCGGCAGGGTGAAGTCGCCCCTGCCTTTCTTGTCGAGCTGGACGGGCAGCGTTCGCACCACGCGGCCGTCGAGGAGGATCTCGACGTCTTCGGCCTGGCCCGGGAGGTCGGGGTTCTCGAAGGTGAAGGTGCCCGGGGGCAGCTCCTGCGGTTCTGGGGCTGGGGCGGAGAGCTTGGCCACGGAGAAGCGGCCTTTCTTCTGAGGAGCGGGGTTTGCCATGGGGCGCCACGGTAGCGACGTGGTGCGCGCGGATCCACCGCGGGGCGTGCGCCAGCCGTGCCTGCTGCCACCGCGGGGCACGGCTGGCGCACGCGAGGCCCAAGAAGGGTTAACGCCGCTGCGTGACCGTCATGTGGGAAATCCGGCGCGCGGACGCGCCCGCCACCGCCTCCCGTGGCGCGCAGGCGCGCCTGCAGCCCGCCGTGCGCACCGCGTCGGATCCGGTGCGGCTCTGAGTCGTCCCCGGCGCGGCGCGTTCCTGGGCCTGCCCAGGGGCGCCTGGCGCGCAGCCACTTGCCTACGCTAGCCGTGCAATACCAAAGGGAACGTAAGTGCTTTCAGAATGCGCCCTTCTTACTATCACTACTCTCTCTCTCTCTAAAAAATGATTATAGAGGGGATATAGGAGTCGACTTCCCAGCGTCCCGGCCCTGGCGATTTGGAAACTGCCCGAGAATCAAAGATTGCAAGTAAAGTCGCCTCTAGTCCTTTGCTGGCAATGGTTTGCGTTCGCTTCGGTTCTGCACGGGCACGGACGAACCCAAGTAACGCCAAGCGATCCGGGGCCCAGATGGGTGCGGATGATGTACCGTTGAAGGTAAACAGCCAGAGGCAATCCCCCATGAGCCTCACCGATGCTCTACGCAGCACTCAGCCGTTCGGACCGGTCTCGGTCTCCATCCTTTTCGACCGCGGCACGGCCACGGTCTCCGTCCTCGTCACCCAGGGCAGCGCCTCCTTGAAATGGGAGACGCCTTGGCGGGAGGCAATGCTGCTGTTCGCTGGGCAGGGCGCCGCCGACCCTGTTGGAAAAGCAGCGGTTCGCCTCCTCCGCGACCTGTATACCTTGAAGCGCAAGGACTTGAAGCGCCGCAACCGCGTGGAAGGTGCGGCGCAGCGTGCCTTGAAGCGCAGGGCCCTGGCATACCTTGCCAGGGCCGCCAAAGCCCGGGAACGCGCGCAGGCCACGCGGCAGGCCGGCAAGCCAGGACCTGGCCCGCTCCCGTGACATCGTCGCCGCCCTACACCGTCGGCTCGTCCATCGCCCACCGCGCCAGCAGGTCGCGCATGGCCCGCACCATGCTCTCGCGGGTGCAGTTCGACAGCCAGGTCGCGCCGGGCCTGTCCGGGTCCTCGCTGAACAGCAGGAGCCCGAACAGCCAACCGTTGGGCATCTTCGCCGCCAGGTCGTCGCAGATGCGCCGGGCCGCGCCCTCCGCGGCCTCGAGCACGGCGCGCGGGCCCGTGCCCTCCGACGGCGCTGGCGCCGGCGCCGGGTCAAGGGCAGCGATCACCGGGGACGCCGTGACGTCCGGCGTTGCCTTGCTGGCGGCGCGCATCAGCGAGACGGCGGCGCCGCTCAGGACCTCGACCGACACGTCTCGCACGGGATCCCCGGGCGGCGCCATCTTGCCAGTTTCCGCGGCGCAGGAGCGGATCGTCTCGGCAGCCCAGCGGATGCCCTCGGCGCGGCCCAGGGCAATCCACGCGTCGCGCGCGCTCTGGCTCACCACGACATGCCTCCGTCGCCGTCGCGGCGGCGCCGTTGGCGGGTGCTCGCTTCGAGCGCGTCGGACGCCTCAAGGGCGCAGCGGATCCTAGAAAGGGTCGTCGGGTCGGCGTCCAGTTGTCGACGATGGGCCGCGACGTTCAGCTCGCGGAGCGCGCTCCGGATCCTGCCGATGTGGTCCTGGTCGGCCACCGGGGCCTCTGCCGTCGCCGGCGCGGCCGGTTCTGCGGTCGCGCCGGTCGCCACGCGGTTCCATTCTGCGGTCGCCCTGGTCGCGTCCACGCACCCAGGGCCCACCGCGCCGCATCCGATGCACACGACGCGCGTCATCAGCGGTGTACGGCGGACGGCCTCCGCAGGCTGCCGGCACCACGGGCACGGGTGAGCGATCACGCCTGTCTCCTGGGCCGAGGCCGTCGCCCCATCTCGTCGAGCAGCGCCCCGCACACCGATCGCCAGTAGCGCCACCGCGTGTCGCCGTGCTCCACCAGGAGCAGCAGCATCTCGACCACGATGCGGCGCTTGGTCACGTCCGCCTCGCGCGCCGCGCCTTGATCTTGACGGCGACCGGCGGTTCTGGCCGCGGCGCGAATCGAACCTCGGCCATCGGCGCATCGGCCCGCGGCACGACGATCTCTTCGCGCAGGGTCACGAACGTCGCCTTCGTCGGCGGTGTGTAGTCGCACTCCACCAGCGTGATCGAATCGATGCAGTCGACACGGGGGTCGGAGTCAGCGTTGCGGACGGCGGCCGCGACCTGGAGCGCGACCGCTCGAGACGGCGTCAAGAAGACGTCCTCCATTCTGTTGCCAAGTCTCATGTCGTTGCGGTGGCGCGACGGGTTCCTGTACACGACGAAGTAGTCGAACGAGCCGCACCGGCAGCGCAGGTAGAACATGGGGAACGTCATCACGACCTGCTGCCCTTCGCCTTGTCGGCCGCGCGCTTCTCTTCTGCCTCCTTGCCTTGCTTCTCCATGCGGGTTCCGAGCGCGCGGCCGAACCCGTTCGGCTTGAAGAACGCGCACTGATTGCAGAGCAGGACGACGATCGCCGGGCCCATGGCCTGCGTGATGTCCGGGTCGCCGGCGAAGACGTCGGCGAGGCCCTGCGCGCCGGGGAACATCATGCCGAGCCCGCCGCGCGTACGCAGGTGCTGCTGGGCCTTGTCGTGCTCGACGACGTGCTGCTCGACCGAGATGCGATAGAAGACCGGCGCGATCGGTTCACCGCAGCCGTCGCAGCCGCGTAGTTCGGAGGCTTTCACAGGAGGCGGCCCCTTCCGCCGTCGCCGCCGCGGACCGATCGCCGACGCACGTCGCGGAGTACTTCGTAGTTCGCCAAAGCCTTGCGCACCGCGTCGCACATCGTCTTCGTCGTTGCTTCCTCGGATCCGGTGAGCGTCCTCCACCGCTGGACCCTCGCCTCGTCCCACGGCCCGCCGGCGTGGAACAGAAGCACGGCCTCGAGGGCGCGGGCAAGGTCGGCAGCCTCGAGCGCTTCCTGCGTCACCGTCCCTTGTCCCACGGCGTTGCCGGCGGATGCTTCGGCTTGCTCATCTCGTCGACCATCTCGTCGGCGACGAGGAACGACGTTCGGCGGACGAACTCCATGGTCTTCGACCCCTTCTCAAGCGTGCCCGGGCTGTAGGCGTTGAGGAGTCGGCGCATCGCAACCTCGGCGAAGCGCGCGCGCCGCTCGTCGCGCAGAGCGACGAGCGGCTTCACTGCTTCGTCGACCATCTTCATCACGGCCGCGCAGCCATCGTGCACGGTGACCGTTCGCTCGGCCACGCCGACGAGGACGGAGGTCACGTCCGCCAGTAGATCCTCGCGCCAGTTCACGTCGCTGACTCCTGCACGACCAGGTCCCCGGCCGGCGTCCGCTCGACGACAGCGATGCCGTCGTGGTTCGTGACCTCGCGCGCGAGCCCGCGGCGGATCAGCGCCGCGACGGCAGACGAGTAGAGGTCGCGCTTGGAGGCTGGCAGGGCCAGGAGCACGACGCGCTGCGTCTCCGACAGCTTCTCGCCGTCGGCCGTGGTGAACGGTTCGCGCTTCGATTCGCGCTGCGCGACGAAACGACCGCGGGTCTTCTTCGGCTTTGGTGCCATGCTCAGAAGCCTACCCCGACCGCCGCGAGGTTGCCACAAATGGCAACCGTTCAGGCAACGGGCGGAACGCCGAGCGCGGCCGCGAGCGCGCCGGCGCCCACGCGCAGGCCCATCTCGACGATCCCGCGCAGCCTGGCGTCGAGCTGGTCGGCTTGCGTCGTGGCGGAAACAGCCGCGAACGCCACGGTCGAGTTGACCGCCGCGCGCCGGGCCTCGTCGATTCCCGGCTCGTTTCCGGCCACCGCGCGCGCCAGGTCGAAGGTGCGCGCCGCGGCGTAGCGGGCGACCTCGAGCCCGCTCTTCGCCATGCTGCCGCCGGTCTCTCGCAACGCCTCCTCGATCGAGGCCCGCAGGTCGTCGAGCAGGTTCATCGTGCACCGCCCATGGTCTTCGCGGCCGAGACGAACTGCGCGACTTCCTCGCGCAGCAGCTTCGCCACGTTCGGGCCGATTGCGCCGTCGAGCTCGCGCCGGCGGATGTTCTCCAGCGCATGCCCGGCGACACGGTCCGCGTCGCGGGCAAGGACGGCGCCGTCGCCGGCGCGGATGGCCGCGTCGACGCCGGTAAGAAGTTCGGTCGATCCCCCGCCGGACGATGCCGACTCGCGCACGGCGGGCCACATGCGCGAGATCGCCGGCAGCAGCACGTTGTCGCGCGTCTTCGCACCGGCGCAGCCTGGGCCGCAGGCCATGAGAATCGCGACGAGAGCGGCCGCGCTCGTCGACAGCATGACGTGAGTCGGACGGTTCAGCATCCCGGGGGATGCTACCCGCGGCCGGTGTACCGGCACACGCTGTAGTAGAATCCCGTCCCATGCTTCTAGCTCAAGCCATCGATTGGGTCGGGATCATCGGCGCAATCACCGGGGGCGTCGTGCTCATCATCGGCGCGATGAGAATGCTCGTCACTGAACTGAAAACGGCGATCGTCGACACCAAGATCGAGATCACCAAGCAAGTCATGGAAGCGAAGGCGCAGGCGGCCGTCGCGGACGCCACAAGCACGGCGAAGCTCGGGCAGATCCACCACTTGACGAACTCGACGCTGACCGCAGCGAACACCGAGAACCGCATCCTCAAGGCGGCGCTTGTCGCGCTGGTGGCGGAACGATCGGGCGCGAAGGGGGTGGCGGAGACCGCGGCCAGGCAACTAATCGATATGGCGTCTGCTGAAGAAACGGGCGCCATGGCGCAGGCGAAGAAGGCGCTTGGCCCTGACGCGCCGTTGATGAAGCCGGAGCCGAAGCCGCCGCAGCCTTGAAGGTTTTTCTCCTCGCGGCCGCGAAGGTGTAACGAAGCAGACCGGCGCTAGTTGAGGTTGCGTGAAGTCGGCGTGAGCAGTGCGCGCGGAAACAGTGGAGGCGTGCACGCCGATTCTGTCCTACGATCAGGGCTAATGCACCGCGTTCGCCGTGTTGAATCGTGGATCGAGTGTGACGACGTGACGTTGCCCGTCAGGCGGATGATGTCGCTAGAGGACATTCGGCGAGACCACGAGCACGGCGACGATGGCCGTCACCGTAAGCGCACGCGAGTGCAGTACAAGGACGGCATGATTCTCGAGACGAGCGCGGATCGCCGCGCGCTGCTCGAGGCCATGCGCAGCGACGACGCCGTCACCTTCGACGTCGTGGTCGGACCCGAAGAAAACCCGCCAGGAACCCCACCGATGATTTCAATCACCAGCAAAGAGTCGAAGCGACGCACCTTCAAGATCCCCCCGATGGGCCGCAACCGCCGAGGCGTCGAGGTCCCCCTCGAAGGCCCGGTCGAGATCGTTGTCGACAACGCTCCCGAGGGCTTCGGCAGGGTCGAGATCGACCCGCGCGACCCGACGGGATTCACGGTCATGGTTACGCCGACCATCACCGAGCAGACGCCGGGCACGGGCCCGTGGCTGGTGACGGGCACCGTGGCGCCCGACGGCCGTGTCGGCGCCGAGCGCAAGCCGGTCGTCGTTCCGTTCGCGTGGGAGATCACGCCGGACCTGGACGCCGTGTCCTTCGTCGCCGAGATCGGCGAGGAAGAGGACATCCCTCCGCCGCCAAGCCCGGCCAAGCGCTGAGGAACGCGAGCCATGACGCTCTCGCTCCTGTTCTGGATCCTGTTGCTGCTCGCGCTCCTCAACGGCGTGTGGAGCTGGCCAGAGATCCGGGCGAACTGGAAGCTCGGCGGCATGTCGCTGCTGTTCTTCCTGCTGTTCCTGATCCTCGGCTGGGCGCAGTTCGGCCAGCCGATCAAGGACTGATCAGCGGCTAGCGCACGGGCCCCGCGTAGCCGCGGGGCGGTCCGTCGGCGCGGGACCCGTGCCCCTCATCCGCGCTGTCGTCGGACCTTCTCGACCGCCAGGTCGAAGACGGCCGCGCGCTGCGCGATGAGCGCATCGGACCAGGCTCGGTACTTCCGCCCTTCCCTCTCCCGCCACGCCCGCAGCAGCTCGGCGCGCGCTGCCTCCTCGTTCTTCCACTTGCCGCGCAGCTGGATCGCCAGGACGCCGTCCGGGCTGTGCAGGTACATGGTCCGACGGCGAGTAGCCGGATCGGAGAGAACTTCGAACCTCATTGCGGAACGTGCTTGTGCCAGACGTAGCGACCGCCGGAGAAGACAGGCTCGATCGTCTCTTCGCAACCGCAGGCCCAGCCGACCGTGCACCGCAGGCCGTCGAACACGACGCCGCGGATCGCGAGCACGCCGTGCACCGGACACGGGCGCTGCAGCTCGATCCTTCCCGACGACGCGCTCAGAGGAGGGGGCTCGGCGCCGCCATCTTCTGCGCCGAGGCCTGCGTCGGCGACGACGCGGTTCCACAAGGCGACGGCGCTCGACTCGTCTTCTTGGTATGGCCCACGCGCTCCGCAGGCGCATTCCACCAGGAAGCGTCGAGGACGCCACACCGCGCGATAGGTCTTCGGATCGGACGCAACGCCACGGTGAATGCACCACGGGCAAGGCAGCGGCTTGCGGAGATCGATCCTGCGGACCTCGGTCACCCGCCGACTTCCTCGCCGGCTTCCTCCTCCTCCGGCAGCACGATCCAGGGGTCCTTGTCGCTGTCCGCGTCCGGGTAGTCGGTCGCGAGGTCGCCCTCGATCGCCGCAGTCTGAATCGCCGTCATGCGCTCGTGCTGGTCGGGTCCTTCCTGTTCGAGGATCTTCAGGACGCGCTCGGCGAAGTCCATCAGGCGATCGCCACGCATCGGCTTGTTCGGGCTCATCGTCCAGACTCCGCCGGCGCTGCGCGCATCGGAAGCGCTGCGTCCCTGCTCAATGCGTCGCGCGCCGCCTCTTCGAGCATCGTGCGTTGTTCGGGATCTTCCAGGACACGCAAGGGTACCGAGGGACCGTAGTTGAGCGAAGCGCACCGGCGAGCCGTGTCGACAACCAACATCCGACTTCGCATCTCGGAGTAGTTCGCGTTCGCTCTTTGCGCCTCGGCTCTCGCGGCGACGAGCGCGGACAGGTCCTCGTGCGTCACGCCGCTGCGCACCACGCGAAACCGGGCCAGGTCGAACGAGTGCCGCTCTCCTGCGAACTCGACAACGTGCCCCGCGTCGTAGGCCTTGCTCTTGCGAAGGAGCCCAAGGTAGATCGCTTCCCCGTCCACGATTCCCCGCGAGTCGTCGAAGAGCCGGATGCGGAACGGTTCACGCCCCTTCTTGGCTTCGCGCGCGGCGATCTTCGCGAGACGCAGTCGCTCAGCGTCGATCTTCTCTTGCAGTTCCTTCAACGACGAAGACGCTACCGGCAGGTCACCGACCTGCGATCGGAAGTAGCCGTCGGGGTCGACGTAGACCGGCAGCTCCTTGTAGGTGGTCAAGGGCGAGGCGCTCACTGGTGCCGCCTCTCGTTCCACCGGTCGAAGGACTGGCCGTCGAGGTCGTTGAGCATGTCGTCGCACGCGGCGCGGTCGGCGGGCAGGCCGTGCCGTCGCAGGATGTCGGCGACCGCGGGGACGCGCTTCTCGTCGTCGAGCCGGAGGTCGACTTCGGCCGCGATGTCCTCGCGCGCCGCCTTGCGGCGCTGGGCCTCGGTCAGCGGAACCTCATCGTCGTCGTTGCCCAGGTTCCACGGCGCGCCGGCTTGGTGCTCGGAGGGCATTGGCGGGTAGTTGTTCATGCCCCCTCTATCGGTTCCGGCGGGCGTGAGCTTGAGGCCTTGTCGTTGCGCGTGTCCTGGTTCGGGACGGCTTGCCGCCCGACCTGCCTGGCGATCTTCCTCACGGCGACGCGCAGATCGCACATCGGGCAGAACCGTTGCCGGTGCAGGATGCCGCATGCCCCACACGCTTCGTAACCCGAAACGTCGGCGACCTTCTCTTCGACGCGCTCAAGGTCGCGGTGCGTGAGGATGTCGACGGGCAGCGATTCCTCGACGCGGTCCACGCGACGGTCGAGGGCACGAATCATCGCAGCGAGGTCCTCGGTCACGGCCGCTTGACCTCCGAAGCGGCATCCTCAGCATCGCACGCCGGGCACCGTGGGCACTCCGAGCACGAGCCGCGCAGCTCGTCGTGCTTCAGGCACACGTCAACGAGGTCGTTGTTCTTGTCCTTCGGGATCGCCCAGCAGTTGCCTTTCTTGTTGTGCTTCATCCCTGCAAGTCCCCCAGCGACAGCAGCATGCGCGTCAGCTTGTGGGCCACTTCGTCGACCATGCACATGCTCGACGTCGCCCGCATCACGACGCCTTCCCGCTGGTACGTTCGCCATCCGTGTTTGCCGGTTGGCCTCTCCGTTCGCATGACGAGGACTGT
>Ga0137443_1000061_pt1 | contig 14180 bp, 8 predicted proteins | sample EasRivERMGT300_2_FD_102324 | JGI IMG/M metagenome (GOLD analysis project Ga0137443, IMG submission 102324) | Soil microbial communities from meander-bound floodplain in the East River, Colorado, USA - East River MetaG ERMGT300_2 | ecosystem: Environmental > Terrestrial > Soil > Floodplain ... | reverse complement strand
CGACGGTGACTTCGAACAGTTCGGTGGGATAGCCGTTGAGCGTCTGATCACCGACAAATTCGCGCGAGAGTTCCCCCTCCATCATCTCGCTCACCGCCAACCGATGCTCGTCGGCAATCGGCATCTCGAGATACTGCCGCCGCCTGGACAAAATAAGCCAGGAGCTTTGGCGGTCCATCCTCACAATGATGATGCTGGCACCCCCTTGCGGTTGGGCAAACTCGAACCGCCAGCGATCGTCCTTGGCATTGACATGAGCCGTCACAACCTTCTTCCCGCTCTTGACGATCCGCTCGGCGGAAAAATCGAACGCCGTCGCGTCATCAGCCATGACGACGAGTGCGAATGCCGCCAGCCATCCCCAGCACCACTGAGACTTTTCCCTGTGCCCCCGCTTTCCCATCATGTAGTGGTTCTACCGCACGTCTGAGCCCCCCTTCAAGAGGTTCTCCCCTCCTATCCGCAAAAAGGAACGGGGGAATCCGGACGTGACTCTGTCGGATTCCCCCGCACCGTTTCCCCGTATACGATCCGGCCTAGTTGGCCTTCATCGATACCGGTATGGACTGCGCTGGGATCTGCTCCTCGGCTTGCTGTGTGGCCGGCACCTGCCCGCCCAGCGGCAAGATCGCCCGGCTGTCGCGGTCGAGCACCGTCAGCGTCCCCCAGTGACCGGCGTCGAGATACCCCGGTCTCTGGTTCAGCCACAGATAGCTGCCAGGGATCCCGTTCGGACCTCCGGCCCCACCATGTAGCCAGGCATTGATCACCTCGGTGCCGCCGAACTCCATGGTGCTCACGAGGTCCGCTCCGCTCATATAAGGCTCGTGCTTCCACTCATGGCCCGACACGCTGAACAGCTGTATCTGCTCGCTAAAGGCGCCAATGACGTGAATCACGACCGGATCGCCCACATGCGCCGCGATGCTCGGGGTCACCGGCTGATCACCCGTCTTGACGCAGACGAACACTTCGCTATACGCACAGCCCTTCTCGATCCGGTAATCGGTCGGCTCGGACCGGTAGTTAACCGCCGTCACGCCGGCCACCTTTTGGATGTATGGCATGAAGCTGGTGCCGATTTGGTTATCTTCGTCCTGGAACAGGAGGGCGAAGGACCGATAGTTTTGTCGATTCTCGTTGCCCGACAGGCTCCGATCCACAATCACGTCCGCTCGCCAGGAACTCTTCTGGGCCAGATCTTCGCCGTTCACCGGATCGCGATACTGCGATCCCGTCGGACCGATGATGATCGCTCCGAAGAGCCCGTTCCGCGGATTCTCGATCACATTCCCCCAATCCTGAATCAGGGCGGCGTTCTCCCCGAACTCCGGATGGGCAAAGAACGTGTAGGTTTTCCTCTGCCCCGGCGCCACCGTCTGGTCACCCGGATTGTTCCCAGCGTTGATCCCCATCGATTCCTTGGGATCGAACGCCACATGGTCTACGTGGAACCCGGCCCGGTCCTTGACCATCTCGTTCTTGAGATTGACCTTGATACAATCGCCTACATTCACGTGCAAGGTCAACGGGCTCGGTTCAATGCTGCCCGCGGCGACCTTGGTCTTCTCGCCTTCGAGCACATACATCTTGCCGGTCTCGTTGCCCAGCACCATCTTCCGCTCCATGTCCACTTCCATCACGCCGGGCGTTCCCTTGTTGTAGCGAATTGCTTTGTCGATGGCTGCGACGTTGAAGGTCTTCACCGGCGCGTTAGCCGGGCAGACGGACTTGGCCGACTGCGGAATCTCTTCCCGGCCCGGCAGCGGCTTCAGTGTCGCATCCGCTTTGTCCAGCACCCGGAAGAGGCCCCAGCTGCCTTCCACGAAGTGAGACGCGCGACCGCTGTAGTACGGGTAGTCGCCCGCCATCTGTTGCGGTCCTCCTGCGGCTGGAATAGCCGCATCGTACCGCTCTCCAATCACCACGTGCAGCGAACTCCGAGGGATGGAGTTCTTGCTGTACCGCTCCATTGGGAACCAATGGCCGCTGATGTGCCAGGAGTGCACTTCGTTAGCCGATCCTTCGATCAACCGGACCACGATCGGATCGCCCAAGTACGCCCGCAACATCGGGGTCTCGGGATCGCCATGGATCAGGCTGCTGAACAACTGCGACGGATCTGGATTGTTCGCGAGCCGCACCGACAACGGCTCGACTCGCATGTTGTAGCCGCTGCCCGTCGTCGCTTCGCCACCGTTCAAAAACTTCATCGGCGACATGTTGAGTTTGGCCGGATAGACCGCAGAGGGAGTGCCGTCCACGGAAATCGCGTTGACTTTGACCTGCGGATTGTCGGCAGTAATCAATTCCGCCGTCCGGGGATTGGAATCCATGACCTGGGTCACGATTTCACGGAAGGAGCCCCGGATATGCGCGGACACCGGTTCGAGAGTGTGAATATCCGCCACCGGCCCGCTGCGGATTTCTTTGCCGGTCATCGGGTCATGATACGTGGACCGCGGCGGTTCGGCGATGAACGTGGAGTAGAAACCATGGCCCCACCCGTCCAACCCAAACACATGGTCCTGCCAGAAGGCGGTGCCGAAGTCGGCGTCTACATGCCACCGGTCGCGGATCCACTCCACCGACACGATCTCGCCCTTCTTATGGCTATACTTCAGCGGCCGCTCGAACGTGATCGTGTTGCCTTCGATCTTGCTGATCCGGGCCGACTCGAATCCACCCACTTCGTCCATGCCCACGCCCAACTCGGTCTTGAGGTGATAGCGTGCGGCATCCTTCACCTTGATGCTGGTCGCGCCCTTGGCCGCATCGGCCTCCATCGTCGTATTCATCGGCACGGGCATGCCTTTGCCTGGATGCTCGTCCTTCAGAATCGTGAACGGCCGCAACGACATCTCATACGAGAAGCCGATGATCGGGCCGTCCGACGCCTGCGTGTCGAACTGGAACATGTGCGGATGCAAGTTCGTCTTGCTGGAGAACCCTTGCCGCACATCGTCTTTTAACTCGCTCTTGTACACGACGTCGATGCAATCCTGCACGTTGCCGCGGATCACCAGCGGCATCTGTTTGGCGGGATTCTTCCGGACTTCCTGTTCCTCTTCATGCAGCACGTAGAGCAATCCACCCGGATCCACAATCGCCGGCGTCTTGGCCGTCGCCGTCTTCAGCGTGATCGGCAACCCGATCGCGTGGATATTGAAGAACTTCCGCGGCGCTCCTTCCGGGCACAGGCTCCATGGCCCTTGTTCTCCCGGTTTCGGCGGTTCAGTGGAGTTGCTGCCGTCGTCACGGCGATGGATCGGCTCCAGCCACGGCGCGCCGCTGTGGCTCGGAGAGAACGGCACGCGCCGGCCCAGGTGCGGCCGTAACCACGGCCAGGCAATCTTGCCGGATTGCGGGTCGAAGAGAATCTCCTGCCGCTTGCCCGGCGTCGCCGACTTGTAGTTGACCCACTCATACGTCGTCTCAAGCTCGCTCATGGCCTTCTGCCCGTCCCAGGCCCAGTCGTTGACGGTCGAGTCGTAGGCCAACGTCTGCTCTTTCTCGGTGTTCTTCTTGCCCGGCTTGCCTTGCGGCGTGAGCATCATCTCCACCCAATCCTTGATGGAGACCTTGACCGGGTTGGCTTTCCAATCGGTCTTGTCCTTGGTGATCTCGTACTTCTTGCCGCCATACCAATCCACCGTGGTACCGACAAGCTTGTCCGACGGAGTGCCCGTCTTAATCTTGCCGACGCGATCCGGCAGTTCAACCAGCGGCTTCATGACGTCGGTTTGGAAACCCGGCTGCTGCAGCGAGTTGTATACACGCCAGAAGCCCCACATGCCCGTCACATAATGTTGCGGGATGTGGCAATGGAACACGAACTCGCCGGCCAGGGCTTGCAGGCCTCCTGAACCACCCTCAATTACCTGATCGTAGACCTCTGTCGGCCCGATGGACTGCACGTCCAAACGGTCTGAAGGGTCGCTGATCGCAGGGAATTTCACCGGCCCGTTCTTCGACAGTGCGAAGTCGAGATTGCTGTTCCCCGGCTGGCGCGCCCAACGGATGGAGCCGCCGTGAAGGTGATGCGAGTGCACGATTTCTGAGCCACCCGCCATCCGGAACTTGGCGGGATCGCCGAGATAGGATCGAGGAACGGTCGTGGCCGGGTCGCCGAAGGTATAGGACCCATACGCCATGGACTCGTCGCCGTAGAAGCCCATATGGGCCTGAAGCTCAATGCGCGTGCCGTGCGGTTCGCTGCGGTAATTCAGCAACCGCGCGCCCGGCCGATAGGAATCGGTATGCGGATCGCGCTGGGGCAGCATTTCACCCTTCTTATTCAAGAGGCGGAACGCTTCGTCGCCGGCCTCATGATAGAAAATTGCGAACTCACGGAAGTCCGCGCCCTTCGGATCTTCGATCATGGCCTCCCAGCCGCTGGCCATCGGCGTGCCGTCGAAAGGGCTGAGATAGCGTGAGCCACGAGGCTCCACGACGAGCATGCCGATCAAGCCCTGGTTGAACTGCTCGCGCGATGCATGCGACCGGAAAAATCGCACGCCCTCCTGGGTTTCCGGCTTGATATACCATTCAAAACTCTGCTGCCCGCCCGATGCAACCGTGCCCTCTGGATTCGAGGGGGTCGCCGGTTTGCCGGTAGCCGCCACCACCATGGATGAACCGTTGATAACCAGGTTCGTCGGTTCTTCTGGGATCTCGTTGTGGAGGGTGAGCTTGAGACAATCGCCCTGGTTGGCCCGGATCACTAGCGGCTGAATGACATCACCCTGCAAGCCGTTCGACACGGCGCCAGGATCGTTCTCCTTCTCCCGCGCTTCCCTGTTCGCAGCTTCTTCGCCGCGGGCCTTCTCGACGTTCTCCTTCAGCACATACATGTAACCGGGGAAATAGTCGAGAAACCGGCTCAGCGTGATTTCGATGTTGATCGCCGAGACATGATAGTCTTTCACCGGGGCAGTGGCCGGACAGCGCTGCCCGTTGTTGACGGAGACTTTCGTCGGATCCTCCGTCACCAGCAGAACGCCCTGCTGCAGCATGTGACTGTTTGCGCCGGGGCTATACCCACCTTTCTGCCCGATGGATTCCTGCTGGCGCTTCACCTCCTCCATCATCCGGTCGTGCAGGACCGCTCCGCCTTCGCGATAAATAACCTTCTCCGCCGATGCCTCCACCATGTCGCCATGGTGGGTGTGCTGGTCTGCGGCCAGCCCCATCGGGGTTGTCAGCAGGCTGCTCGCCAGCAGCATGCTCAGAAGCATTAGCGCGACACCTGTGCGCCTCCGCCTGCTTTTCGGTTGAGTTAGAAAAGTTCTCATATTGTGGCCTCCACTGTTATGCCCGCCTCACCAGGCGGATGGCTAATCTGCATCACTCTATCCGCTGTCAGCTGAAGACTTCTTTGCTTCCTTTGGCCTTCGTTAAGAGCTGGTGAAGGCTTCCTCCTTGCGGAGGAGAGGGTCATTCGGAGGCCGGTCCTAATCACCCAGACCTTCACCAGCAGCATTGCTCTACAGCAATGGACGTGCCGAAGAATCCGCATGCTGAGGGAGGGAGCACTTCGCCTGTGAGATCCGTGGGTTAGCGAAACAACGCAGATTGCGTCGGCTACGATGCAGCGGGGAGATTTTCCACGCGGTTAGACAGTGCCGCGCGTGACAAGAAAGAAGGTGGCAGGATATCAATGAGTTCTGCTGTCTAAACTCTTGGACAGATTGATGAGGATCATTGGGGAGATTCGGGGCAGAGACTTATTGAATGTCGTACTGATGTAGCTTGTTATAGAGGCTTGCCCGGCTGATCTTGAGGAGCTTGGCGGCCTTGACTCGATTGCCGCCGGCCTGTTGAAGCACTTGCACGATCCGCATCCGTTCAGCTTGCGTCACCGCACCGCGCGACACAGAGCGGAGGTCATGCTCCGCCGACTTCGACCCAGCCGTGACCAGATCTGCACAGCTCAACGCAGGCCCTGTCGTCGTCACGACCGCTCGCTCGATATAATGCTGCAGCTCCCGCACATTGCCAGGCCATGAGGCCTGTGTGAGCGCCTGCATCACGTCCGGCGATACCTGCCGGACTGGCTGCCGATGACGCTTGCAGGAGCCCGCTACGAAGTGTTCGACCAGCAACGGAATATCCTCTCGCCGTTCCCGGAGCGGCGGCAAATAGAGCGGCAAGACCGCCAATCGATAATAGAGATCCTGACGAAACGTTTTGGCCTTTACCAGCTCGGACAGATCCTTGTTCGTCGCCGAGATGACCCGCGCATCGATCTTGATCGGCTGAGTCCCGCCGACCGGCTTAATCTCGCCCTCTTGGAGGACACGAAGCAGCTTGGCTTGAAACGTCGCAGTCGTGTCGGCAATCTCGTCCAGGAAGATCGTCCCGCCGTCTGCCTCCTCGAAGAGTCCACGTTTGGAAGCATGCGCTCCAGTAAACGCGCCCTTCACATGGCCGAACAACTCACTCTCCAACAGCGTTTCCGGCAGCGAACCGCAATCGACTACGACGAAGGGCTTATCCCGTCGATAGCTGGTGCGGTGAATCGTTTTGGCCACCAGTTCCTTGCCGGTGCCGCTCTCCCCCTGAATCAACACGGTCGCGGAACTGTCCGCCACAAGCCGGATCATGTCGAGGACTTCTCGCATCGGCGCGCTCGAGCCGATCAGCTCACCCTGCTTCGATCCGTATTTCACCTCTACGCGCTCACCGCTCGTCTGCTTCGCAGGCTTCGGCGGCACCTTGAACAACACCAGCACGGACTCGACTTCGCCGCTGCTCGAGACCAGCGGAAACGCCTGATGCATCCCACAAGCCGTGCCGTCCCCTCCGGAGGAACAGGCCACGGACCGGACCTCGGGCGATTCGTACATCTTCCTCGCCGGACAGGTGCCACAGGGATCGTTCCGGTGAGCAAAGGCCTCGTAGCACTTCGCCGAATGGCCAGACAACCGGGACGCCTCCTCAGACCATGCGGATTCATTCGCGTAGATCACGTTGAAATCGCGGTCCAAGACCGCCACTCGATCGGAGGACCCGCTGGCTAACTGCTTGATGGCTTCAAGTCGAGCTGCAAGGATGGGATCGGCACAGGAGGGAATGCTTGTAGATTGCTCTTGAGATCCGGCCATCTCACGCCTCTCACACGCTGAAGAGTCACTTATATGTCTCCGTCGACTTCTCCATCCAATGCCGTACCTAAAAGACGCTGAACGGCTCCTTTGAGCTCGCTGAGGCGAACCGGCTTATCGAAGTACGCCTCGACGCCGATGGCCAAGGCATCGGCTTTCGTCTTGGAATCTCCAAATGACGTCATCAGAACAATCGGCACCCCTGGAGCAAACGTCCTGAGCCTGGAAATATAATCTAAGCCACCCGCCGGCATACGGAGATCCGTGAGAATCAGCGTAGGGCAGGTATCGAGCACCGATCGAAGAGCCTCGTCCCCATCAGCCGCTTCTCGGATGGACACCCCCAGATCGTACAGCTCATCGCAGAGGAGACTCCGCATCTCCCGATCATCTTCGGCGATGAGTATCACCGCTGACTTCCTGTCCTGTGGCATCCTCTGTGCCATCCATTGCCCCCTCTGCAGCTGGTCTTTCTCGTTTATCTGGTCTGTCTCGTTTGTTTGGTTGAACCAGATAGACCAGATGGACCTTCGCCCGCTAGTGGGACACAATGCACAACCCGTGCAAGCCAGACCATCTCGCCGGCGGGAGGTGATGGATTCCGGAACTGAGCCAACTTGCTTGAGATTTCCTCGGAATGAGCAGGGCTACGGAAGGAAACGCATCAAGGTCTGATGAAAATTGCGACAGATGCCACCCGCCTTCTGTCGCAGATTGCGACAGAAGAGCACCAGCCAGCATTATCGGAAGGTTGAGGTTGCGGCCTGAGCTTCGTCAATGGGGAGTCGGATCCAAAACGTCGTGCCCTTGTCGACTACACTCTCCACAGCGATGGTCCCGCCATGTTCTTCGATAATACCTTTCACGACCGTGAGCCCCAGACCAGTCCCTTTCCCAAAATCTTTCGTCGTGAAAAAGGGCTCGAATACCTTCGAGCGGATCTCTTCCGGCATCCCGTGGCCGGTATCGGACAGGCCAAGGCAGACGTGGCTGCCCTCACGAGCGAGGCTCAGGCTGAGCCGCCCCCCCTCCGGCATAGCATGGATACTGTTCATCACGAGATTGATCAGCACCTGGATAAGCTGGTCCCGATCGGCACGGACAGGAGGCAATGACGATTCAATTGTCTTGTCAACCGTGATGCGACTTTGGGCGATCCGTTCCTGGAACATCTCCAGGCTATCGTCCACGATCTCACCGAAATCGACGGCCCGCCGCTCCGGTGTCCTCCGCCGGGCAAAGGCAAGGAGTTGGTTCATCACCTTGGTGATTCGCTCGACCTGCGTGATGATCGTTGTAAGGCCCTTCTTCATCCCTTCATCGGCGGCGCGTTGGAGCAGATATTCCGCACGCCCGAGGATCACGTTCATCGGCGTACCGATTTCATGCGCCATACCGGAAGCCAGTGTGCCCAGCTCCGCCAACCGCTCAGCCCGTCGAAGTTGCATCTCCATACGTTTGCGCTCAGAAATATCTACGATCGACGCTAGCACCCCCATCCCCGTGATCGTCTGAATAGGCGTAAGGCCGATTTCAACAGGAAACTCACTCCCATCTTTCCGCAAGCCAAACAACTCGCGCCCTTCCCCCATCGATCGTGTCTGGGGAGCCTTTTTGAACCCGGCTCGGTGCTGCCGGTGGTCAGATCGAGACGGCCCGGGAATGAGCATCTCGACCGACTTGCCGAGCAACTCTTCCCTCTTGTAGCCGAATTGGCGGAGTGCGGAGATATTCACCATCACAATCGTTCCACGCTCGTCCACGAGCAGCATGCCATTGGGAGCGGCCTCCACAATGAGACGAAACTGTTGCTCGCTATCGAACGACTCTGGGCTCACGCGGCGTCTTCCCCTCGATCTCGCCCAGCTTCCGATAGAGCGTCTTGCGATCGATCCCGAGCATGTGGGCGGCCTGGTACTTGTTACCGCCGGTCTTTTCGAGGATCTTGAGGATATATTCTTTTTCCACTTCATCCAGCGGCAGGGTCCGTTCAGCCGCATCGTCGAGCACTCGCCGATCGCCACGGGACCCCTGAATCGTTGATGGGAGATCGTCAGGAACAATCTTTTCGCTCCGGCTGAGCGTGACCGCCCGCTCGATCACATTCTCCAATTCACGTACGTTACCCGGCCAGGCGTAGTCCACCAGCATTGCCAGCGCAGATTCACTCACGCCCTGTATCTGTTTCCCGCGAGACTCCCCACACTTCTTCATGAACGAATCCACGAGCAGCAGAATGTCTTCGCGGCGCTCGCGCAAGGGGGGCAGGCGCAGTTCGATCACATTGAGCCGGTAGTACAAGTCCTCCCGGAAGCGCTTCGCCTTGACCTCTTCCGTCAGGTTCAGATTCGTCGCCGCAATGATGCGCACATCGACGGCAATCGGTTTGTTGGCCCCCACGCGACGAATCTCTTTCTCCTGGATCGCGCGCAAGATCTTGGCCTGCAGCATCAACGGCAATTCGCTGATCTCGTCGAGGAACAGCGTGCCCTTCTGCGCCTCTTCAAAGAGGCCCCGCTTGTCCACCTTCGCGTCCGTGAAGGCGCCTCGCATATGGCCGAACAGCTCGCTTTCGAGCAGCTGTTCCGGAATGGCGGCACAGTTGACGGGGATAAACGGAGCATCCTGGCGATCGCTATTGTAATGGATCGCCTTGGCCACCAACTCCTTGCCGGTTCCGCTCTCGCCGGTGATCAACAGATTCGTCGGGCTGTCGGCCACGCGCCGGATCAGGTCGAAGATTTCCTGCATCGGTTTGCTCTTGCCGATGATCTGATGAAAGCTGTACTCCTTGTGGACCTCGCGCCGGAGCCTGTTCACCTCACGTCGTAGCGCCGCTTCACGGATGGACCGCTCCACGACGCGAACCAACTCATCGTTTTTCACCGGCTTGGTCAAGTAGTCGCTGGCGCCCCGCTTCATGGCCTCGACCGCGGTGTCCACCGACCCAAAGCCTGTCATGAGAATGACCCCGATGTCCGGATAGAGACGCCTGATCTCCGCCAACAACTCCGTCCCCGGCATCCCTTTCATCCGTAAATCCGACAACACGACGGCATAGTCTTGCTCAGCCAACAGCTTCAAGGCCTCTTGCCCGCTCCCTGCCGTCGTGACCTGATGTCCGCGCTCCTTGAACACATCGTGGACCAGCTCCCGCATTTCCGCATCGTCATCGACAACGAGAATCGCGCCCCACTCTTCGGTCATGCTGCACTCCTTCTCTAATCTGGTTTGTTTGGTTTGTCTTGTGTATTTGGTTGAACCTGACCGACCAGATTAACCAGATGAACCAAATCAACCAGATAAACTAAACAAACCAGAAACGAGAGGCTAGCCCTTTGCCCTAGAAAGGGTCAAGGCTGCTCTGGCGCGAAAGACCACAGACAAGCCTCCCCCTGGGGAGGAACGCCCCACTACTTGCTCTATTATTGAGGTTTCAGCCAACTAACAGGCATAGATGTGCAAAGACGGGACCAAGTACTAGATTGAGGCACTGCGGATTGGCACACTTGGCACAAGGAGGGGGTGGCAGGTGGCTAGAAAACGAGTGGGAAAGTTTCCGACGGCCTTTCGGTAGATGACTGTCGAACGGTTGAAGCAGTTCGATAATTTTTAGACACTCAAGACGATTGGCTCATCCGCCTACATTGGGGATTGCTTCCCTCCGCTTCCATCTGCGACATTTAACGGTCCCGTAAGGAGAGTGCGATGGCTCGCGCCAACAAGCCTCCCTCGAAACCGCCAGATCCCGTTGCTGTCACCCCGGCTGTCAAATCAACGGTCGAGCGGGAATGCAAACTGGCGGTCGATGACCATTTCCGCCTGCCCCCTCTTGCCGGCATCCCGCTGCCGCGACGGCTACTGACCTCGACCTACTACGACACCTCCCAGTACGACCTGGCCCACGCGGGGATCACCCTTCGCCATCGAGTCGAGCGCGGGAAACAGGCCTGGCAACTGAAACTCCCTCTGATGAAGGACCGGCAGGAAATTGAGCTGGTCGATCGCCAGTCTATTCCCCCAACAACGTTCCGCGATCTGCTCTTTCTCCATCTCGGACAGCGGCAACTCATACCTGTGGCGACTTTGCGAGTCTGGCGGGAGGGCATCCGTGTGCGCATGGACAATGCCCCTGTCGCAGACGTCACGCTCGACCATGTGTCCGTCATGAAGGACGGAGTGGTGCTTCAGCGCTTTCGAGAACTCGAAATCGAACAGGTGAATGGGAAGGACAGCACGCTGCCCGACCTCGAACGACAGCTCCGTCGAGCGGGAGCCGAAGATCATGACGGGCGCCCCAAGCTATTTCGCGCGCTTTCTTTGGTGGCTCCCAGTCCTGAGCCGCCACCGGCATCGGATGCGCCGGTTGTGGCTCATGTGAAGTGGGCCCTCACACGACATCTCCGATGGCTGCTTGCGCATGACCCAGGCGCCAGGCTCGGAAGGGAACCCGAAAGCCTGCACCAAATGCGCGTGGCCACGAGACAATTGCGCGCCGTCCTGCGCGCCGCCAGGCCCCTGCTTGTTCCTGAATGGGCAGACTCGTTGCGGGATGAATTGCGCTGGGTCGGTCAACTGCTCGGACCGGCCCGCGACCTCGACGTACAACTCGCCTATTTCCGTGAGGAGTCTGTCGCGCTGGATGCACGAGATCGCCGGCCTCTGACACAGTTCATCGCCCATCTGGAAGCCCAACGGAACAATGTTCAGGAGGCCCTGTTGAATGAGCTGAAGAGCGAGCGGTATCTTGACCTCATCAGGCGGCTCCAGCAAGCAGCGCTCGATCCGACCGCCGTCGAATCCACCGTGACGTTGCGCGACCTCGCCAAGCAGGAGTTCACAAAGTTGCGAAACGCGATTCGCCAGGCCGGACACGCCCCCAACAATGCCACAATCCACGAGACCAGAATTAAAACCAAACGGGCCCGTTATGCCGCCGAACTCGCGGAACCGACGGTCGGCAAGCCGGCCACACGCTTCATCAACAAAGCCCGCGTCGTGCAGGACGTCTTAGGCCTGCACCAAGATGCCATTCAAGCTGAAGCGCATGTGCGGACGTTCCTCAAGCAATCGACCAGCGCGCGGGCCGCATTTGTCGCCGGCCGCATGGTCGAACGCCAGCGCCAGCGTCGAGAGAAGGCCAGAAAAAAGATGCCGCGGCTCTTGCGTGGGCTCTTAAAGCGAGGCGAGAAAGCTTGGGGATAAAACTGATGGGATGCGCGACGAACGGGGAAGGTTAAGGCTGAGGCTGACCTTCGTTTCACTCCTCACATTTCACAGTTTTTTGAAGCGGGCCGAGAACGACGCAGATGGCCGCGGATCGTTCGCCGCAGTAGAAAGGTCAATTTCGGACAGGGTTCTAGCAGGCTGCGGAAAAGCTCAGTCTGTACACAATACGCCGTTGGAATCGTACCGATTGTCCTGTTGCCAGAATAGCCTCAGGATGCTGAAAAAAGTCCGTCCAGCAAGGCCGCAGCGAGCAAAGAGGCAAAGGCGTACGCTTCGGTACGTTGCGCCTCTGAGCGATGCGAGAACACCGCTGGCGGAATTTTTCAGCATCCTGCTAGGGTTGACCGAAGGACCGCACATATCGCAACACCTGCCAGGCTTCTTCTTCCGTCAGTACGAGTGGAATGAAGGGAGCCATCGCCGTTCCTGGGCTGCCGTTCTTCAAAATCCAGAACAGTTCTCCATCAGTTCGAGCGGCTTGCCAATCCTTGTCGGTGAAATTCCTTGGCAAGGGGCCTTTCAGAATCCCCGGTTCAATATCTCCTCCTAACCCTTTCCCATCCTTGCCGTGGCAGGTGACACAGAATGCCTTGCCGTGAAAAATGGCTTTCCCTTTCTCGATATTCTCGGGCGTGGCCTCGAAGGGGTTTGTCCAGGTCCTGGATTCTTCGATCTTGTCGATCGGCACACGGGGCCGCAGAACGGCTTCATCAGCGGCTGAGACCGAAGCACCCCATTGACTAAGAACCGCCGCCATGAGCACGGCAGGAAAAACCCGATATCCACCGTACGTCACCATATCGCCCCCTCGTTCTTCGCAACTGGCTACGTGTCGTGAGAAGATGGGAAAATGGGCTAGCGTGCCCCGAACAAGCCCCGGCTAGCCCCTCCCTACGGCTTACTTGTCTGAATACCCAGGGAACTTGTGCCCGAGGGACTGAGGGAAAGTCACGGTACCGTCTGGGAATTCCTGCCCATGCTGCCACAAGTGATAAATCACACCGTCTGTCCCTGCTGCAACTTCCGCCACCTTGGCAGCCTGATCGTCCGGCATATCGAGGATTTGGACTCGGCCCGTCTCGATCTCGACTTTGTGGTCGTGGAAATGCCGGTGCCACTGAATGGCAGGGAGCTTTCGCGTCAGATCTTTGGCGACAAAATACTCGATCGCAACCAGTTTGGCCTTGGGGTCCGTAGATTCGAACAGCAAACACTGAAGAATCTTGTCGGAGACACCCTTGCAGTAGTGATGGAACGGTCCGCCCGGGGTGCCATCGGCCATCATATGTGGTGCCTGCACGTGAATGTCGAATCCTTCGACCGGAGATTTCGGCTCCCCGCTTATGGCCTTCTGGGGAGCGACTCCGCTACATCCGATTGCAGCAATCGCGGCAACAACTAGCAGTCCTTTTTTCATCACAATACACCTCCTGGGATTGGGGTTAATCGGTCCGGAAACCGGACGGAGACTCACCATGGCTCATGCACATGAGAGCCACGGTGAGTCTAAAGGATTCAGAGAATTTCCAGAAGGCCTTTCTCTGCCCACTCGTTGCAAATAAACGTGGACATCCCGCGCTCTTACTTCGGGAAGGACGTTGGCGCCTTGACCTGCTGCCACCCTTCGCCATTCAGCGTGTGAAGAAACGCCACAAGATCGCCCTTCTCTTGGTCCGTCAAATCGAGTGGAATGATCAACGGATCCTGGTGAGGGTTCTTCACGCCCCCCTGATTGTAGAAGTTCACGACTTCTTCCAGAGTTTTGAAGCGCCCGTCGTGCGTATACGGTCCGCTTCGGGCGATCTCCCGCAAGGTCGGGGTCTTAAATGCGCCGATGTCCTCCGG
>Ga0137443_1000060_pt1 | contig 14191 bp, 12 predicted proteins | sample EasRivERMGT300_2_FD_102324 | JGI IMG/M metagenome (GOLD analysis project Ga0137443, IMG submission 102324) | Soil microbial communities from meander-bound floodplain in the East River, Colorado, USA - East River MetaG ERMGT300_2 | ecosystem: Environmental > Terrestrial > Soil > Floodplain ... | reverse complement strand
CTTTCAAAATCTTCCATCACTTCGTTGGATGGAATTAAATATTTAGTAAACGGCGGCTACGAAGCAATTGAAAATTCCGACGATCCGTTTATACATTTTATCACCGAATCAAGAATACGGGAAGATGAGATGAGCGAACGTATTACAGATCTGGCTGATATGGAAGAAGTTTACAATCAGCAGCTTGGTAAAGCATTATATGAAGTTTACGGAACATCAATTCCGCCCGATGCAACCTTTACATTACGTATATCCGATGGAGTTGTAGAGGGATTTTCTTACAACGGAACTATTGCACCGGTTATCACAACCTTTTACGGAATGTATGACCGTTATTATTCTTTCGAAAACGAATATCCGTGGAACCTGCCTGAAAGATGGCTTGATCTTCCGTCTGAGTTCGATCCCTCAACTCCGTTCAATTTCATTTCAACAAATGATCTTACCGGAGGAAGTTCAGGCAGTCCGGTAGTGAACAGGAATTCCGAAATAGTTGGTGTTTCTTTTGATGGAAACATTCAGGGACTTGCGGGCAGCTTTATTTACCGGAGCGAAGACAACAGAACAATTTCAGTGCACTCAAAAGGAATGATGGAAGCAATCCGCCACGTTTATAAGTTTGAAAGACTGGCTGAGGAGTTACTGACGGGTAAAATAAAAGAATAAATTTTGAAGGCTATCACGATCGCACCGTGACAGTGAAACTTTATAACGTATAATGAAAAAATAAATGAAGAAGGTAATTCTAGGTACATTATTATTTGCGGTTTTTTCGCTGCTGTACTTTTGCAACTCGATTGAGCCGCCAACCGGATTAACAATTGAATTAAAACTTGAGGATGTCTCCTGCACAGAAGCGTGGATAAATTTAACTTCCAACATAAAACTTCCTGCAGTAATAGAACTAAAACAAAATAACCAGACTGTCAGAACAATAAACCTGGTCAATCCTGATTCTTTACTTTATTTAGATTCACTTCTGCCAAATACTTCTTACACTTTTCAGGTTACTAATAATGAATATCGTATAACAAGCAACCAACTGAAGCTAACAACTCTTGATACGACTTCGCACAGCTTTACCTGGCAAACTTTCGAATTTGGTGATAATGGAATATCAAGTGAGATAAATGACGCTTTTATTTTTAATGAGAATAAAATTTATGCAGTTGGAATGATTTATTTAAATGACTCAACAGGTAAAATTGATGGGAAACCTTATGGTATAACCAAATGGGATGGAAACAATTGGACTATTTCAAGAATTGAAGCCCAATGGTTTACCGGAGTAACTATTTATTTAGCACCAACCTCAATCTTAGTGTTTGATGAAAATAATTTGTGGTATACTGCTGGTGGAGTACACAAATGGGATGGGGTGGAATTAACTTCATATTGGTTGAATAACTTTACAGGTAATCCAAATCCAATATTTGAAGAAGATCAATGGCTGGTAAATATTTGGGGAAGAATAGAAAGCAATATCTATATAAGTGGACTTAAAGGTGCATGCGCTCGTTTTGATGGAGAAAATTGGAGTAAAATTGAAAGTAATACGAGTGGCGATTTGTTGGACATTTATGGGATAAAAAATATAAAAATTAATACTTATGAAATTTACTGCCCAGTATATTATCAGAACGATCCTAACAATGGTGAGTATATAAAAATTACTGAAAATAATACTTTAGAAACAGCAGACAACAATCTCGCACGCATGTCAAGCATTTGGGGTCTAAAGAATAATAAAATATATGGAAGTGGACTAAGTATATATGTCAATAGTACAACTGGTTGGAGGGAAGAAGGTTTAAATAATTTATATTCAAAAATAAAAATACGGGGGAGCAGCTTGAATAATATATTTGTAGTCGGCGGATTAGGTTTTGTGGGACATTTCAACGGAACGACATGGCAAGATTATCCTGAGTTGAGATTACAAGCTGGAAATTATTCTAGAGTTATTGTAATGGAAAATTTAGTAGTTATATGTGGAGATAATTACGGAAAAGGAATTTTAGTAATAGGCAAAAGAAGTTAAGTTTTAATCAAAAATAAGTAGTAAAAAGCTTGGGAATAAAAATCTCGCACATCGTTGTAGCGACGAGCGGGTTAATGGCAAAAAAGACGCTATCTATTTCCAAGTCTGTCACGGTCGCACCGTGACAGGGAATCTTTATAACGTATAATGAACAAACAAATGCACAGAAGAATATTGCGGAAGTGTATTCGTAAAGGTTATTCCATATTCAATTCCTGCGCCAAGTTTAAATCCGCTCAATTCAAATCCTCTTAAATCCCATCCGCCGGAAATCGAAATAACAATTCCGTAACCCCACGCATCAGTATCGCTGAAAGTTCTGTCATTCAAAGCAAGCAAGCCGACACCTTCTTCCAGGAAAATATGATCTTCAAAATATTGTGTTGTAATCCCTTTGAAATTTATTCCCTGTACATAGGGGAAATATGGCTTTTCTACATTTGGAATAATTGCATTAAAATCTTTTGCAAAGATGAAACTGAGCCGTGGTACAACTTCTTCAAAAAGTACAGTGTTAGTCTCGATAAATAAGGAAGTGTTAAAACTTCCAACTGAAGGAGAATTTCCTTTAATAAAACCACCGCCGATAAATCCGCCAACGGAAAATCTTAACTGTGATAATGACGTTGATTGTAAGCAAATAATAAATACACTCAGCAGAATTATTTTAATTGGGATTTTTTTGATTTTCACTTATCTTCATAAAAATTATAATTAAAATTATTTTAACAGTATTAAAGATAAAGGTAAAAAATGAAGCCTGCACTTTATGTTTACAAATCAATAGTTACTTCAGTCTATGATGGTGATACGATCACGGTTGACATTGATCTCGGCTTGCACGTTTGGGTAAAGGATGAAAAAATCCGGCTGAACAGGATAAATGCCCCGGAACTCAAAGGAAATGAAAGAGCGAAAGGATTATTGTCCCGCGATTTTCTGAAAGAGCAAATCCTGAATAAGGAAATCACGATTAATACAATCAAAGATAAAAAAGAAAAATACGGCAGGTATCTTGCTGAACTATGGCTTGAAGATAAAAATGGAAAACAGATAAACATCAACGACCTGATGGTTGAAAAGGGTTTTGCCAGGTATCAGAAATATTAATTTGAGCAGATCAATGCATGTTCGGCTAAAGCCAGAGAATTATTTTAGATTTTTTTTCCCCAACCTGAAGGTCGGGGCTAATATTGCCACGCCCTTTAGGGCGTGGATAACGATTTCAATTATCGATACTCTGGGTTTTAACCCATAACCAAAAGCTTTTAAAGAAAATAATTTGAATTTAATTACCGGAGAAATAGAGAATGTCGAGAATATCACAAATTAAATTGACCGTCGAGCTTGATGACACAAAAAATCCCGTTGCAATAAACTGGACTGCAGACGAAGCAGGATTTACAGGAAGCAAGTCTGCAAAAACTTTAATGCTTTCTCTCTGGGATGATAATGAAAAGCTGACATACAGCATTGACCTTTGGACTAAAGAAATGCTTTTAAACGATATGAACATGCATTTTTACCAGATGTTTCAGAAGATGGCAGACACTTATCAGCGTGCAACAAATAATACTGAGATGAGTGATTCAATAAGAAATTTTGCGCATGAGTTTTCTAATAAATTGGATTTGTTCAAGCAGGAAGATAAGGGCTGAGGTAAATGCGGAACAATATCTTTTAAATCTAAAATCGTTGATCAAGAATCATTAATCAATTTATTTTTTAATTTACGTCTTACTTTTTAAATCGAGTAAATAAATAAAATTATGGAAATATTATTAAGCATATTCGTCGGTATTGGATTAGCTGCGGCAGTCGGTTTCAGAATATTTATTCCGTTTCTGATTGTATCTATAATGGCTTATACAGGAAATTTGCAGCTATCAACTAACTTTGTGTGGATCGGCAGTCTACCTGCACTTATTATGTTTAGTGTTGCAACGGCGATAGAAATATTTGCCTACTACATTCCCTGGCTGGATAATTTTCTTGATACAATTGAACATCCGATGGCTATTATCGCAGGAATAATTTTAACCGGTGCTGTGATAACAGATTTTCCTCCGCTGATAAAATGGGCATTGGCTTTAATTGCAGGCGGTGGAGTTGCAGGAATAGTTCACGCGGCAACGGGATTGATTCGTTTAAAATCATCTGCGCTTACCGGGGGCCTTGGCAACCCGGTAGTATCAACTGCTGAAGCAGGAAGTGCCACTGCTTTGTCTTTGATTGCAATTTTAATTCCGGTAGCGGCTGTATTAATTGTTGGAGGGATGATTGTCTTTTTTTCCTTTATGATTAAAAAGAAATTTTTATCTCCGCCGCCGGAAGAGTAATGAATCGTTAAATATTTACTTTGTACGTTCCGGTTTCCAATCCATCAATATTCCATTCACCAATCGAGTATCTGATTAATCGTAATATGGGATGGCCAACTGCTGCAGTCATTCTTCTAACCTGCCTGTTTCTGCCTTCGGTTATTGTTAGTTCAAGCCAGCTTGTCGGAATGTTTTTCCTCTGTCTGACTGGTGGAACTCTTTCCCGGATTTTTGGCTCATCAATGAGTTTTACTTTTGCAGGTTTTGTAATTCCGTCTTTCAACATTACGCCCTTGCGTAGTTTATTAATTGATACTTCACTTGGAATTTTTTCAACCTGAACCCAATAAGTTTTTGAAATTTTGTTTTTAGGATCAGATATTTCATTTTGAAGTTTTCCATTATCGGTCAACAAGACTAAACCCTCGCTGTCATAATCAAGCCTTCCGGAAGGATAAACATTTTTGGTGGGAATAAAATCTGATAAAGTCGTTCTACCTTCTTTATCAGTAAACTGACACAAAACATTAAATGGTTTATTGAAAAGTATCAGCATCATTTATGAATATCGAATGTCGAACAAGGAATTATGAATCCTGATTGAATCAAATAAATTCATTTTCAATTCACATTGCATAACTCATCGATAATTTTAATCATACGAAATTCTGTAAATCACTCCGGCGTGATCATCTGAAACCAAAAGTGAACCGTCCGGCATCTGCTGAATATCAACAGGTCTTCCCAGGACCGTTTCTCCCTTAAGCCAGCCTTCTGCAAATGGCTCATAACTGACAACATTGTTTCCTTCAAGCTTTACAAGCATAACACGGTAACCGGTTTTTTCTGATCTGTTCCAGCTTCCATGTTCAGCAATAAAAATCTGGTTTTTATATTCCGCCGGAAACATATCACCGGTATAAAATCTCATACCGAGTGCTGCAACGTGAGGACCAAGTTCCTGTGCAGGCAAAGTAAATTCCGAAGCTGTATGTCCACTTCCAAATTCCGGATCAGGAATATTGCTTCCGTGCCAAAACGGGTAACCAAAATGAAGTCCGGCTTGTGGTGCATGATTTAATTCATCCGGCGGGAGGTTATCTCCAAGCCAGTCCCTGCCGTTATCTGTAAACCATAATTCGTTTGTTGATGGATGGAAATCAAAACCAACTGTGTTGCGGATACCGTGAGCAAAAACTTCAAGTTCACTTCCATCAGGATTCATTCTCATGATCGAAGCAAATCTTTCATCTTCACTAAAACAGATGTTGCAGGGTGCACCGACAGGAACATAAAGTTTTCCATCAGGACCGAACCTGATAAATTTCCATCCGTGATGAGTTTCGGTTGGTAAGTCATCCCGGACTATTTCGGGAAGCGGCTTATTACGAAAAGTCTGTTCGATGTCGTTGTATCTTAATATACGGCTGACTTCCGCGACATAAAGATCACCATCCCGTAAAGCCACACCGTTCGGCATATTTAAACCGGCTGCAACGACCACAACTTCATCGGCGATGAAATCTTTATTAGTATCAAGAACCGCATAAACATTTCCCCCTGTTTGTCTTGTTCCGACGAAGAGAATTCCGTTTTCGCTCAATGCCATAGACCGTGCATTGCTGACATTACCGGCATAGACTTCTATTTTAAATCCGGGTGGAAGATTTATATCTCCATCAAATCCGCTGTTCAAATTATTATTGCAGGAACTATGCGGAAATATTAATAAGACAAATAACAGTTCCATTCTTATAGTTGTTTTAATCATTTTTGGATCCTAAAGTTAGTTCATCATAAATTGTATTTTTTAATACTTCAATAAACCTGATAAATTTTTCATCAGTTCCATTTTTAATATCAGGATTACTCAGAATAATAAGAAATAATTCTTCTCTTTCATCAATCCAGATTGTGCATCCGTGCGGCGTTAATGTTATAAAATTCATAATAAACTGGTTAACTGTATTTGCATTTATAATCTGCTTGTCGTCATAGTAACCTTTTTGCAGAAGCATTTGAGAAAAAATTGCAAGATCATTTGTGCTTGAATATAATCCCTGAACGGCGGTAATTCCATTCATAATACCGGTCAATTCATCATTTCGGGATTTAGATGAAATATAATTAATCTGCCTGGCGGATGAATACGGTATCTGGTTTTTTTCTGAATCAGGTTGAGTGATATAATCTGTGCTGCTTAAACCAATTTTAGAAATTATGTGCTCAGTTAAAAATTCATCAAGAGGATTACCGGAAATTTTTTCAATCAGCAGTTGCAGAATAATATCATTTACCGGACTGAGAATTACATCGGTGCCGGTTTTATAATCCAGGATCTGCCAGGCGATTGCATGTAATAGTTCATCTCTGCTCCATTCCGGTTTCAGATTCTTAATTTGCATACCAAAGCCCGAACTATGAGAAATTAAATGTCTGATGGTAATATCCTTTTTATCATAGGAATAGAAATCTTTAAAATATGTATGAACCTTATCATCAGGATTAATTAATTTCTGATCTATCAAAATCAACAAGGCTGATAATCCGGATACAATTCGTGTTGAATAACCGATGTCAAGAACATCATCTGCCTGGAGTTTGTAAGAATTATCTCCATATTCCAAATTACCAAATGCGTTATTATAAAGAAGTTTCCCTTTTCTGCCGAAGCAAACAACAGCTCCGGGAAAAAGTTTTTGATTAATTGCATCAGTAATCGCTTGATCTGTCAGCAGAAAAGATGCCTGGTTCAAAAGGTCATTTTCTAATTCTGTGTTAATTGATTTTGAAAGGATTAATCCATCACCATAAGAAAATTCCGTTTCCGGAATAGTGACAGGAAGTGATCCTATAATTTCTGTTTCGCCCAAAATTGCTCTTAGCACTGCTTTTTGAGAAACCCTTGAATGACTGAAAGTATTTATGATCGTAGCCGCTTCCGGGAAAAGAGATGCCAGATAAGGATTCCTGAAACTTATAAGGATGGTTGGAATATTTAATTTTAAAACACTCGAAATAAAATCTGTTTGTTCAACAAATAAATTAATCGGTCCCTGGTAAGTTTTGACATCAATAAAAACAGGTAAAATTATCAGGTCGGCATTTCTCAACGTATCAAGAACATGGTTATAATCATCCTGCTTCGAAATTTTAACCAACAATTCTGAATTAATATTTACAAGCCTTTTCTCAAGCATGGTTTTGAAATACTGGCTTCTTTCCGAACCTTCACCGTCAGTTAATGTAACACAATAAATGTTTTTGAACTTTGAATAATCAAGCGGAATTAAATTGCTGTCATTCTTTATAAGCGTTATCGATTCTTCCGCTATTTTTTTTGAAAGATGAAAGTGCTCTGTAATTTCAAGCGAATTTTGGAGTGAGCTGATATCAGAAAATCTGCGGCTATCAATTTGAAGCCATCTTTTGGCAGCAAGAATTTTTCTAACACTCTCATTAATTCTTTCAACAGTTATGCGCCCTGAAAGCACTGCACTTTCTAATGCAATAATTGCGGTCTCTGCGTCAAGAGGCATGAGTATAACATCAATTCCTGCAATTACTGCGAGCACTGCTGCTTCTTCACTTGAATAATATTTTGTAACCGCCTCCATATTCATCGCATCGGTTATTATCAATCCGTCAAATCCCATTTCATTTTTTAATAACTTTGTTATAACCGGTTTTGATAAAGTTGACGGAGTTCCCGGGATAGGATCAAGCGATGGAACTTCGAGATGACCTATCATTATTGAATGAACACCAGAGTTAATAGCATCCTGAAACGGTTTCAGTTCGTTTGATTTCAGGTAATCCTTATCTCCATTTATTCTCGGCAGATCATAATGTGAATCAATCTCGGTATTTCCGTGACCGGGAAAATGTTTTGCCGATGTCAACAGGCGGGTGTTCTTTGATCCATCGATGAATGCTTTCACAAATCCGGAAACTTCATTTATGTCTTCCGAATAAGCACGGATATTAATCACAGGGTTTAAAGGATTATTGTTTATATCAGCAACCGGTGCAAAATTCCAATGAACTCCTATAATTTTGCATTCATATGAAATTGCTTTTCCCATCTCATATGCAAATGTCGTGTTGTGTGTAGATCCCAAAGCCATCGCGTGAGGAAATTCTGTTGCATTATCTATCCTGTTGCCCAATCCTCTTTCAAAATCGGATGATATCAGCAGCGGTATATCTGCAAGTGATTGCATTGCATTTACGAACATTGCCTGCTCAATTAATCCGCTTTGAAATAAAATTAATCCACCAATTTTCCCGTCTTTAACAAGCGCTGCCATTTTTTTGTAACCCTCAGAGCTTGTATCGATATCCTCTCTGTAAACAGCCGGCATTATCATTTGCGCGCACTTGTCACTAAGGCTCATTTCATTCAGCTTGTTCTCAATCCATATTTTATCTTCGTTTGTTAATTCAAATACTGATGGATATCTGATATCAATGTAAAGAGCATTTTCAGATGAGGCAATTTTATTGGGAGATATTGCCACAACAATTATTATTAATACAGATATTAGAATTTTATTGAACGAACTTCGCTTTATCATCAATGAAATATATTGTTTGCAATATTATAAGAAAGGGTTCAATCCTCGTCAATCGCACGAATCACTGCGTCATGTAATTTTGGTCTTATGCTGAAAATCCTTTTATTATCTCTCGAAGGATAAACCCTGTTTGTTAAAAAAACAACGAATAAATTTCTCGTTGGATCAATCCACACTGATGTCCCTGTGAAACCCAGGTGACCGAAAGAAGTTTTATCAAAATAATTTCCGGCAGATGATCTTGTTTCAGATTTTGTATCCCAGCCCAAAGCACGCGTACTATTTTCCGAAAATTTTTTTGTGAAAAGCTCCACAGTTTCCGGTTTAATTAATTGTTTACCGTTGTAAGTTCCTTTGTTTAAAATCATCTGAAGAAGTTTTGCAATATCAGGTGCGGTTGAGAATATTCCTGCATGACCTGCAACTCCGCCCAATAAAGAAGCCATTTCATCATGAACTTCACCATGAATTTGCTTCATCCTCCAATAGTTATCAAATTCAGTCGGCGCTATTCGGTATTTCAAAGAATCAGGCGGATTAAAAAATGTTTCAGCCATATTCATCGGTTGGAAAATTTCTTCTTTACAAAATTCGTTCAATGGTTTGCCTGAAACTTTTTCAACAAGTTTACCAAGCACAATAGATCCTAAATCCGAGTAAACGGTTTTGCTTCCCGGTTCATAATCGGTTTTCAGTTTATTAATATCGTTGATGATTTCTTCTGCTGATAAGTTCAAAGAGTAATATTTTTTCCAGGCAGGTAAGCCGCTGTTGTGAAGAAGTAGATTTTTGATTGTGATATTTGCTTTTCCGTTTTGTGCAAACTCAGGGATATATTTGGAGACCGGATCATCAAGCTCAAATAAATTTTTATCGAGGCAGATCATTACTGCAGTAGTTGTTGCAATAGCTTTTGTCAATGATGCAATATCGTAAATAGTTTTATTTGTAACTGATGCAGAGCTCGTCTCATAAGTAAAATGTCCGAATCCCTTTTCATAAATTATTTTTCCATCCTTCGAGACAAGCACAACTGCACCTGGAAATGCACTATCTTTTATAGCATCAGTTATCAAAAAATCAATTGTTTCGAAAATATTCCGGACAGGATTTTTGGATTCAGATTGATGCGAAGTGCAGCAAATAGATAATGCAAGTAACGGTAATATCAATACAGGTTTTAACAACTAACTGCTTCCTTCAGAAACTTTCTTTCCAAAATTCTCATCAATGGAAATAAATTTAGTAATTATAAATGCAGGAATGGTTGATATACAAACCCAGATAAAAAAGTTTTGATAACCGATTTGTTCCTGGATCCATCCGCTAATCATTCCCGGCAGCATCATTCCAAGCGCCATAAAGCCCGTGGCAATTGCATAGTGTGAAGTTTTAAACTCGCCTTCTGAAATATAAATCAGGTAAAGCAGAAAAGCGGTAAAACCAAATCCATATCCGAATTGTTCGACACCGACGCAGAGATTAATTAAAATAAAATCCGATGTTTGTGAAAACGCCAGATAAACATAAGCAAGATTTGGAACGTTGATAGCAATGAGCATCCACCATATCCAGTATTTTAAACCGTCTTTTGCAGCAACAAATCCGCCCAATAAACCGCCAAGAGAAAGCGCAATTATACCAACAGTTCCGTAAACAAATCCAACTTCGCTTGTGGTAAGTGCGAGCCCGCCAAGTTCTTTTCCATCAATAAGAAAAGGCGAAGCAAGCTTAACCAGTTGTGCTTCTCCGAATCGGTAGAACAAAATAAATAAAAGAATTAGTAAAATATTTTTCTTTTTGAAAAACGCAGCAAAGGTTTTAAAAAAATTATTCATCAGGCTTTTTAACTGCATCTGATTTCGCTGTTCATCACTTGTTGGTTTGGGGAGAATTATTAAGTGATAAATTGCAAAAAGCGCAAACAGCCCGGAAAGAATAAAAAATGTAATCATCCATGCAAAAGAAATGTTTCCTGTACTCTCTTCAATCTGTCCGGCGAGAATAACCAGCAAGCCCTGTCCTGAAAGAAAAGCGAAACGGTAGAATAATGTTCTGATACCAACAAACAATGCCTGGTTATGCGTTGTTAATCCGAGCATATAAAAACCATCAGCAGCAATGTCGTGTGTTGCAGAACTGAATGCCAGCAGCCAAAAGAAAACAAGTGTGTATTGAAAAAAATTGGAAACAGGAATTGTTAATGCAACGCCGGCAAGTCCTGCACCAATAAAAAATTGAGTGACAATTATCCAGGATCGTTTTGTTTTGAAAAGATCAACAATTGGGCTCCACAAAGGTTTGATTACCCATGGCAGGTAAAGCCAGCTTGTGTAAAGTGCAATTTCAGTGTTCGAAATTCCTAAACGTTTATACATAATGACTGATACGGTCATTACAATCACATACGGCAATCCTTCTGTAAAATAAAGTGACGGCACCCAAGCCCACCGATTGCGAATTTCTTTTTTTCCTTTATCCATTAAGATTTTCTTTTGCCATTAGAATCGCACCTTCAACAGGAGAGAGCTGAGGTTTTGAGATTGTTACATTTGGCAGCGATGATTTGATTTTTTTTGTGAGTAAGGTTGAATAGAAATTTTTATTACTTATAAGTCCACCGGTGAAAGCCACATTTAGTTTTTTGAGATTCATTTTTTTCATCATTGATTTGACGTGAAGGACAAGTTCTTCCGCTTCTTCGTTAAGAATTCTCTGTGCTTGATTATCTTTTTTTTCTGCGGATGAAATTACAAGCGGTGCAATTGATGCAATATCAAAATTTTCTTTATAGATTTTTGTTATAAGTTCTTCAGAATCAGTGATCTTCATCTGATCGAAGAGTTTTTTTGTCAGCAAAGTTTTTTCTGTTCTTCCATCCAGGTCTCCTGAAACTGCCTGCAAAGCTTTTCTTCCTATTGAATAACCGCTTCCCTCATCGCCAATCAATCTTCCAAAGCCGCCAACGCGTTGAATTTTTCCTTTATCATCTTTGCCGAATAAAATCGAGCCTGTTCCGGCAATTAAAATGCAGCCGGGTTTTCCAGGAAATGCACCTTCTAGTGCGATGAGTGCATCGCTTACAACTTTCACCTGGTTGATTTTTACTTTTTCCGATTTTGAATATTTAATAAATGATCTTTCAAGCTGCTCTGCATCTTTTAATCTTCCTGCTCCGGCAATCCCTATAACTATTTGTTTTACTTCACTAAAATTTATATTCAGCTTTTTAAGGCATTGAAAAATTAATCCAAATAGATTTGCTGAAGTTTTATCAGCGCCTGCTATTAAATAATTAACTGACTTTCCGGTTTCTGTTAACAGGATATTTCCTGTTAAATCAGCCACAGCACATTCTGTTTTTGTTCCGCCGGCGTCAATACCGATAAGATATTTCATTATTAATATTTATGATTTAAGATTATGTTAAAATACAGAAATTGAATTACGCAAAAAATAATCTGTCTTTTGGGGCTGAAGTTCATAATGATTAATTAAAGTAACAGCAATTACTTCGTGTTTTGATTTTAACTATTTATTATATTGACCTTTAATAAAGTGAATATAAGAGAAACTGGTAATGAATAACCCTTGGAAATCCATGACTTCTGCTGAAATATATTTCGCACCTTTTCGCGAAAACATAATCGGATACGACAAATCATTTCAATCTCCTTACGGAGAAAAGAAAATTGTTTATGCTGACTGGATTGCAAGCGGAAGAATGTATCGTCCAATAGAGGAAAAAATCTGCGAGCTTCTCGGTCCGCTTGTTGGAAACACTCATTCAGAATCCAGCGCAACCGGCACTGCAATGACTCACGCCTATCATAAAGCCCACGAGATAATTAAAAAACATTGTAATGCCGGACCTGATGATGTTATTTTAACAGCAGGTTCAGGAATGACAGGAATGGTTTGTAAACTTCAAAGAATGCTTGGCTTAAGAGTTCCGGAACAACTACTTGATTTTCTGAAATTACCTGACGAGCTCCGTCCGGTGGTTTTTGTCACGCATATGGAACATCATTCAAACCAAACTACCTGGCTTGAAACAATTGCAGAAGTGGTTGTCATTTCACCAAACGATGAAGGCTTGCCTGATTTAAATGATTTAGAGACACAACTAAAAAAATATAAGAGCAAAAAATTAAAGATTGGTGCGTTCACTTCATGTTCTAATGTAACAGGAATCGAAACTCCTTATTATGAGCTTGCAAAAATCATACATAAGCATGGTGGATATTGTTTTATAGATTTTGCCTGTTCGGCACCTTATGCAAAAATTGATATGCATCCATCTGATCCGGATGCAAAACTGGATGCGATTTATTTTTCACCGCATAAATTTCTTGGCGGACCCGGTTCTTCCGGTGTTCTGATCTTTGATTCACAGCTTTATAAAAATAAAGTTCCGGATCTTCCCGGTGGAGGAACTGTTGATTGGACAAATCCCTGGGGACAGCACAAATTTGTTTCCAATATTGAAGCAAGAGAAGACGGCGGAACTCCGGCATTTCTGCAGGGAATCAAAGCCGCACTTTGTATTCAGCTTAAAGAAGAAATGGGCGTAAATAATTTGAGGGAACGTGAAGAAGAATTAATAAATATTTCTTTTAAAGAGATGAGAAAGATTCCGGGAATGAATATTCTTGCAGACAACATTGAAAAACGGCTGGGTGCAATATCGTTTTATGTTGATGGTATTCATTACAACCTGATAGTTAAATTGCTGAATGACCGTTTTGGTGTGCAGGTTAGAGGAGGATGTTCGTGTGCCGGAACGTACGGTCACTACCTGCTTCATCTTGACAGAGAAAATTCAAAAAGAATTACGGAAAAAATAAATCAGGGCGATCAATCTGAAAAACCCGGCTGGGTAAGAATGTCAATGCATCCGACCATGACGGATGAAGAACTCTATTTCACAATTAATGCTATACGTGAAATTGTGACAAATGTAAAGCAATGGGAGAATGATTACGAATATGATATTCATACGAATGAATTTTTTCATAAATCGGGTTTTAACAGCACACTCGATATGATAAAAGACTGGTTTGATCTTTCACAGCCTGTCCATCGCTGAATTTAAAACTGCCGGAACAAACTGTTATTCATCCTTTCTCTGTTGAATTTCTTCAATTTAAAATTATATTATACTTGTGACAAAATTTAATTAATGATTAAAAAGATTTGATTCAATAACTGGAAGTCAAAATTATTGCTGCCTTCTCTTGCGTTGAGTTATT